>Ga0208723_1000039_pt1 | contig 53642 bp, 66 predicted proteins | sample LakMenEpi31Aug12_FD_150750 | JGI IMG/M metagenome (GOLD analysis project Ga0208723, IMG submission 150750) | Freshwater microbial communities from Lake Mendota, WI - 31AUG2012 deep hole epilimnion (SPAdes) | ecosystem: Environmental > Aquatic > Freshwater > Lake > Epilimnion/Euphotic zone ...
CGTCTCACCACGGCGGGCGTCGCCAAGTGGTTAAGGCAGCGGCTTGTGGCGCCGCTATTCGGGGGTTCGAGTCCCCTCGCTCGCCCTTCTCTGATCCAGTCCCTCGCAGGGCAGGTTGGCAGGAGTGTCTCGGCCCTGGCGCCGAGGCATTCCCGCGGCCGTGGCCCCTTTTTTGCCAGCCAGCTCAACCGCTGGGGTGCGCCAGGAGTAGAGCTTCCAGCAGCCCCTCGCCCCCGTGCCGAACGGGGTCGGCACAGGGCAAGCCCGTCAGGGCGCCAACGGCCTCCACCGCCCCCTCCACCTCCTCCTCCGGCAGGTGGGCCGTGTTGAGGGCGATGGCCCCCACCTTGGGGCCATCCTTGGTGCGGTCGGGGCGGGCGAGGGCGGCCAGACCCTCCACGACGGCAATCAACTCCGGGAGGGGCGGAAGGGGCACGTGGGGAGCGTTGCGCACGGTGGCCTGGCCGGCCCGGTGCACCAGCAGCAGATGGGTGGGTTGGCTGCCCCGGAGCAGAGGGAGGGTGGCGGTGGAGCCTGGATGGCAGAGGGAGCCCTGCCCCTCCACGAGCAGGAGAGTTTGGGGGCCTGCCCCAGCCGCAGCCTGGACCACGGCTTGCTCCACCGCCCCGGCCGCGTAGTCGACCCGCACCGCATCGAGGGCCACGCCCCCCCCACTGATCAGAATCCCCGCCTGACCCGTGCCCACGAAACGGGCGTCCAGGCCCCGCCTGCCAGCGGCGGCTTGAAGCTCCAGGCAGGCGCTCATCTTGCCCACCGACATGTCCGTGCCCACGGCCAGCAGGCGCCAGCAGGGCAGCTGGGCCGCCTGGGCGGAGGCCACGGCCAGGCGGGCCGGCTCCTGCCGCAGATCCCAGATCCAGGCGCCGGGCTTCACCCGGGCTGCCAGCTCACCGTCCTCGCCCAACCTGGTGTGCAACCCACTGGCAACCGACAGGCCGGCCTCCAGGGCCACCAGCAGATCGGCGCGCATTTCTGGGGGGAGAAGGCCTCCGGCGGGGGCCAGCCCCACCACGGCCACGGCGTCCTCCGGGGCAGGCAGCAGGGGCAAGGCCTCCTGGAGGCTGGCCACCACGGGCACATCCCGGGCAATCCCCGTGAGGGCCTGGAGATTGGCGCCCCCGTAGGCCGGGTCGACCACCGCCAGGATCGGGCCCTTGCGGTACCGGAGCATGGCCAGGCCGGTCTTGCCGCTCAGATTGTCGAGGCCGTGGTGTTGCAGCAACACCACAGGGGCATCAGCACGGAGCATGGGATGGCGCCACAAGCCCATCCTGCCGCAACACCACCCCCAGGCCCGGCCCCGGGCCCGGCAGCACCCGATCGGCCTCCAGCCGGGGGCCACTGAAGGGATCATCGAGAAGGTTGAGATGGCTGTCGAGGTCGGGCCAGCGCACCAGCGGCAGCAGCTGGGCCGCAGCCCCATTGAGCAGGCGGCTGTCGGAGTAGCAGCCCACCATCACCTCCAGCTCCAGGCTTCGGGCCACCTGGGCCATCAGCAGGGCTTCGGAGAGGCCCCCACTCTTGAGCAACTTGATGTTCACCCCATCCACGTAGGGGGCCAGGCGCACCACGTCCGCCAGGTTCCAGCAACTCTCATCGGCCACCAGGGGGATGGGGCAATCCAGCTCGAGGGCGGCAAAGGCGGCTGCGTCGTCCTCCGGGTCGAGGAGGGGGGGCAGGGGTTGCTCCACCAGCACCACCTGAGCCTCCGCCAGCCAGCCCACCATCTGGCGGGCCTGGTCCAGGGTCCAGCCGCCGTTGGCATCCACTTGCAGCTCAGCGGCCACCCCCGTGGCCTGCTGATGGGCCTCCAGGGCCGTGTTCACCGCCTGCACCAGGGCGCGATCGTGCTCCAACCCCTCCGGGCTGCCCAGCTTGAGCTTCACCCGGCTGGCCGGCAGGGCCTGGCACCAGCGCTGCAGGCGCTCCACCACGGCCGGCACCGCTCCCAGCCCCAGGGTGACGCTGGTGGGCGTGGCGACGGCAGGATCCAATCCCCACAGGCCCCCCACCCCGGTGCCGAGCCGTTGGCCCCACCAATCCAGGAGGGCCAGATCCACCGCGCAACGGGCCGGGGGCGAGAGGGGGGCCAACAGGGGCTCCAGGGCCTGGCGGGGCTGGGGATCCCGCCCCTCCAGCTCTGGCATCAGGGCTTCCAGTTCGGCGGCGATCGCCTCGGTGTCGTAGCGGCGGTGCCCCGTGTCGAAGCCACCGGCTTCCCCCATCCCGGTGAGGCCGTCGTGGTGGATCGTGAAGAGCACATGCTCCACCGCCGCCGTGGTGCCCCGGCTGATGGTGAGCGGCACGGCTTTGGTGAGGGCAAAGCGTTGGAGGCGGCAGCGCATGGGCGGGCCATCCCAGCGGGAGGTGAACCTCCACGCTGACATCTGACGGGACGAGGATGGCCACCTCCTGCCCTTGGGACCGATGGCCCCTGCATCCACGCACTCCTCCGTGATTCAGGAGGCGATCGCAACCCTGTTTCACGAGCTGCAGGACTGTCGGGAAGGGGAGGTGGCGACCTATATCCCGGAGCTGGCCAAGGCGAATCCGAACGACTTCGGCATCGTGTTGACCACCGTGGATGGCCGCATCTATGCCATGGGCGACGCGGACACACCGTTCACGATTCAATCCATCTCCAAGCCCTTCATGTATGGCCTGGCCCTCGAGACGGTGTCCCAGAAGGTGATGCACACCAAGGTGGGGGTGGAGCCCTCGGGCGACGCGTTTAACGCCATCAGCCTGGATCCCCAGTCGGGCATCCCCCGAAATCCCATGATCAACGCTGGGGCCATCGCCACCACGGCCCAGGTGTGGCATCACGACCCCCAGGGCGCGGAAGAGCGCACTCTGGCCTTCTTCTCCGCCCTGGCCGGCCGGCCCCTGACGGTGGATGGAGCGGTGTATCGCTCCGAACGGGACACGGGCCATCGCAACCGGGCCATCAGCCACCTCCTGCGCAATGCCTCAGTGATCGAGCACCCCCCCGAGGAGGGACTGGACCTGTATTTCCGGCAGTGCGCGATCGCGGTGACCTGCCGGGATCTGGCCGTCATGGCGGCCACCCTGGCCTGCCAGGGACGCCATCCCCTCACCGGGGCCCAACCCCTGAAACCCAGCACCACCACAAGCCTCCTGGCGGTGATGGGCAGCTGCGGCATGTACGACTTCGCCGGTCAGTGGCTCTACGACGTGGGCCTGCCGGCCAAGAGTGGCGTGGCCGGGGGCGTGCTGGCGGTGGTGCCCGGCCGCCTGGGCCTGGCGGTCTACTCGCCGCGGCTGGATGCGCTCGGCAACAGCGTGCGGGGGATTGAAGTCTGTCGCCGGCTCTCCAAACGGTTTGAACTGCACCTGTTCAACCGCAGCCCCCTCCACCAATCCCCCGTGCGCAACTGCTATCGGGGCACGGAGAGGCGGTCGCGCTGCTGGCGCGGCGAAGCGGAAGCCCGTCGGCTGGACCCCCTGCGGTCTCGCCTCGCGATCCTGCATGCCCAGGGCGTCCTCGATTTCGCGGCCATGGAGGTGGTGCTCTCCACCATGGAAGCGTCCACGGCCGACACCAGCGTGTGGGTGTTGGATCTGGGCCAGGTGAACGAGCTGCTCCCCGCGGCCGCAGGAGTGCTGGCTCGTGAAGTGGAATGCCTGGCCGCGGCCGATGTGAGCCTGCTGCTGTGCCGCGCCGCCCATCTGGGGCTGCCGGGTCTGCCGTTGGGACAGGGAGAAACGTTTGAAAGCCTTGATCTGGCCCTGGAGGCGGCGGAAAATCGCCTGCTGGCCGCGCGCGGCGAGGGGGAGAGCAGCCCGGGGTCCGCCACCGCCTCCGAGCCCTTCGATCCCCGGGCCCTGTTCCCCTGGATGGCGCCAGAACCGCGGGAGGCACTGATGGCCCTGCTGGTGCTCAGGCCCTACGAGGCTGGTCAACGGGTGATCGGCGGGGGTGAGGGGGGGGAGTGCCTCTTCATCGCGGCCGCTGGCCGCTTCTCGGTGTCCTTCCCCAGCCGCCATCAGGGCTCCTTGGCCAGGATGGCCACCTTCACGGCAGGCATGGTGTTCGGGGATGCGGCCTTCCTCTCCCAGACCCCACGCCAGGCGAATGTGGTGGCGGAAATGGATGGAGCCTGCTGGTGCCTGGATCGGGCGGATCTGGATCGGTTGGAGCACACCAACCCCGCTGCGGCTCTGGGATTGCTGCGCATGATGGCGATGGATCTCGGCGCGAAACTCACCCTCTGTGCCCAACAGCTCACCCTGGTGGAGCACCTTTGAAGGCCGTGGTCTCTGCCATGGGGGAAACTGGAGTCCATGACGGCCACCCTTCCCCATCCCCCTGCCGCCGGGCCTGGCCTTGGGCAGGGCAGCTATTGGATCACCACCTTTGGCTGCCAGATGAACAAGGCCGATTCCGAGCGCATGGCCGGCATCCTTGAAGCCATGGGCTACCGGGAGGCCCCGGCGGAACTGGAGGCGGATCTGGTGCTCTACAACACCTGCACGATCCGCGACAACGCCGAACAGAAGGTGTACAGCTATTTGGGCCGCCAGGCCCAGCGCAAGCGCACCCATCCCCATCTCACCCTGGTGGTGGCGGGCTGCGTCGCCCAACAGGAGGGGGAGGCCCTGCTGCGGCGGGTGCCCGAGCTGGATCTGGTGATGGGCCCCCAGCACGCCAACCGTCTGGAGGTGTTGCTCACCCAGGTGCAGCAGGGGCAGCAGGTGGTAGCCACCGATGAGAACCACATCCTCGAAGACATCACCACCGCCCGGCGCGACAGCACGATCTGTGGCTGGGTGAATGTGATCTATGGCTGCAACGAGCGCTGCACCTATTGCGTGGTGCCCTCGGTGCGGGGCAAGGAGCAATCCCGCCTGCCGGAGGCGATCCGGCTGGAGATGGAGGGGCTGGCCGCCCGGGGATTCAAGGAGATCACCCTGCTGGGCCAGAACATCGATGCCTATGGCCGGGATCTGCCTGGCATCACCCCCGAAGGCCGCCGCCAGCACACCCTCACCGATCTGCTGGAGCAGGTGCACGATGTGGAAGGGATTGAGCGGCTTCGCTTCGCCACCAGCCATCCCCGCTATTTCACCGAGCGCCTGATCGACGCCTGCGCCGCCTTGCCCAAGGTGTGCGAGCACTTCCACATCCCCTTTCAGAGCGGGGATGACGCCGTGCTCAAGGCGATGGCCCGGGGCTACACCGTGGATCGCTATCGCCGGATCATCGAACGCATCCGCTCCCGCATGCCCGATGCGGCCATCAGCGCCGATGTGATCGTGGCCTTTCCCGGAGAAACCGACGCCCAGTTTCGCCGCACCTTGGATCTGGTGGAGGAGATCAGCTTCGACCAGGTGAACACGGCGGCCTATTCCCCCCGCCCCAACACCCCCGCCGCCGACTGGCCCGACCAGCTACCGGAAGCGGTGAAGGTGGAGCGGCTACGGGAGCTCAATGCCCTGGTGGAGCGCAAGGCCAAGGAGCGCAGCGCCCGCTACGGCGGGCGGATCGAGGAGATCCTGGTGGAGGGCACCAATCCGAAGGATCCCAGCCAGGTGATGGGGCGCACCCGCACCAACCGGCTCACCTTCTTCCCCGCCAGCGATAGCCAAGGCGGCAGCCACCGCCCTGGTGATCTGGTGCAGGTGCGTATCGATACGGTGCGGGCCTTTTCCCTCGGGGGTGAACTCGCAACCACCCAGGCCAACTAAAGTTTTTCCAGTTACTTTTCTCTTTATGCCAGCGCTGCTCCATCCCCACCAGGAGCTTCTGGTAATGCCGGACGATGGAGCCCAGGCCGTGGTGGCCCTGATCGACCAGGCCCGCACCCAGCTGCTGCTCAAGCAATTCAAGCTGCAGTCGGAGGTGGTGATGGAGGCCCTGCGGCGGGCCCAGGAGCGGGGGGTGGAGGTGAGGGTGATGCTCAACCCCCACACCTCAGGCGGGGATCGTTGGAACGATGAACCTTTCGCCCGTCTGCAGAGCTGGGGCATCAGCACGGCCTGGACAAGTGAGGCCTTCCCCGTTACCCATGAAAAATCCATGCTGGTGGATCAGGAAGCCGCCCTGATCTCCACCTTCAATCTCGCGGATAAATATTTCACCGAAACCCGCGATTACGGCGTTCTCAGCCGTAACCCGGCCGTGGTGGCCCAGGTGGCGGCTGGCTTCGAGGCGGATTGGCAACGCACGTTCTTTGTCCCCGAACTCCACGTGGGGCTGGTGTGGAGCAGTGCCCACAGCCGGGGCCAGATGGCTCGCCTGATCGACGCAGCCCAGAGCACCCTCTGGATTCAGCATCCCAAATTTGTGGATGCGGTGATCCTCGAGCGTATTGTCTCGGCCCGGGAACGGGGGGTGAAGGTGCGGGTGCTCTGCGGCGGGAAGCACGGCATCAGGGACTGGGACATCTACGACACCTTCGCCTCCCTGCGGGTGATGCAACGGTTCGGGGTGAAGGTGCGGCGCCAGAAACACCTCAAGTTGCACGCCAAGCTGATCCTCATCGATGGGATCTATGCCCAGACCGGCTCCATGAACATCGATCGCAGCGCCTTTGATCTGCGCCGCGAGCTGGGCATCGAGAGCGATGCCCCCGAAGTGGTGGAGCGGTTGAAGGCCACCTTCGAAGCGGATTGGAAGGCGTCTGCCAAATATGCCGCCCCCGATCCCCTCGATCCCTCCCTCCACGAGGAGGGCGAGCTGCCGCCGGATCCCCACTTCGTGCATGACTGAGCCCCTCGCCCCAGCTCCCACCCGGCGCGAATTGTTCACCGGCCTGTTGCAGGTGGCTCTCTCCTCCTTTGGCGGGGGCCTCTCGGTGTGGAGTCAGCGGATCATCGTGGAGCAGCGCCGCTGGATGAGCAACGATGCCTTCCTCACCGGCCTCACCGTGGCCCGCCTTCTCCCTGGCCCCAATCAGATCAATCTGGCGGTGTATGTGGGCGCCACCTTCGGGGGTCTACGGGGCGCCCTCACCGCCCTGGCAGGCATGCTCCTGGTGCCCTTCAGCCTGTTGATGGGGATCGGGCTGATCTATTTTCAGCTGCATGGCTTGCCCCTGGTGGATCGGGTGCTGGCCGGCATGGTGGCGGTGGCCGCTGGGCTGGCGCTCTCGATGGGGTTCAAGATCCTGCCCACCTACCGGGCCGACCCGGTTGCCCTGGCTCTGGCCGCGGCCGTCTTCGTGGCCATGGAGGTGTTCCACGTGCGGCTGGTGCCCATGCTCCTGGTGGTGTCTCCCCTTGCCATGGCCTGGTATTGGCCCCGAAAAGGCGAGGAGATTCAGCCGTGATGGCCCCCTGGGGGTGGGCCCTGCTCACCGCTGCCTCCACGGCCGCCGGTTCATGCGAGCCGACCCGGCTCACGGATCTGGGCCAAATGCTGAAGGTGATGGGCACCTTCCTTGGGCTGTCCCTCTTCTCCATCGGCGGGGGCAACACCCTGCTCACCGAATATCACCACCTGAGTGTGGAGCAGTTCTGCTGGCTCACCACCGCCCAGTTCAACGACCTCTACGCCCTGGCGGAGGCGGCCCCGGGTCCAAGTTCCATGCTGGTGGGCCTTCTGGGGATGGGGGCGGCCTGGCGGGAGGGCCCCCTCTGGGCCGTGCTCACGGGCGTGGCAGCCGAGGTGGCCATCCTCCTGCCCTCCACCCTGCTGGTGGTGGTGGTGTGCCTGGCCTGGAGCCGCTTCCGCCATTCCCCCTGGCGGGTGGCCTTTGAGCGCGCCATGGGGCCCATCACCCTGGGGGTGCTGTTTGCCGTGGGCGTGAAGATCCTCCGCCTCTCCGACACCAATCCCACCGGCATCGTGGTGTCCCTGCTGGTCTGCGTCCTGGTGCTCACCACCCGCCTCTCTCCCCTCTGGATGATGGCCGTGGCAGGACTTCTGGGCGGCGTTGGACTCATCCACCGTTGATGCCACCCTTGGTGCCCCTTCTCGGCACTGATACCGTTTGGCGTCTGCCATTCGCCCGACCCCATGTCCGATGCGCCCCCTCCCTCCCGAGTCGGCCTGGTGTTTGGAGGGGCCTCAGGGGAACACGATGTGTCCATCCGCTCGGCGACCACGGTGCTCGGCGGCCTGCGCAGCGGCGCCAATGGAGAGCGCTATGACGTGAGCTGCTTCTACATCGATCGGTCCGGCCGCTGGTGGCCCCAGGCCGTGGCGGAGGCCGTGCTGGCCCACGGCAGTCCACCACCTGAGGACCAGGGGCTTCGCCCGGGCTTCCAGGGATTCCCTGAGGGGGCCCTGGAGGTAGACGTGTGGTTCCCGGTGCTGCATGGCCCCAACGGCGAGGATGGCACCATCCAGGGGTTATTCACCCTGATGCAGGTCCCCTTCGTGGGGTCGGGGGTGCTGGGTTCGGCCATGGGGATGGACAAACAGGCCATGAAGGCCGCCTTTGCGGCCGCTGGCCTCCCCCAGGTGCCCTACCTCTGCCTGTCGCGCGGCGATCTGCAGCCCCCCGCCGGCAGCGAGCTCCCCATCCCCCTTCTGGAGCGCATCGAAGCCACCCTGGGCTACCCCTGCTTCGTCAAGCCGGCCAATCTGGGCTCTTCCGTGGGGATCAGCAAGGCCACCGACCGCTCCTCCCTCTGGGAAGGACTCCAAAGCGCCGCCGCCCTGGATCCCCGGCTGGTGGTGGAGAAGGGTGTGGTGGCCCGGGAGCTGGAATGCGCCGTCCTGGGCCCCCCCGATGGGCTGGAGGCCTCCGTGCTGGGGGAGATCCGCTTCGATGCGGATTGGTACGACTACGAGGCCAAATACAGCGAGGGTCGCAGCCACACCCTGATTCCTGCTCCCGTGGCGGCAGAGGTGCAGGAGAGAGCCCGCGCCATGGCCGTGGCGGCCTGTCAGGCGGTGGGGGCCTCAGGCCTCTCGCGGGTGGATTTTTTCTACAGCGAATCCGAGAATGCCCTCTGGCTCAACGAAATCAATACCCTGCCCGGTTTCACCAGCCAGAGCATGTATCCCATGCTCTGGGCCGCCAGCGGCCGACCCCTGACCGACCTTCTTCACCGTTTGCTGCAAGACGCGAGAGAATCCGCGAAGTTACCGCCGATCAGCCGATAACCCCATGGGTCAAGGACTCCTCTGGTTACCCCTGTTGCTGGTATTCGTGCTGCTCACGGGCCTGGGTTGGCTTGAGCGCAGACGGCAACGGCTTTTTCGCGACTGGGCCGCCGGGGCCGAGCTGGCCAAGCTGGATGCTGCCGGTGCGGCCCGGCTCTTGAACGGCGTTCTGAGCTGGGCCACCTTTGAGGCCGGCGCCTTCCGTGAGCTGGATTCTTTTGAGATCAAACAGCTGGAACTCACCGAGCTGATGTCCCTCCGTTCCGGCGAAGCTCCCCTGACCGACGAGAGCCAGGGGGCCTGCAGGCTGCGCTTGGTGGGCGGTGGCCAACAAAAGGATCTGCCCTTCAGCGAAGCCGAGCGCGCCCGACGCTGGATGGATGAACTGATGGCCCGCTCCCGTTGTGAGCTGTGAAGCGACGTTCTTCCCCTTCGGCGAGGCCCACGCTCCCTGGGGTAGAGCGGCGTCGTGAGTTGCGCCGGCAGAGGCAGAGGGAGAGGCTGCGGGATGGTTGGCGGGTGCTGGTGTATGCAGCCCTGACAACGGGCCTGGGATTTGTCCTGCTGCGCGAGGGGTGGACCCTCCAGGGCCCCAACCAGGTGGAAGTGAGTGGCAGCCGCTTGGTGAGCCGGGAGCAGGTGATTGAAGCCGCGAAAATGAAATTTCCCCAGCCCCTGCTCACCCTCCAGCCCCGTCTGCTGAGAAACAACCTGGCCGATACCCTCCCCGTGGAGCAGGTGCGGGTGACCCGCCTGATGCTGCCCCCCCGGCTGCGGGTGGAGCTGGTGGATCGGGAGGCGATCGCCCGGGCCCAACGCCGCACGCCGAAGGGGCTTGAGACCGGCTTTGTGGATCGCACCGGACGGTGGATCCATGCTGATCCCCGCACCCGCATGCGGCTGGGGGGGGAGGCCTCCATTCGGGTGGTGGGCTGGAATGAACGCCACCTCCCCGTGCTGGCCAAGGTGCTCGAAGCCCGGGAGCAGATCGGTCCTGGGTTGAAGGAAATCCGGTTCGAACCGGATGGATCTCTGTGGATCACCACCCGCGACCTGGGCCCCCTACGCCTGGGACCCGCGGATTCCAAGCTTGGGCGGCGCCTGCAGGTGTTGATTCACCTCAACCGCACCCTGCCGGGCCGTCTGGCCGGAAAGCGGCCAACGAGCATTGATCTCACCGACCCGGAACAGCCGGAACTTAACCTTCCATCACCGACCGCGACCACTGCCCCAGACCCCTCCAACCGTCGTCCAAACCTTCCAGCACCGACCCGCAGACCCTACCCCTAGCGTTCTGCCAGCCAATCCACACAAGGAATTGCCTCTTAACCCGTTTCAGGAGAAGGTACTGGCCCCGTAACAGACGGGAAACCTCCTCTAAAGACATAATGCAACCACCCAGCAATGGTGCCACTCCTTCAGGGGTTTCTGCTCCCTCGTCGCCGCCAGCGATGATGGACTCCTCAAGTGGTTCCTTGCTTCGCGAGCTCCGTCCACCGTCACCGCATTCGCCCTTCCAGATGAGCCAGAGCACTCCCTCCGCTAACGGGATTATTCCAAGCCAAACAGCGCGCATCGAGGTGATCGGCGTCGGGGGTGGAGGCAGCAACGCGGTGAACCGGATGATCGCGGCGGAGATGCAGGGCATCGGGTTCTGGGTGCTGAACACGGATGCCCAGGCCTTGCTTCAATCGGCAGCGCCCCAACGGATCCAGCTCGGCCAGGCCCTCACCAGTGGCCTGGGAGCGGGAGGAAACCCCCTGATCGGCCAGAAAGCGGCGGAGGAATCCCGCGCCGAACTCCAACGGTCGGTGGAAGGTGCCGACATGGTGTTCATCGCTGCGGGCATGGGTGGCGGCACCGGCACCGGCGCGGCACCGATCCTGGCGGAAGTGGCCAAGGATTGCGGCGCCCTCACCGTGGGCATCGTGACCAAACCCTTTGGATTCGAGGGCCGGAAGCGCCAGCGTCAGGCGGAGCAGGGAATCGCCCAGCTCGCGGAGCACGTGGATACTTTGATTGTCATTCCCAACGATCGGCTGCGGGATGCCATCGCCGGAGCTCCGCTGCAGGAAGCCTTCCGAGCCGCGGACGATGTGCTCCGCATGGCGGTGAAGGGGATCACGGACATCATCACCCGGGCTGGCCTGGTGAATGTGGACTTCGCGGATGTGCGTTCGGTCATGGCGGATGCGGGCACGGCCCTGCTGGGCATCGGCGTTGGTTCGGGCCGCTCCCGCGCCAGCGAAGCGGCCCAGGCCGCCATGAGCAGCCCCCTGCTCGAGTCGGCCCGAATCGACGGCGCCAAGGGCTGCATCATCAACATCTCCGGTGGCAGGGACATGACCCTGGAAGACATGACCACCGCCTCAGAAGTGATCTACGACGTGGTGGATCCGGATGCCAACATCATTGTGGGAGCCGTGGTGGATGAGCAGCTGGAAGGCGAAATCCACGTGACCGTTATTGCCACCGGCTTTGAAAGCGGTGGCGCCTACCGTCCGGAGCGGGTGGCCTCGGCCTTCTCCTCTTCTCTCGACGACGAGAGCACTCCTGAGCGGGGAGCCAAGATCCCTCCATTCCTCGTGAACAGGCAGGGTCGCTTGGACGGAGAAGGGTGAGCCGGAGATAAGGGGTGACCCGGAGACCACGCCTGCCAAGAGCATCCCGTATGGCTGCTACCTTCCGGTCCTGACCAGGTTTGGGCGTCTCGGCCGCGTGGATCCGGGCCTTGTCCATCTTAACCCGTGCCCCCATAGGCTTGGGATTCTCTTTCCCCTTCCCCTTGCCCCAACGGCCCGGCGATCTTCTCCTCCGTAAACAGGCGGGTTTGCCCATCACCATCCTCACGGCCTGGGACTCCCTCTCAGCGGCCATCGTGAGCGAAGCGGGGGCGGATGCCGTGCTGGTGGGCGATTCTCTCGCCATGACGGCCCTGGGCCATCCCACCACTCTGCCGGTCACCCTGGAGGAGATGCTCCATCACTGCCGGGCGGTGGGCCGGGGCCTGCACCGTGTGGGAGGGGTAGCCCCCCTGCTGATCTGTGATCTGCCCTTCCTCAGCTATCAATGCGGCCTGGATGACGCCGTGGCTGCGGCGGGACGGGTGTTGAAGGAAAGCCCTGCGGCCGCCGTGAAGATGGAAGGAGCGGAGCCGGAAACCCTGGCGGCCGCGGATCGGATGGTGCGGATGGGGATTCCGGTGATGGGCCATCTGGGCCTCACGCCCCAATCGGTCCACCGCCTGGGTCTGCGGCGGCAGGCCACCGATCCCCTCTCCCAGGAGCGTTTGCAGCAGCAGGCCCTGGCCCTGGAAGCCCGGGGGTGTTTCGCCCTGGTGGTGGAACACATCCCGGACGGCCTGGCCACGGAACTCTGCGGGCGGCTCACCATTCCCGTGATCGGCATCGGAGCCGGCGCCCAGTGTGATGGACAGGTGCGGGTGACCGCCGATCTGCTGGGCTTCACGGATCGGCAACCGCCATTTTCTCCCCCCCTGCTGGATGGTCGGGGGGTGGCGGTGGAGGCGCTGCGTGGATGGATCCGTCAGCAGGGCACCCCTGCCCGGCCGGTTGCCCCATCCACCACGCCAGAAAGTCCCGCAACACCGAGTTGCTGACGGCCAGGCCCTCAGGATCGGAGAGCCGCCAGCGCGACCCTTCGATGCGGAGCCGGCCGCTCTCCAGCCAGGGAGTCAGGTGGGCCTGGAGACCGCTCAGGGCTGGAGCCCCCAAGCCCTCGTCCGCCAGCAGCTCCACCATGTTGACCCCCTCCCGCCGCCGCAACCCCACGATCACCCGTTCGTCGAAGGGGAAGGGGGTGGAGGGCTCACTGGCGAAGGGGATCCGTTCCTCCAGCCACTGCCCATAGCCATCCCGGGTGCGGGGCTTGGCCACCCGCCGGCCGAAGGGGGCCTCCGTCGCCCCCATGCCGAAGCCCCACCAGCGGGCCCCACTCCAATAGATTCGGTTGTGACGGCTCGTGTGGCCCGGCAACGCGTAGTTGGAAATCTCGTAGCGGCCATATCCAGAACGGCATAAACGGTCGGCTGTGAGCTCCATCAATTCGGCGGCCAGGTCGTCCTCCGGCAGGTCAAGCTGCCCCTGCTCCAGCCGTCTGGCGAAGACGGTTCCTGGTTCGATGCTCAGGTCGTAGATGGACAGGTGTGGGGGGGCCAGAGCAAGGGCCTGGTCGAGTTGGTGCCGCCAGTGGGCGATGACCTCCGGGGGGGAGTGCACGTCCGGGCCGCCTGCCAGGGAGGGCAGGCCTTGAATCAGATCCAGGCTCCAGCTGTGCAGGAGCCCCTGCTGGCGGGCCTGGTGCAGCCAGGCCGCAGCCTGCACCAGGTGAGCCCGGCGATGGTGACGCCCCAATCCCTGCAGCACGGCATCATCAAAGCTTTGCCCCCCAAGGCTCACCCGGTTGATGCCCGCGGCCAGCACCGCCTGCAAACGGGCCTCGTCAAAGGTGGCCGGATCCATCTCCAAGGTGATCTCCGCTCCCGGGGCGAGGCCGTAGCGGTGCTGCAGGGCCTCGAGGAGCCCCGCCACCTGGGGGGGCGTGAGCAGGGAGGGTGTGCCGCCCCCGAAATACACCGTCGACAGGGGCGGTCCATCGGCACTGGTGGCGATCTCACGGCAGAGCGTCTCCAGATAGCTGGCAATGGCTGGATTGCGGCTGCCATCGGCCCGATCGCCCAGGGGAACGACGGGAAAATCGCAATAGAAACAGCGCCGCAAACAGAAGGGGATGTGCAAATAGGCGGCCCGTGGTGGGGGAAGCGTCACGAGCGGTTACCCCTTCCTGGCAAATCGACGAAGATCAGGCATGCTTCGGTGCTGATGCAATGGGCGGCCGCGCACAGTCGCCATGGTGAACGTCCTCATCCTGCTGTTGTTTCTCATCTCCGGAGCCGCCACCGGTTGGCTCGGCGTGGATCTGCTGCCGGAGCGCCTGCTCATGCAGGTCTCCAATATGGAGGGTTTGCGCGCGGTGCTGGGGGGATTCGGCGCCTTATTCGGCCTGCTGGCGGGATTTTTCTTCCAACAGCTCCGGCGGCGCCTGATGCAGCAGGTGCGCAGCATGCCCACGGATCTGCTCGTCAGCCGGGCGGTGGGCCTGATCCTGGGCCTGCTGGTGGCCAACCTGCTTCTGGCCCCGATCCTGCTGCTGCCCCTTCCCTGGGAAGTGGTTCTGGTGAAGCCCCTGGCGGCCGTGCTCAGCAATGTGTTCTTCGGGGTGCTCGGGTACAACCTCGCCGAAGTTCACGGGCGCACGCTCCTGCGCCTGTTCAACCCCACCAGCACCGAAGCCCTGCTGGTGGCCGAGGGGGTGCTCCAGCCCGCCTCGGCGAAGATCCTGGACACCAGCGTGATCATTGACGGGCGCATCGAGGGACTCCTGGCCTCCGGGCTGCTGGAGGGGCAGGTGATCGTGGCCCAGGCCGTCATCGATGAACTGCAAGCCCTGGCCGATTCGAGCAATGCGGAGAAGCGGGGCAAGGGCAGGCGGGGCTTGAAGTTGCTCGGGAGTTTGCGCGACACCTATGGCCGGCGGTTGGTGATCAACAGCACCCGCTACGAGGGCAGGGGGGCGGATGACAAGTTGCTGAAACTCACCGCCGATACTGGCGGCACCCTGCTCACGGCAGATTTCAACCTGGCCCAGGTGGCGGCGCTCCAAGAGCAACGGGTGGTGAATCTCAGCGAACTGGTGATTGCCCTGAGGCCCGAGGTGCAGCCGGGCGACTCCCTCCAGTTGAAGATCGTGCGGGAGGGCAAGGAAGCCGATCAAGGGGTGGGCTACCTGGAAGACGGAACCATGGTGGTGGTGGAGGAGGCGCGCAAGCGCATCGGCGAGCGCCTGCTCGTCACCGTGACCGGTGCGCTGCAGACCCCCACGGGCCGCATGGTGTTTGCCCGTCAGGAGAAGGGCCGGAATGCAGCCGAGGGGGTGGGGGTGAAGGGAGGCGGAAAACCCGTCGCCTCCGCTGAGCAACCCCCAGCGAGCCCCGGCTAGGGTGCTGTGGTGCTGTGAGTGATTCGCGGATGTCGGTATCAGCCCCTTACTACGGTGATTCCGCAGTGATGCGCACGCCCCCACCCGATCTGCCGTCCCTGCTGCTGAAGGAACGCATCGTTTACCTGGGGTTGCCCCTGTTCTCCTCCGATGACGCGAAACGTCAGATGGGGATCGACGTCACAGAGCTGATCGTTGCCCAGTTGCTGTATCTCGAATTCGACAATCCCGATAAACCAATTTATTTCTATATCAATTCCACTGGCACCAGCTGGTATTCCGGCGATGCCATCGGCTTTGAAACGGAGGCCTTCGCCATTTGCGACACCCTCCGCTACGTGAAGCCCCCGGTGCACACCATCTGCATCGGCCAGGCCATGGGCACAGCGGCCATGATCCTCAGCGCCGGCGCCAAGGGCCAGCGGGCCGCCCTCCCCCACGCCTCCATCGTGCTCCATCAGCCCCGTTCCGGAGCACGGGGCCAGGCCAGTGATCTGCAGATCCGAGCCAAGGAGGTGCTCCATAACAAACACACCATGCTGGAAATCCTGGCGCAGAACACGGGCAAGGCCGTGGAGCAGCTGGCGAAGGATTCCGATCGCATGACTTACCTCACGGCCGATCAGGCCATGGAGTACGGCCTGATTGATCGGGTGCTCAGCAGTCGCAAGCAGCTGCCCGTCCCCGAAGCCGTCGTGGCCGCCGGCATCGGTTAGGTCGACCCAGACGCCCCTCTTTCCCACCCCTCTTCCTGAAACCCATGCCCATCGGCACCCCGAGCGTTCCCTACCGTCTCCCCGGCAGCCAATACGAACGCTGGGTCGATATCTACACCAGGCTTGGCGTAGAGCGCATTCTCTTTCTCGGGCAGGAAGTGAGCGACGCCGTGGCCAACAGCCTGGTGGCCCAGATGCTCTATCTGGATTCAGACGACAATTCCAAGCCGATTTATCTCTATATCAACTCTCCCGGCGGCTCCGTCACGGCCGGCCTGGCGATCTACGACACGATGCAATATGTGAAATCGGATGTGGTCACCATCTGCGTGGGTCTGGCTGCCAGCATGGGGGCCTTCTTGCTTGCGGCCGGCACCAAAGGCAAGCGGCTGGCCCTGCCCCACAGCCGCATCATGATCCACCAGCCCCTGGGGGGCACCAGCCAGCGCCAGGCCAGCGACATTGAGATTGAAGCCAGGGAAATCCTGCGCATCAAAGACATGCTCAACCAATCCATGGCCGACATGACTGGCCAGCCCCTGGAGAAGATCAACAAGGACACCGACCGCGACTACTTCCTCAGCGCCGCCGAGGCCGTGCAGTATGGCCTGATTGATCGGGTGGTCGCCCACCCCAGCGAGGCCTGAGCCCTTCACTCCAGCCGCCCCACCTTCCCTCTCCCATGACCCAGTCGCTCCAAGAAGCCGCGGATGCGTTCTATGCGGCAGGCAACCAGCTGCTGGCTGGAGATCCTGAAGCCTTTGCAGCCATCTGGTCTGATTCCGATGACATCAGCCATCTTGGCCCCACAGGGGCGATCTGCGTGGGGCGCAAGGCGGTGATGGAGGAGTTTGCCAAGGAATCCACCATGGGTTTCAGGGGCACTCTGGTGGCGGATGAACGCCGCTTTATGGAAACCTCTGATGTGGGCTATCTGGTGTGTGTGGAGCGCACCAGCGGGATGACCCAGGCGGGTGAGCAGATCCGCAGCGATATCCGCTCCACCACGGTGTTTCGAAAGGAAGAGGGGCACTGGCGCGCGGTGCATCACCACACCGATCGCTTCTAGGGTCGAGAGCTGGAGGAAGGCTCCTCAGCCCTTGCCGGTGAAGGCCAGGAGCCGGCCAGCCACGTGGGGATCAACGGGCAGGCCGGCCGGATCCAGCAGCCCCAGCTGGGCCAACAGACCCGCCTGGTCCCAGTAGATGTGCTCGTAGGACACCCTCCCGTCTCGTACGCCCACGATCACCACCAGGGCCATCTCGACTCGCCGGTCCGTGGGGGGCACCCCGGGCAACAGGTGGCTGATCGTCTCGGTGTGGGTGAAGCGGATCACCAGTTCATCCACCAGCCGCTCCTCATTCTCTGTGCGGGAGATGGTGATGAACTCCACATCCGGCGGGAAGAACTGGCCGATCAACTTGGTGGCATAGAACTCCCTTACTCCCTCCATTCCCATGCCTCCCGTCCCGGAGCCCAGGTTGAGTAGGTGGGGGTTCTCCACCATGGTGGCCAGGGTGCCGTCCAGGTCGGCATGTAACTCACACTGCATGTGGGCTTGAAAAAGGGCAGCCGGACCGGTCATGGCGCTGGGCAAAAGCTCGCCCCGACCGTAGCCATGGCGAGTCAGCCGGGGAGAGCGGCGGCGCTTTCGTAAAGTTGTTCCTTGCCCAGCCTGCACAGACGCCCTGATGGCCCAGCTCTACTACGACACCGACGCCGATCTCAGCCTGCTGAACGGCAAGACGGTGGCCATCATCGGCTATGGCTCCCAGGGCCATGCCCATGCCCTCAACCTCAAGGACAGCGGCATCAACGTGGTGGTTGGCCTCTATGAAGGCAGCCGCTCCGCCGAGAAGGCCCGCGCCGATGGGCTGGAGGTGCTGAGTGTGGCGCAGGCTGCGGCCAAGGCCGATTGGATCATGATCCTCCTGCCCGATGAGGTGCAGAAGACGGTGTATGCGGAGGAGATTGCCCCCCACCTCACGGCAGGCAAGGTGCTCAGCTTTGCCCACGGCTTCAACATCCGCTTCGGCCTGATCCAGCCCCCTGCGGACGTGGATGTGGTGATGATTGCTCCCAAGGGGCCGGGCCACACCGTGCGCTGGGAGTATCAGAACGGCATGGGCGTGCCCGCCCTGTTCGCCGTGCATCAAGACGCCAGCGGCAACGCCCGCGCCCTGGCCATGGCCTATGCCAAGGCCATCGGTGGCACCAGGGCCGGCATCCTGGAAACCAACTTCAAGGAAGAGGCCGAAACCGATCTCTTCGGCGAGCAGGCCGTGCTCTGCGGTGGCCTCAGTGAGCTGGTGAAGGCAGGCTTCGAAACCCTGGTGGAGGCCGGCTACCAGCCGGAACTGGCCTATTTCGAATGCCTCCATGAAGTGAAGCTCATCGTGGATCTGATGGTGCGTGGCGGTCTCACGGCCATGCGAGATTCCATCTCCAACACGGCGGAATATGGCGATTACGTCAGTGGGCCCCGGTTGATCACGGCGGAGACGAAGGCGGAAATGAAGCGCATCCTCAGCGACATCCAGGATGGAACCTTTGCCCGGAACTTCGTTGCCGAGTGCGAGGCGGGCAAACCGGAGATGACCCGCATCCGGGAGCGGGACAGCCACCATCCCATCGAGGAAGTGGGCAAGGGCCTGCGCTCCATGTTCAGCTGGCTCAAAGCCAGCTGATCGGGCCGGGGGCGGGGACGGCTGAGCGTGGTCCATCCCGCCCTGTTGGTTGTTCTGGCCTGTCTGCTGGATCGTCTGGTGGGCGACCCGCGCCGTTGCTTGCACCCGGTGCAAGTCATGGGCTGGGCCATTCAGCGCCTGCGCACCCTCAGTGAGGCCTGGGCGGGCGACACCCCCTGGAAGCTGAGGCTGGCGGGGGTGGGGATCACCCTGCTGGTGGTGGCGGGGTCGGGGTTCACGGGCTGGCTTCTCGAGCAGGTGGCCCGGGAACAGCCCCTGCTGGGCACCCCCTTGGTGATGGTGGCCCTGGCCAGTGCTCTGGCGGGACGCAGCCTGGAGCAGGCCGTGCAGAACGTGCTCTCGGCCCTGCCGGATCTGGTTGAGGCCCGCTCCCGCCTGGGGTGGATTGTGGGGCGGGAGGTGCGAGATCTGCCAGAAGGGGAGATCTTGCGGGCTGCGGCGGAAACCACGGCTGAAAATGCCGTGGATGGGCTGTTTGCCCCCCTGTTCTGGATGCTGGTGGGGGCAGCCCTTGTAGCCCACTGGCCCTGGGCCCCCGGCCCCCTCACCCTGGCCTGGATCTTCAAGGCCAGCAGCACCCTTGATTCCATGATCGGCTATCGGCATGGCCGGTTGCGCTGGCTCGGCACGGCCGGGGCAAGGCTGGATGATGCCCTCACCTGGCTCCCCGCCCGCCTGGTGGCCCTCACCCTTCCGATGCTCAGCCACACCCCCCACCGCTGGATTGGGCAGTTTCAGGTGGCGTTGCGGGAAGGGGCAGCCGATCCATCCCCCAACGCGGGCGTGTCCCAGGCGGCCTATGCCAACGCCGTGGGGGTGCAGCTGGGAGGGAGGAATCGTTATCCCGATGGCTGGCGCGAAAAACCCATGCTGGGTGTGGGGTTCCAGGCTCCGGATCAGGCCGCAGTGGAGAGGATGCTGGCTCTCAGCCTGGGGCTGGAAGGAACTTGGGTGTTGATTGCCTTCGGGCTAGCTGCGCTTTAGTAAGCGCCGCGATCGCGGGGGTTGAGCACCACCATGATCGTTTTCAGCACGATCCGAAAATCCATGGCGAAGTTGCGGGAGCGGGAATAGCGGAGGTCCAGGCGCACCCGCTGGCGATAGGTGAGGTTGTTGCGACCAGACACCTGCCAGAGGCCAGTCATCCCCGGACGGACGGCCAACACTTCGTTCATGTGGTGGCCGTAGCGGGGAAGTTCGGCCCGCACGATGGGGCGGGGGCCAACAACGCTCATTTCACCCATCAGCACGTTCAGGAACTGGGGCAGCTCATCCAGGCTGGAACGGCGAAGGAATGTACCGATCTTGGTGATGCGGGGATCGTTCTTAAGCTTGTGATCCTTAGCGAATTCTTCCTTGAGTTCTGGTGAGGACGAGAGCAGGGAGTGGAGGATTTTGTCTGAATCCTTCCGCATGGTGCGGAACTTCACGCAACCGAAGGTTTTGTAGTCCCGTCCAATGCGCGGTTGCACGTAAAACATCGGACCCCGGGAGGACGCCTTGACCAGAAGGGCAAGGGCGATGAAAACAGGAGCTCCCAAGGTGAGCACCGAGAGAGAAAAAACAATGTCGCCGGTGCGCTTGACGAATCTGGATCGCTTCGACTGAAGATCAATCAGCTCTGCGGGAGCCAGCAGGCCCGAACGCAAAGCAATGACGTTTCCAGGCTGAACTGGCGATGCAGATCCTGCACTCAGCACCATATTTCACCGGGATTAACACAACCGAAAGTAACGGAATTAGTCCAGGAGATCCCACGCCAAGAGGCCACTCATGCCAGAGGCACAGGCATGGGCAGGGGGACTCGATGGTGGTTCTGTCGCCGTTGATGCGCTTCCCAGAGCCGCTGCAGCTGATCCGTCATGCGCCCATGGAAACGGTCTGGGGAAAAGGTTTCCGCCCAGCGGCGTTGCCCTTCCGCTGGCAGTTGGCGCCAGAGCTCCTGGGTATGAAACCGCTCCAGGGCAGCCGCCAGGCACTCCACGCTCTGTTCGCCCACCCAGAGGCCGGTGGGGTGGGGGCTCTGGTGGTCGAGGGGGCGCACGCTGTCGCAGAACCCCCCGGCTCCGTAAGCAATCACGGGAGCCCCGGCCGCCATGGCTTCCACCGGGGCGATCCCGAAATCCTCCAGCCCCACGTTCACGTAGGCCCGGCACCGTTCCAGCCAATCCGTGGCCTCGCTGTTCAAGCAGCGCCCCAGGAAGCGCACGGTGGGCCCCGCCATGGCCTCCAGCCGTTTCCGCTCCGGTCCATCGCCGATCACCACCAGGGGCAACCGGGTGCGGTTGCAGGCCTGCACCACCAGATCCACCCGTTTGTTGGGCACCAGGCGGCAGAGGCTGAGATAGAAGTCATCCCGTGGACGGTTCCACTGGAACCGATCCACCTCCACCGGTGGATGCACCACCGTGGCCCGCCGCCCCCAATAGCGGCGGATGCGGCTGGCCGTGAAGCGGGAATTGGCGATGAAGGCCGTGGGCCGCTGGGCGCTGAGCACATCCCACTGCCGGAGTTGGTGCAGCTGGAGCCGCACCAGGGGGCCCAGGGGCCCCCGCGCCAGCTGGGAGCTGGCCAGGTAAGGGTGCATCTGGTCCCAGGCGTAGCGCACGGGGGTGTGCACGTAGCTCACATGGAGCTGATCCGGGCTGGTGAGCACTCCTTTGGCCACCAGATGGCTGCTGCTCACCACCAGGGGATAGGCCCCCAGATCCAGTTGCTCGATGGCCAGGGGCAGAAGGGGCAGGTATTGCTGCACATGGCTCACCCCCCAGGGAAGGTGCTGGATGAAGGAGGTGTGCACCTGGCGCCCCGCCAACCAGCTCTCGGGCCGCTGGCTTTCCCCATCCACCAGGGCGAAGAGGTCTGGCCGCGTTTCCCCGCGGCTAAGGAGCCCATCCAGTTCCCGGGCCACCAGCTCCGATCCCCCCACGGACCGCGGAGTGAACCATTCATGCACCAGAGCAATGGCTGGGCTTGTCACGAAAACTCTCAGGCGATTGCCCTTCAGGGGGGAGATGCCGAAGCTAGGCGAGTTGCTCTTGGAGACAAGTCGGCCGATGGCGATCCGCGAGCTGTTGGAAGATGCCCTCAAGGAGCCCAACATCGGCGTCACCCCGTGTTTTCGCTGGCATGCCACCCCCGTGGGAATTGCGGCGCTGTGGTCCGAGGGCCAGCCCCCCCCTTCCCCGCCGTTTGATGTGGCCCTCAAGGAGGGCCTGCAGGTGGGCCTGGATCTGAGCCGGGAGGAGCGGGAGTTTCACCAGGTGAAATCCGGGCTTGTGCTCCTGTTCCACTCCTGAAGCTCCCACCGCCCCCCCTGCGATCCCTAGGGTGCCGGGCCATGGAAGCTGTCCACGTCGTTCTGTTCAAGCGGGATCTGCGGGTGCACGACCATCGCCCCCTGCGGGAGGCGGCCCGCTGCGGATCCGTGCTGCCCCTCTACGTGGTGGAGCCGGAGCTGTGGGCCCAGAGCGATGCCTCGGCGCGCCAGTGGGCCTTCTGTGCCGAAGGCCTCGCCGAGCTCCAGGGCGATCTGGCCAGGCTGGGGGCGCCCCTGGTGCTGCGGGTGGGGGGGGTGATCGGTGTGCTGGCCGACCTGCAAACCCAGGTTTCAATTGAGGCCCTCTGGAGCCATGAGGAAACGGGCAACGGCTGGACCTATGGCCGTGACCGGGCCCTGGCCCGCTGGTGTCGCACCCAGGGGATTCCCTGGCACCAGTTCCCGCAGAACGGGGTGGTGCGGGCTTTAGGGAGCCGGGATGGCTGGGCGCGGCGCTGGGAGGAGCGCATGGGGCAACGCCCCCTGGATCCTCCCGCCACCCTGGAGGGGGGGCGGGAGCTGGACCTGCCTCCCCTACCCGACGGGGGCCTGCCCACGGCGGAGGCGTTGGCCCTGCCGCCCGATCCCTGCCCGGGCCGCCAGCCAGGAGGCCGCCAGGCGGGCCTGGCGTTACTGGAGAGCTTTCTGGCGGAGCGGGGTCAGGGGTATATGAAGGGCTTGTCGAGCCCGATCACGGCGGGGGTGAGTTGCTCCCGGCTCTCCCCCCATCTGGCCTTCGGCACCCTGTCGATGCGGGAGATCGTGCATGCCAGCCGCCGCCGGCGGGGGCCCAGGGCCTTCGAGGAACGGCTCCACTGGCATTGCCATTTCATGCAGAAGCTCGAGAGCGAACCCGAGCTAGAAGTCCGAGAGGCCCATCCCGCCTTTGCCGGTCTGCGCACCACCGATCCAGAGCGCCTGGCCGCCTGGAGCGAGGGCCGCACGGGCCTGCCTTTTGTGGATGCCTGCCAGCGGGCCCTGAACGCCGAGGGCTGGATCAACTTCCGCATGCGCGCCCTGTTGATGGCCGTGGCCAGTTATCACCTCTGGATTCACTGGCGCGATAGCGGCCTGGTGCTCGCCCGCCTCTTCGTGGACTACGAGCCGGGGATCCACTGGATGCAGTGCCAGATGCAGGCCGGCACCACGGGCATCAACACCGTGCGCCTCTACAACCCGGTGAAACAGGGGCTGGATCACGACCCCACCGGCACCTACGTGCGCCGCTGGGTGCCGGAGCTGGCGGGGGTGCCCCTGGCCCACCTGCACACCCCCTGGACCATGGCGGCCGCCGAGCAGGAGGCCGCCGGGTGCGTGCTCGGTGTGCACTATCCCGCCCCGATCGTGGATCACCAGCAGGCGGCCCGTGAAGCCCGGGATCGGGTGTGGGCGGTGCGGCGGGGTGCAGGCTTCCGAGAGCGGGCCGACGCCATACAGGAGCGCCATGGGTCGCGCCGCTCTGGGCTGGCCACCCCCCGGGCGGGGGTGAGCCGGCGCCGACGGCAGGAGGCCAGCCCGGGCCAGCTCACCCTTTTCTAAGGCCCATAGAGTTGGTTCGCTGCTCTCCGCTGGTCCCCTCCGATGCGAACGATTGCCCTGGCCAACGGCGATGCCATGCCGGCTCTGGGCCTGGGCACCTGGCGGGCGGAGCCAAGCGCCGTGGCCACGGCCGTGCGCCAGGCCCTGGAGCTGGGCTATCGCCACATCGATGCGGCCGCGATCTATGGCAATGAGGCGGAGATCGGCGCGGCCCTGGAGCAGGCCTTCGCCGATGGGGTGGTGCGTCGGGAGGATCTCTGGATCACCTCCAAGCTCTGGTGCGACTGCCACGCTCCAGAGGATGTGCGCCCCGCTCTGGAACGCACCCTGGCGGATCTGAGGCTCACCCATCTGGATCTCTATCTGATGCATTGGCCGGTGGTGTTGCGCGCCGGGGTGCAGTTTCCAGAGAAGGGAGAAGACCTTGTGGCCCTTGAGGAGCTGCCCCTGGCCCCCACCTGGGCGGCCATGGAGGATCTGCAGAGCGCCGGCCGCTGCCGCCACATCGGGGTGTCGAATTTCAGTCAGGCCAAGCTCCAGGGCCTGCTTGATGGGGCCCGGCTGGCACCAGCGATGAACCAGGTGGAGCGCCATCCCTATCTGCAGCAGCCCCACCTGTTGGCCTACTGCCGGAATCAGGGCATCGCCCTTACGGCCTACTCCCCCCTTGGCGCCGGCAGGACCGACAAACCATCCCCCGTGCTGGCCGATCCCCTGATCGCCTCCCTGGCGGCCGAGCGGGGGGCCACCCCCGCCCAGGTGCTCCTGGCCTGGGGCCTGGCCTGCGGCACGGTGGTGATCCCCAAGGCGTTGGGGCGCGAGCACCTCGCCGCCAATCTGGCCGCCCAGGATCTGGAGCTGGATGCTGAGGCCATGGCCCAACTGGCGACCCTGGATCGAGGAGAGCGGTTTGTGGACGGCAGCTTCTGGTTCATGCCCGGCAGCCCCTACACCGAAGCGAACCTCTGGGATGGCCCTCCCACCTAAACCATGATCAGGCCGAACCTCTGCCAGGTCCAGGGGGCTGCACAATGGCTCCTTATCTGTGCGTTCCCCATCCGTGCTGGAGATCAGCCCTCACCAGGTCGAGGTCACCGAAACCCTGCTCCAGGTGGGGTGCTTCCTGGTGATCTTCGTGGCGGCCCGCACCCTCTCGGAACTCACCGTTCGGCTCCAGCTCCCCGCGATTCTCGGCGAACTCGTGGCAGGCGTGCTGGTGGGCGCCTCAGGGCTCCATCTGATCGTGCCGCCGGATGTGCAGGCCCAGCTCAGCGATGGGGCGGCGGGCCTGGTGGGATCGCTGGCGGGGATAGGCCCGGAGGCCGTGCGGGAGGTCTACCGGGACACATTCCCCAATTTGGAGGCGATTTCTGAGATCGGGCTCTTTGCCCTGCTGTTCCTGACGGGCTTGGAAAGCGAGTTGGATGAGCTGGTGGCCGTGGGCGGGCAGGCCACCACCGTGGCCATCACCGGGGTCGTGCTGCCCTTCGCTCTCGGCACCGCAGGGCTCTACTACCTGTTCCATGTGCCCCTGATTCCTGCCGTGTTCGCCGGGGCGGCCATGACCGCCACCTCCATCGGCATCACGGCGAGCGTGTTTGGAGAGCTGGGCTGGTTCAAGCGGCGCGAGGGTCAGATCGTGATCGGGGCCGCGGTGCTGGACGACATCCTGGGCATCGTGATCCTGGCGGTGGTGGTGGCCATCGTGGGCGGCGGCGCCTTCAGCCTGGCCCCCATCGTGAAGCTGTGCCTGGTGGCGATCGCCTTTGTGGCGGTGTCCTTGGTGCTCAGCCGCACCGCGGCCCCCCTGTTCGACTGGGTCGTGGATCATCTGCGGGCCCCGGGCGACGTGGCCGTCGCCAGCTTCCTGGTGCTCACCCTGTGCTGCTTCGTGGCCCAGGCGATTGGCCTGGAGGCGGCCTTGGGGGCCTTCGCCGCGGGGCTCATCCTCAGCGCGTCCAAGCACAGCGAAGACATCGACCGGGCGGTCAAACCCCTGGTGTCCCTGTTTGCCACGGTGTTTTTCGTGCTCATCGGCACGGGCATGGACCTATCTGTGCTCAACCCCTTCAATCCCGCCAACCGGGAGGGCCTCATTGTGGCGGCTTTCCTGCTCACCGTGGCGATCGCCGGCAAGATGGCCGCAGGCTGGAGCTACTTCAGCAAGGAGCCCACCAGCCGCTTGGTGGTGGGGCTGGGGATGATGCCCCGCGGTGAGGTGGGGTTGATCTTTCTGGGGCTGGGCAGCCAGGCGGGCATCCTCACGCCGGCACTCAAGGCGGCCATTCTGCTGATGGTGATCGGCACCACCTTCCTGGCTCCTGTGCTGTTGCGGCTGGTGATCGGCAACCAGATCACGGCTGCGGTGACCCCGGAGGCCGGCTGATTCCAAAGGGCTTCAGAACCCCCACAGCCGCCACCGGCTTCGGCCGTGGCTGCCATCGCACAGGGGGTAGCGGCGGGAGCGGCCGCAACGGCAAAGAAGCACGGTGGAGGGCTCCTCCAGAGTGAGCTCGTAGGCAATCCGGCCCGTGCCCAGGTGGGCCCCATCGCAGAACCAGCCGTGGCGGGAGCGCCCACAGCTGCAGAGATGGTGCACCCCGGCGGGCAGATCGAGGGGTTCGGGTGTCGGGGCTGGGCCGGGGGCGGGGGGGAGCTCCATGGGAAACAGCAAAAGCCGTTCACGAGAACGCCTAACTGATTAGAACATCTCCATGAGTTCCAGACCTTCCTCCGTTCTGCTGGCCCTGCTCATGCTCGCCCAGGCTCCAGCAGAGGCCCAGCTCTCCCCGAACTGCGAACGGAATGGCCGGCGCGACTATTGCGCGGTGAGCCCCATGGCCAGCTCCCCGAACCAGCAGTCCAAAGAAATCATCACCTTTGCGGATCACTCGGTGTATGAGGTGATGCGCAACGAGGCGTCTTGCAAAAACACCGCCGACAAGATCCGAACGTGCCACGCCAAGATCCTCGTTCGTCCGGGCGAGTCGATGCCGGCGTTCTACCGGGGCACCTATTACGAAGGGGGCTATAAAAATGAATATGTGGGTAAAGGAATTCACATCACCTATTTCTACCTCGATTGATTCATCTCAGCTTGCCGTCTGGGCATCCACGGTAGTGAGGGTGCCGGCCCGTTCATCCCAGAGGATGTAGGAAAAACAGGAGGGGATATCGCTGAGGCGCAGCCGTTTCACGCCGGTGAGTAGGTGGGCATTGCGCCGATGGGCCTCCTGCAACCGGTAGTTGGGGATGGCTTCGCAGAGGTGATGGATGGAATGGCAGCCGATGTCGGCGGAAAACCAGTTCAGGAGCGGGTGGAGCTGCAGATCGCTGGTGCCGTCCATCACGCCCTGCATGGCATTCCAGTGGGCCGTGGATTCCGCATAGGAACCAGGAAAATTGTGCTGCACGAAGAAAATGCAGATGAATACGGCAGCGCTGAAGGCCATCACTGGGGCATAGATGAGCCAGAAGGTGCCTGCACCTAGCCACCAACCCATGCCCATCCAGGCCGCCACCACCGCGATGTTGTTGAGAAAGAGGTCGCGAAATTCTTCCGGGCTGTGCCACCAGGTGGTTTGATGACTAGCCAGAATCTGGCTCCACGGGGTAGCTGGAGCCTGCCGGAGGGTGGCGATGGCATGGGGCACCAGGCCGGCCAGGCCAGCGAGAAGCTCAATGCGGGGCTTGATCACCAGGTAGAAGAATCCACCGGGAATCAACATCAAGGGGTGGCGCAGCCTGCGGTAAAGGGCCTGCTTGCCGCCGTCGAAATCGTTGTAGGCGGCGGCGCTCACCAAGGCAGAAGGCCCTTTGTAGCGCTCCCAATTGCCGTTATGGCGATGGTGGAAGGCATGCCCCCGCGACCAGGGCAGCTGGGGAATGCCCGCCACAATGCCGAGAAGAAAGCCCACCCAGCGGTTGGTGGTGCGCTGGCGAAACAGGGAATAGTGACCGCAATCGTGCATCAAGGAGAAGCAGCGAGCCATGATCAACACCATCAGGCCGATCACCGGCATCAGCAGGGGCCAGAGGCCCTGTCTCAGGCAGGTCACCGCCAGCCACCAGAGGAGGCCGTAGGGCACCAGGGTGTTCACCACCTGCCAGGTGGCCCGCCGGTTGCAGCTGCTCATGAAGGGTTTGAGTTCGAAATCACTCTTTCGAACAACCTTCGGTGCCGATGCAGTCGTCATGGAGGGGGGCGTGCGCCGGCAGAGCAGATGGGCAGAGCCTAGTTGGCTTTCGGAGCGTCAGAAGGCCGGCGCCCCTCTCTTGAATCCTGGCGGCTTCAGTCGTGCATGTTCTTGATCTCATCAACGTTGCCCTGGCCGTTGGTGTTGCAATAGCCCTCGGGATCCTTTCCGGACACGTGGTGCACGCGGTAGTTGAACGACAGTCCGCCACGCTTGATGTCGGCCAGGGTGATTTCGCCGGCATCGATGCTGGCCCTCAGTGAAGCGCCCAGGGAGACCTCCACATCCGCCATCGTCTTGGCCTTGTACTTCTCCGCTAAGGCGTTCTTGCAATTGCGGCCCCAGGCGCCGATGCGGGCTTCGATCTTGTCTTCATCGCTGCTCTGGGCGTGGGCGGGAAGACCCAGGCTGATGCTGCCGCTGGAGGCGGCGAGGAGGGTGGCGGCGAACAGGGCGATGGGGCGCATGGGGAAAGGCTGACGACGGATGTTGAACAGGCTGGCTGCAGACCTGAGCGAGAAAACCAGGCTCGCAACCAGTCAAAAGGTACTGGGAGGCCTCAGTTCGGGCCAGAAGCAACAGCAAGATTGTGAACCGACGTGTTCAATTTGCGTTTCTCTGACATTGATAGATTGAGCCAGTAATCCCAGGCCGGGAAGACATCGCGCGGCTGCGGTTGGCAGAGGTCAGAAGGCAGGTTGTTGCTCACAATGGCCTGGACGATCCTCTCCAATCAGACCCCATGACGCCAGCAACCCGTGAGCAGATTCTCGCCAGCTCCGCCGGGTGGGTGGCCGTGGTGCTGAATGTGCTGCCCGGACTGGGGACCGGGTATCTGTATCAGCGTCGGTGGAAGGCCTATTGGATCACCTCGGCCCTGGCCACCGCCTGGTTCGTTGCAGGGGCGGTGCTGGGGCGGGACGCCGATGCCGCTGCTGAAGCGCAGAACCAGCTGGTGGGCCTGATCGGCCTGCTTCTTCTGGCGGGCGTCACGGCCACCGAAGCGGGCCTGGCCGTGCGGCGGGTGCGGCAGGGGCTGGCCGCGGGGGACCGGGGGTGAGCTCGCCCCTGCAGATCCGCTCCTACCGGGAAGCCGACTGGCCGGCGGTGTGGGCGCTGCTGGAGCCGGTGTTCCGCGCCGGTGAAACCTTCCCCCACGACCCGGCGATCACAGCAGAGGACGCCCAGAGGTTGTGGGTGGGCCAGAGCCAGGCGGTGCTGGTGGCCCTGGATGGGGCTGGGAGCTTGGTGGGCACCTACTACCTCAGGCCCAACTCCCTGACCCTCGGCGCCCACGTCGCGAATGCGGGCTATGTGGTGGCCAGGCACTGCCGCCGCCAGGGGATCGGAAGCCGCCTCTGCCAGCACTCCCTGCAGACGGCCCGACAGCTGGGCTTTCGGGCCATGCAGTTCAACCTGGTGGTGAGCACCAACACCGCCGGCATCCACTGCTGGCAGCGCAACGGTTTCCAGATCATCGGCACCCTGCCGGAGGCGTTTCGCCACCAACGCCTCGGCTACGTCGATGCCCTGGTGATGGTGCAGCCGCTTCAGGTCCCTGGGGCATAAACGGTGAGGCCCTCTGGAGCCGCTAAGCTGGACAGTCTTCCTGTACAGTTCTATGACCATCGAGACCACCTACACCGCCGCCCGCGACCAGCTCAAGGCCTTGATGGACCGGGTGGTTGAGGATCGCGAGGTGGTGATGGTGCGGCGGCGTCAGGGGGGTGATGTGGCCCTAGTGGCCGCCGACGAGCTGGAAGGCCTGCTGGAAACAGCGCACCTCCTGCGCTCGCCCCGCAACGCCGCCCGCCTCCTCTCAGCCCTGGAGCGCGCCCGGGGTGACAGCCTTCCCGTCCTCCGCCTCGAGGATCTCGAGGCCCAACTGGAGGCATGAGCACCCGGCGAGAAGCGGTATGCCATCCGGAGTTCCTGGAAGACCTGCAGCACTGGATCGCAACCGACCGCCGCACAGCCCGCCGCCTGCTGGAACTGATGAAGGCCGTGCTGAACGATCCGGTCAGCGGCATCGGCAAACCAGAGCCACTGAAGCATCTCGGGACGGGCGTCTGGTCGCGCCGAATCACCCAGGAGCACCGCTGCGTTTACCTCGTGAAAGCAGACCGCGTCGAGTTTCTGCAGGGCCGCTACCACTATTGAGGCATGAGATGAATCGCATCAGCTGCAGCTGATCTGGTGCCGGTGCTCAGGTCGCTCAGGGCTGCCCCGCAGGGCAATGCTTCAATGGCTGTTAAGAACAACGGAACAGGAGCCTGGGCCATGGATCTGCAATCCTCCGGGGCCCTGCTGAGACTCCTCAATCTGGTGGCAATGGCCGATGGGGAGTGTTCATTGGAGGAGGAAAATCTGCTCCATTCCCTCACGAAACAGCACAAGCTTCAGGCCCAGACCCTCGCCTGGCTGGATGATCTGGAAGACCCCAGCGATGTGGCAGAGCTGGCTGGCAAGATTGACCCGGAATATCATCCCCTCACGCTCAAGACCGCCATGATGGTGGCGAGCATCTCCCGGGGAAGAAACGATCATTCCTTCATCAATACCGAGGAAGATGATCTTCTTCGCCAACTGGAGGCTGCTCTTTCGATCCCGCCTGAGGGTGTGGCGAAGGCCAGGGAAGAAGCGGAAGAGCAACTCTGTAAGCAGCCTTCGCTTTGGCAGGTGCTCTTTGTCTGTTTTGGCACCCAATTCGCGACCCCATTCGAGCGCCCGTACCTCACCTGAGGTATCGAACACCCCCCCTTCAGCAGGGTGCTCGATACACGGCAGCGGCTGGACCGTTTTGGATCGCTTCCTGCAGGGAGTTTTCCAGCAAGCCGTGGCGCATGCTCTCGGGGCATGACATCGAAGCGACCTTCGCGATAGATCTCCTTGAAGATCGCGTCCACTTCGTCACGGTAGGCATGATCCACGGGACGGATCCCATCTTCCTCCATGGCCACGGGCCAGACCTACGAGGACCGCTGCGGGCGGATGGTTAACGATACGTTAAGGCACCCATCACGACAGGATCATCGCCTTAACCTGATTTTAACCACCGCACGCCTCTATTGATCCATCTCCTTATCGCAGCTGCAGCAGCTGCCGGCCTGGCCGTTACCCATTCGCATCCCCGATGTGCCGAGACTCCAAGCCTGATGGGTGGATGGCAGCGTGAACAGGCCGTGGTCTTTCTCTGTGCCTCCAACATCCAGGCCCAGGGAATGGATCAGGAAGAAATCCTCCGTCATGAGCTCATTCACGTGATCCAGGATTTGCAGCATGGCGCCCTGGTGCCCGAGCCCCTGCTATCGATCCTTTCTCGGGAATACATCCCATCCGGTGAGGCCATGGTGGTGCTCACCAGCGGGAATGATGCCAACCTGGAGTTCGAGGCCCGGGTGCTCACCCGCATGCTGTCTACCCCCGTGGTGGCCCAGTGGCTCAGGGAAGCGGCCATCACGCACCGAGAGGCGGTGGCCACCCCTATGGCCCTTGCGCCGAAGGATCCCCGAGGAGGCAAGACGCCCGATCACCGGGGACCATGAGCAGCGCTAGCGTTGAGAGCAATGCCCACATTGCAATCACGTGAACCCCGATGGCCTCGCTCACGATTCGCAACCTCGAGGACAGCACCAAGGCGCAGCTGCGCCTCCAGGCCGCCCGCCATGGCCGCTCGATGGAGGAGGAGGTGCGCTCCATCCTGCGCCAGGCTGTAACTGGCTCGCCGCCGCAGCCATCCAGGGAGGGAGTGGGCAGCCGCATCCAGGCCCATTTCGCCCGCCTGGGTGGGATGGAGCTGGAGCTGCCTAAGCGCACCGATCAACCGGAAGCTCCTGACCTGGCAGAGGTGAACCCGTGATCGTGCTCGACACCAACGTGCTCACGGAGCTGATGCGGCCCCAGCCGAATCCGCAGGTGATGGACTGGGCCAATGGCCTCGACCCGCAGGCCATCGCGATCACGGCGATGAACGAAGCTGAGATTCGCTATGGCATCGCCCGCCTGCCCGCCGGGCAGCGGCGGCAGGCGCTGGAGCAGTGCTGGCAGATGCTGATGGCCAGCCTGTTCGGCGGGCAGGCCCTTCCCTTCAGCGGCGAAGCAGCCCACTGGTATGGAGAGCTGGTGAGCCGGCGTGAGCGCCTGGCCCGGCCGATCACCACGGCAGATGCCGTGATCGCCGCCACCACCCTGGCCCACAGCTCTCAGCTGGCCACCCGCAACACCGCCGACTTCGAAGCCATCGGCCTGGAACTGATCAATCCTTGGAACAGCGGCCTAAGCCAGCACCCCTGACCCATGGCACTCCCCGGCATCAGCAACGCCGATGGCAAGAGTGGGCAAAACAAAGGGGGGACGGTGGATATGACGCTGGCCATCCAGGACGGGCGGTTGGCCTGTATAAAGACGTGTGGTTGGTGCTGCCGGCCGACTGGCAGAAATCTGCAGTTGCTGATCAGCCCAGTGGGCGATGAGGGCGGCGAGGAGGCTGTCGCGGTTGCCCTGGATGCGAAGCATGGAGAGGTTGGAATCGCTGGCCACCAGCCTGATCCAGGCCGACGGCGCCAGGACGACCGCAAGCGACAGCCGCAAGCAACGAATGGCACAGCCGGGGGATCAAAGCCAGAGCTGGTAGCTCACGGGCTCATACTTGGCGAAGACGATCCGCCAACCTCGAAGCGCCTTTGCCAAAGTCCCCAAATGGGGGCAGCCCCGTGGCGGGAACCTGCATGACCATACCGCCAGCACCCAAGTCACCCTCCATGGGTCCAGCAACATTCACGACCACACTCACGATCGGCGAGCTGGAAGCCAGCTATTCGCTCTACTGCAAAGCCCTGCGCATCCTGGTCCGAGAAGGAAAAACGATCAACATGATCAAACGCAGCGTCTGCTGGCATCGGCTGTCGGCCCTCCACCACTCCCTCCCACGGCAGTACAAGGATCCTGAGTACCTGTACTTCCTGATCAAACGCGAGATCGGTGCGTGAAGCGTGTTCTGGCCATCATCCTCGGGGGCGGTGCCGGGACTCGGCTGCAACCCCTCACCACCACCCGGGCCAAGCCGGCCGTGCCCCTCGGTGGGAAATACCGGTTGATCGACATCCCGGTGAGCAACTGCATCAACGCGGGGATCGAAAAGATCTACGTGCTGACCCAGTTCAACAGTCAGTCGCTCAACCGACACCTCAGCCTCACCTACAACCTCTCCAGTGGCTTTGGCGGCGGCTTCGTGGAGGTGCTCGCCGCCCAGCAGACGCCCACCAGCCCGAGCTGGTTCGAGGGCACCGCCGATGCGGTGCGGCAGAACGAGGAGCTGTTCGAAAGCTGGGATGTGGATCAGGTGCTGATCCTCTCAGGCGATCAGCTCTACCGCATGGATTACGCCGCCTTCGTGGAGGATCACCGCGCCCGGGGGGCCGCCCTCACCGTGGCGGGCCTACCGGTGGATGCCGAGGCCGCTCGTGGCTTTGGCCTGATGCGCGCCGATGGGGATGGGCGCATCCGGGAGTTTCGTGAGAAACCCACCGGTGCGGCGCTGGAGGCCATGCGGGTGGACACCGCCGCCCTGGGGCTCTCCCCGGAAGAGGCCGCTCGCCGGCCATTTCTGGCCTCGATGGGGATCTACGTGTTCGAGCGGAATCTGTTGTTTGATCTGCTTGCCGGCCACCCCCAGGCCACCGACTTCGGAAAGGAGATCATTCCGGCCGCCCTGGCGGCGGGCCACAACCTGCAGAGCCACATCTTCCAGGGCTACTGGGAAGACATCGGCACGGTGAAATCCTTCTATGAGGCCAACCTGGCCCTGGCGGACGACGAGCCCTCCTTCTCCTTCTTCGATGAGGCGGCGCCGATCTACACCCGTCCGCGCTACTTGCCCCCCACCCAGGTGTGGGACTCGCATCTAAGCCGTTCGGTGCTCAGCGAGGGTTGCCTGCTGGATCGCTGCCAGATCGAGCACTGCGTTCTTGGGCTGCGGTTGCGGGTGGAGGAGGGCGCCGTACTGAAGGACACCCTGGCCATGGGGGCCGACAGCTATGAATCGGAAGCGGAACGGGCACAGGTGCGGGCCCGGGGTGGGGTTCCCCTCGGCATCGGGGCCCATTCGGTGATCCAACGAGCGATCCTCGACAAGAACGTGCGCATTGGCACCCAGGTGAAAGTGATCAACAAAGACCGGGTCGAGGAAGCCGACCGCAGTGCCCTGGGCTTCACCATCCGCAGCGGCATCGTGGTGATCGAGAAAAACGCCACCCTCATCGATGGCACAGTGATCTGAGGGAGTCCACGCTGGAGAAGCCCTGTATTGACCCATGGCAACCCCCACCACCTACACGATCATCCGGGACGATGGCCTCTGCGATGGCATCGCCGGGCGACGTTTTGCCAGCTTCGATGAGGCCTACATCGTGTTGGAGAGCTATTACGCCGACACCTGCTGTTCGGATGAGAGCGAGACCTACCGGATCGTGGAGGGGACTGCAAGCAACGGAAAGCCCCCCGAGGTGGAGTAACGCTGATCAAAGCTCTGCGCCGGTTCAGCGCAGCTCAAAAAGCAAGAGATCGGCCCCCGCCGGCCCGGCGGTGAACGTGTTCAGAGTGCCGGCAGAGAAGCCCAGACCATCGCCCTGGTGCAAGGCGTGGCCATCGACATCGCCCTCCCCTGAGATCAGCTGGATCCAGCCCTGGCTGCCGTTGCCGATGGCCAGGCTGAGGGTGGCCCCACCCGTCGGCTGGGCGCGCCAGAGCCGCACGGGGCGGTGAATGGTCATGGCGCCTGCAGTCTGGGCGGGATCGAGAAGGGGGGTCCAGCCTGTCGCGATAGCGAAGGGTTTCTGTTCATACTCCGGGGCAATGCCGGCGATGCTGGGTTCAATCCAGATCTGCAGCAGCCGACAGGGCTGGTGGCCTTCGTTGATCTCGCTGTGCACCACCCCCGTGCCAGCACTCATCCGCTGCACCTCGCCGGCGCGCAGCACCTCGGCATGGCCCATGGAATCGCGATGATTCAGTTGGCCCTCCACCATCACCGTCACGATCTCCATGTCGCGGTGAGGGTGCATGCCAAAACCTTGGCCGGCCGCGATGCGGTCGTCGTTGATCACCCGCAGGGGACCGAATCCCATCCAGGCGGGGTCGAAATGGTTGGCGAAGGAAAAGGTGTGCCAGCTGTCCAGCCAATCCAGTTGGCTGTGGAAGCGTTCTGAGGCGGGGCGGAACACCAGACCAGCGATCGCAGAAAGGGAGGAGGTCATGACTCGGACGGTTGGGTCCAGCGCCGGTAAAGCCAGAAGCCACCCCCTCCCCAGAGCAGGCTCCAGAGGAGGAAGGTGGTGGTGGTGCCGAGCTGACCACTCTCCAGCGAATAGACGCCGGCGTTGATCAAACCCGCATCAATCAAGGAGCCGCCGATTCCCCAACCCAGCACCCAGGAGATCAAAAAACCGATGGCCTGGAGATTGCCGGTCATGGGAAGGGCGGCAGGAGCTCAGAAGCAGAAGGGGAGAAACTGAGTGCGGCAGGCGGCATAGCCATCCACCAAAGGACCCAGACCAATCTGATGGGCGATGCCAGCGCCGGTGAAGCCTTCCACCACGATGCCGATCACCAGGCCGAGCATGGCGGCCCGACCGTTGAACAACTCAGCGCGCTTGAGCTGTTCCATGTGGATAAGTTGCTCAGCGCGGTTGTCCTGCCATTTGTCGTTTGCGGGGGACTGGGCCATGGGACTCCTGAAGGGAAAAGTGAACGTGAGGCAGAGCGTGGAGAGCTGGGACTCAGCGATCGCTGAGGGGGGCCAGGTCGCTTGGGCGGGTCAGAATGAATACCGTCATGCCGGTGAGCAGGGTCACGAGCCCGAAGAGGCTGACGATGGCGGCTGTGTAGTCGGTGGCCATGGCGCTCGGTACTGGGTGAAGGTTTGTTACGTGGATTGTAACAGCATGTGACGGGGTTCTCACAAAAGCGTTTGGCCAGGGGCAAGAGCGGGCCCCACAGTCAATGCTGGCGACCGCAGCTCCAGGGGATCGTGCTCACAACGTCTCGACCGGCTTCATCAAACGGTCTTAGTAGTAATAGGCTCCATCTCTTGCGGATTGCTGCACGGCTCCACAGCGGCTTGCGACGCGCCACAGGGCCTTGTGAATGGGCGTTGGGTCGTAACGCACCAAATCAGGGTAGTGCTGTTTCAGCAGGGCATTACCCCGCCAGGCGTTGTAATGGGGAATTCGAGAATTGATGTGATGGCACACATGGGTTGAGCCAATTCCATGATGCAAAAGGTTCAGTAATGATCCATAGGGGCGATCCACGGTCTGCAGGGCACCCTTGGCCCAGGTCCACTCCTCCGAGGAGAAATGGGGAATCGCCACATCGGTGTGCTGCAACCAGGTGTAGGTGACCAACCAGAAATTGACCACCAGGTATGGCAGGCCATAAATGCATAGGACCTTGGCGAGAGAGAACTGCAACGACAGCAAACCCAACAGCACAAGAACCACCAACAGTCCCAGATTCGAGCGCATCATCAGGCCGCGGAAAGACCTGGGGAAGAGGGAGCGTGTTCCCTTGTCGAAGGATGCACCGTTCCAGAAGTGAGAGGTTGGCCTTCCATAATCTTCTCCGCCTGTAACCCCAAAGAAAAGATAGAGAGGCCAGCCAATGATCAGGTGATTAAAGAGTGCCACGCCGCCGAAAATCCTTTGCCCAAAACGTTGCTTGAGGGCCTCAGTGACCCTGCCCGAGCTTGATTCGGCTCGCGGCGGCACATGGGTTTCGCCCTCTTCCAGATGATTGCAATGGGCATGGTGGACAGCATGGCTGCGGGCCCAGGTGAAATAAGGAACGAGCAGCAAGCTATGCAGAATGAAACCTATCGAGCTTTCAAGTTGCCGGTTGGGATGGAAGGCGTTGTGGCCACATTCGTGGCCAATCACCCACAATCCCATCACCACAGTGCCAGTGATGATGCTGTAGATGAGCCAAAGGGGAATTGCCCAAAGCTGAAGGGGAATCTGGGTTCCAATTCCATAGGCCAGGATGGAAAGGCCTAAAGACATCCCCAGGCTGCCCCATGCTTTGAGAGGATGAAAATGAGTTAACTCTGCCGGCAGAATCCTGATGAGCTCGGATTTACTGGGATATCGATTCTGCGAGATCGATGGACTGGACTGGACCGTGCGCGTCAATAGAGAAGAGGATTGGGCCAATCGCTGCACCGCCAAAAGAGAAAGCCCCAGGCATCTCTGAATAACGCAACTTTACCAAAGCGGTGCGAGCGTCGAGACGGCCTGGGGCGGCTGGCGGCCCAGCGGGTCCTGGCCGATCGCGATGGTGTTCTGCTCGGTCATGCCTCCCCGGTGGCCCTCGGCAGCAACCAGCGGCCGAAACGGGCATAGAGAGCAGGCAAAACCACCAGGGTCAGCAAGGTGGAGGTGATCAAACCACCCAGCACCACGATCGCCAGCGGTTGAAGAATCTCGTTCCCGGGCCCGAAGGCCAAAGCCAGGGGCAGCATGCCCAAAGCTGAGGTAAGAGCTGTCATGAGGATGGCATTGAGCCGCTCAAGGCTGCCTCCACGGATCACCTCCTGCAGCTCCTGGCCTGTGGTGTGGCGGCGGTTGTAGTTGTCCACCAAGAGCAGTCCATTGCGCACCGCCACCCCAAACAGCGTGATGAAACCGATCAGCGAAGCCACCGACAGCACGCCGCCACTGAGCAGCACAGCCGTCAATCCGCCCACCAGCGCCAGGGGCAGATTGACCAGGATCCCCACGGTGGCAGGCCAGGATTTGACGGCCATCCACATCAACACGCTGATCACCACAGCAGCGATCACGCTGTAGAGCACAAGGCTGGAGGTGGCCCTCTCCTCAGACTCAAACTGGCCGCCGAAGCGGATGGAATAGCCGCTGGGGAGCTTGATCCCGCTTTCCACCGTGCGCTTGATGTCGCCCACCACACTGCCGAGATCGCGGCCGCTGACATTGGCCGACACCACGATCAAGCGGGACACATCTTCCCTGTTCACCACGTTGGCGCCCTTGCCGTAGTCCACCTCGGCGACATCACCCAAGGGAACAATGGTGCGGGCTGGTGTCGCGATCGGCAGGGTCCGGATCGCATCGAGATTGCCGCGAGACTCGTCGTCGATCCCGACCCAGACATCGGTGCGGTGCTGCCCTTCGACGATCTGGCTCACCACCCTGCCGTTGAGGGCGATCTCCACCTGATCGGCAAGCGCCTGCATCGATAGCCCCCGCGCCGCTGCCGCCTGGCGGTTGAAGGCCACCTGCACCTGGCGGATCGGTAATTGGGGCTCCAGCTGCAGATCCACAACCCCCGTGATCGGCGCGATGGCATCGCGCACCTCCTCACCGAGGCGGCGCAGTTCGCCCAGATCCGGGCCGTAGATCTTGATCGCAATGGCGCTGCGCACACCGGAGAGCACCTCATCCATGCGATGGGAGATGAACCCTCCGATGTTGGGGGCCACACCCGGCAGGCGCAGGAAGGCCTGGCGCAGAGCGGCAATGGCCGCTGGCCTGTCGGCCATGGCGGCCTCACTGAGCTCCACATCCACGTGGGCCATATTTACGCCGGCGCCATCGGCATCCCCGGGTGCCCGGCCCGCCCGGACCTGCACCCAGTCGATCCAGCGGCTGCCGGCCAGCGAGCGGCTCAGGGCCATGCCGGCACGACTTGTCATCTCCAGCGCAACGCCTGGATAGAGCACCATGGAATTGACCAGCGAACGCTCGCGGAACTCCGGCAGAAAGACCCGTCCCAGTGTGGGAAGGATCAGCGTGGTGGCGATCAGCAGCGCCAGCGCCAGGGCAAGGACACGCCGCGGTGCCGCCAATGCCGCATCGAGCACCGGGCGATAGAGCCTCTCGGCCTGTGTCGCGATCCAGGTGTTTTCAGCCGGCAGGCGCACCTCAGCCAGAAGGATCGCGCACAGGGCTGGTGACAGCGTGACCGCCACCAGGGTGGAGGCGGTGATCGAGAGCAGGTAGGCCAGGCCCATCGGATGGAAAATCCGCCCCTCCACACCACTGAGCGAAAAGATCGGCGCAAAGATCACCAGGATGATCAAGGTGGAGAGAATCACCGGCTGGCGAACCTCCACCGAGGTGTCGAACACCACCTGCAGGGGAGACTTGGGCGTGCTGCTCGTCTGGTTGCGGCGCAGGCCGCGGTAGCAGTTCTCCATGTCAACGATCGAATCGTCAACCACCGAGCCGATGGCCACCACAAGGCCACCGAGGGTCATGGTGTTGATGCCCAGACCCAGGCCCTTCATGACCATCAGGCCGATCAGCAGCGAGAGCGGAATGGCGCTGAGGCTGATCACGGCAGCGCGCCAGTTCATCAGGAACAGCACGATGACCACCGACACGATCACCACCCCCTCCAGTAACGAGGATCTGACATTGGCAATGGCCGTGTCGATGAAGTTGGCCTGGCGGAAGGTGCGCTTCACGGCCACATCAGCGGGCAGCGTGCGGCTGATGGCCGCGATGCGCTCTTCCACAGCCCGCGTCACCGATGGGGTGTCCACATCGGGCTGCTTGTTGATCATCAGCACCACGGCCGGCGTGCCGTTCAAACTGGCGTCGCCGCGGCGCAAGGCTCCGCCGGGGCGAATGGTGGCCAGCTCAGCAAGCGTGAGGGGCTGCCCATCGCCATTGTTCACGGTCGCTTGAGCCAAATCGTCGCCACTGCGCGCGATGCCATCAACGCGAATCAGAGTCTCCTGGCCGCCACTGATCAGGAAGCCCCCTGGCGCCGTGGCGCTCGCTTCAGCGGCAGCATCAGCCACGGCCTGCAGCGAGACATTGCGGCGACGCAACGCCTCAGGATCGACCCAAATCTGCTGTTGCAGATCAGAACCGCCGTAGAGGGTGACCTGAGCGACGCCTGGGATCTCGAGGAGCTGGTTTTCGAAGCTGGACCGCACAAGCCGCCGCAGCTCGAGTGCCGTGGTGGGACCAGACCCCTTCAGCGTGAAGGCGTATTGGAGGATGGTGCCCAGCGGCGACACGAGCGGCGAGATCTCTGGCGCGCTGGCGTTAGCTGGAAGCTCAGTGCGGATCGGAAGCAGCCGTTCGGCGACGGCCTGGCGGGCCTTCTCAATGTCGGCGTTCTGATCGAACACCACCTGCACCATGGAGAGGCCCACCTTGGAGGAGGAGCGCACCGTGTCCACGCCGGGCAGACCATTCACCGCCGCTTCGATCGGCAGGGTGATGCGTGCTTCCACCTCTTCTGGAGACAGACCATCTGTCGTGGTCTGCACATCCACCTGGGGCGGTGCGAAGGGGGGGAACACATCCAGCGGCATCTGCCGGATCGCTACCAGTCCCCAGAGGCTGATCACAATCGCAGCCGCCACGATCAGCCAGCGCCTGGCGATCGAGAAGCGCAGTGTAGCATTGAGAGCGCGATCGAGCATGGGCGGATCGGAAAACCAGCGGGTTCGACGACTTCGACTACTTCGACTGGCGTCCCAGACGGGTCAAGGCAACTCCCCCCAGGGCCAGAACCCCAACCGCAGCGGCTCCAATTCCGAAGGTATTGAGCTGCGGCTTGGGAGATACTGCCGCAGTGGGTTGAGGAGAGCTCCCCTCTGAGGGAGCGACAGGGCCATTGACCGGTTGAGCCGTGTCGGTCTGCTGGCTCTTCTTGGACTCGGCATAGAGCGAGAGGGCCCCCTGCACCACCACCTGTTCTGTGGCGTCCACACCCGTGGTAATCGTCACCCTGTCGCCGCTGGTCGCCCCGGTCTCAACGAACACCGGGTCATAGGTGCTGCCGCTCTTGACAAAGACCAACGGTTTGCCGTCGGCATCCACCACGGCCGCTGTCGGCACCGTGAGGCCATCGGGGCCCTGTTGCGGCTTCTCGGCCATCACACCCAGCAGGGCATCGGTGTCGGCATTGGCCTTCACCTGGCGCACATCCCCCTGCTGCTGGAACTCATCGCCATGGCCCACGTGGGCGTTAGCTGCAGGCAGCGCGGCCAGCAGGGCGGCGGACGCCAGAGCGAGGCTGGCACTGAGCTGCAGAAGCCGGGACATGAACGCCGAAGGCATGAACAGTGGGTGGAGGATGGCGCAGTCGCGATGAAAAACAGGTGAAATCACCATCACCCACTAGCATCCGCCGGTTCAAGCCCCCGCCTGATGCCGCTGAGGATCCTGCTGGTGGAAGATGAGCAGGAGCTGGCCGGCGCCGTGCAGACCGTGCTGCAGCGCCAAGGCCATGTGGTCGACCATTGCGCCGATGGAATGGAGGGCTGGACGCTCCTGAGCGGTGAACTCGCTCGCTATGAGCTGGTGATCGTGGATTGGATGCTGCCGGGCCTGAGCGGCCCTGAGCTCTGCCGCCGGGCCCGCGCGGCCGGACTCGAGCTGCCCCTGTTGCTGCTCACCGCGCGGGCTGAGACGGCCGATCGGGTGCAGGGGCTCGATGCGGGCGCTGACGACTACCTCAGCAAACCCTTCGCCATGGAGGAACTGCTGGCCCGGGTGCGAGCGCTGCAGCGCCGCCAGCCCAGCTATCGCGAGCCCTTGCTGGAGGTGGGGCCCTACCGTTTCGATCCCCAGTCCGGCCAACTGCAGGTCAGCACATCAGATGGTGTGGTGACGATCCCGCTGGCGGGCAAGGAGCAGCAGCTGATGGCCTATTTCCTGGAGCACCCCGAGCGGATCATCCCCGGCTCGCAGCTGCGTCACCAGCTCTGGGATCTGAACCAGGATCCGGTGAGCAATGTGGTGGCCGCCCAGGTGCGGCTGCTGCGCCGGAAACTAGCGGCCCATGGCCTGGCCTCCCCAATCGAGACGGTGCCCAGCCGCGGCTATCGCTTCCATCCCCGGCTCCCCGGCAAGTGATGAGCGCCATCCGCAACCCGGCCCCGGGGCTGCTGTGGCGCAGCCGGCTTCGCCTGGCCTCACTCTCACTGCTGGTGATGGGATTGATCCTCTATGGAGCCGGGTTCGCCATGGCACGGCTGTTGCTCCAGGAGCAGGAAGCCGCCCTGCGCCGAGAACTGCAGACCGTTGCCGGCACCCTGCACGACAGTCTCAAGCTCAGCTTGCCGCCGACAGCCACCGCATCGGCTGCGCTTTCGGCTGTGCTGCCGGGGCTGTGCCTGGTGGATCTGCCGTGCCCCATGCCCGATGCCTTGATCGAACGCCACGCCATCAGCGCCACCGATCCGGCCCGCTTTCAGCTGCGTATCTTCAGTCCCGCTGGCCGGCTGCTCGCCGCCTCCCCCGCCGCTTCAGGGCCGGCCTGGGCGGGCCCCGGCGCGATGTGGCAGGAGCGCCGCTTGCCTGGCGGAGAACGACGGCTGAGCTACACCATTCATCTGCACCAGGCCCATGGCACCAGCCAGCAGAACTGGGGGTACCTGCAGATCAGCCGCAGCCTGGCATCCCTCGATGCCGACGCCAGACGGCTGTGGTGGTTGGGCCATGGTGTGTTCGCCCTGGCGATGGCAGGAATGGCTGCGGCCAGCTGGTGGCTGGCAGGTCTGGCCATGGCCCCACTGCTGGAGGCCTATCGCCGCCAGGAACAGTTCAGCGCCGATGTGGCCCATGAACTGCGCACACCTTTGGCCAGCCTGCTGGCGCTGGTGGAGGCTGAACGCAGCGGGGTGGGCCGCCCGATCACAAGCCCTGATGGGGCAGCCATCTCCGCACCGGCCCTTGATCGGATGCTGGACCAGGGCCGGCGGTTGCAGCAGCTGATTGCTGATCTGCTGCTGTTGGCCAGCCTGGAGCGGCCCGCTAACGGACGCCACCTGCAGCCGTGCAACCTCGCCGAGATCAGCGCGGATGTACTGGAGGACTTCAGCGAAACGGCCGACGCCGCAACGGTGACCCTGCATTCAGCCATCGAGGTCAGCGACGCCACCGTTCTGGGGGTGGAATCAGAACTGAGCCGCCTGCTCATCAACCTGCTCAGCAATGCCCTGCAGCACAGTCCGGCTGGCGGCACGGTCCTGGTGGGGCTGCAGCGATGCGGACGGGAGATTCAGTTGTCCGTGCAGGACAACGGGCCTGGCATCCCAGCGGAGGAGCAGCGGCGGATCTTTGAACGGTTCCATCGCCTCGATCCCTCCCGTAGCCGCCAGCAGGGGGGAACAGGTCTGGGGTTGGCCATCGCCCAGGCCATCGCCCGACGCCATGGCGGACTCATCAGTCTCTACTCGACACCGGGACAGGGCGCGATGTTTGCCCTGCGACTGTCGGCCGCCCGACCCATTGCAGCCCCCTCAACCTGAACCGTGCGCGCTGGATCTTGGTCAATTACCTACCGATTCGTATGCCACGCAGGGAATCCATCAGTCCCAATAAGTTGAGTAGCCAAAGCACGACTACAACGACGACAACAATATTCAAGATGCCTTTGATTTTGGCATCCATTGGGATGTAGTTATTGATGAGCCACAGCAGAACTCCCACGACGACGAGGGTGATTACAAGAGACACGAGTGACATGGCGCGGACGTCTCCTTCTGTGGATTTTGATTTGTGTTATCACGATGAGACCACAGGGAGAATGCCCCCGCAATTCAGCTGCAGTACTGATCTAAAATAGACACCCAAGGGTTGAGAGTGTGCTCGAGCAGCAGATTGGCTGCAGAAGTGTGGTTGTTTCACGGCAGCTTTTGTTTTCGTGCCCACATAGGAGAAGACTTGAAGCACCTGCAACCAGGAGGTCCGCCTTGACGGACTCCAACGGATCGATCAGCAACCGAAACTGCCTGGGCCTCACCTGCCTGAAGTGGAGAGCCGACGGCGAACTCTCGGCCTTGGATCTCCGCCGAGTGCTAGAGCGCCTGGCGCGGGTCGATCGGCATGTCGCCGCGATCTGGGGGAACAGTCTGGATCTCGAACCCTGTCCCTCGATCAGCTGAACGCTTTCAGGCCAGTCCAACAAATCAAGATGATGGGCACGGTGGTGCAGTGCAAAACGTGATGAGATCTGATGTGATGAACTCTTTCAAGCCTCACCCCACTGCTGTTGATCCATGGGAACTCCATCTGCTTTTAGTGGAGCTCAAGGACTGGGAGCTGATTGCAGATCACCACATGCACAAGAGCATCCAATTTCAAAGCTGCCAACTGGCATTGAAGTGGCATGCTTTGGCCCAGGCTCTCAGTGACCGCCATGGACATCACTGCCTCTTCTACCTCGGCAATGTGGGGAGCGGCAGGATCGAGATAGATATCATGAACCCCCTTCAAGGGCACCTCGTAAGAACCGACCTGGATATAGCTATCAAGCTCAATGCTCTTGAAAGAGCTGTGAAGTTTCAGCCACCGCCGCCCATCTTTGGGGCGTTGCCTGGCAATCGATTTCATTAAAGCCATTCGATCCGCTTCGCCGTTCCTAGGCTGAACTCACTCTGAAAAGGGTTTCCATGGCCACCTGCGATCTTCCTGTCTCCGGGGTCGAGCATCCTTCAGCTGCAGCGTTGCATCAGCTCAAGGAGTTGCTGCAGAGCGACCCCGCCTTTGCCCAGGCCCTGTGCGCCTGCGCCTCCACCGAAGCTGCAGCCAGGCTGGCCGCTGAGCACGGCGTTCAGGTGTCGCCCGAGGCGCTCTGGCGTCATCGCGGCACCCTGATCAGCGGTGGGCTGCCCACCTGGCGGGGGTAAGACGGGGCTGGTGGACAGCCGGCAGCAGCGCACATCTCCGGATGCACTTCCATGCGCACCTGATCGTTGATCACCCCATCGCCAATCCTCACCGAGGGCTACCAGGCCCCGGCGAGCACCTGCGCCTCCACTGTTCCCCGCGGTACTGGCACTGGAGAAGGCGATGGCCACCAGAAGCCGGGCAGCAGTGGCATTGACTGCTGGCACAGGCTCCAGGTCCCTAGCTCAAGAACGCTGGCGTTGGGCTGAAGGAGCTACGCAACAGGACCAGCTGTCGTGATATTTGCTACGTCAAGCGATGTCTTCGCTTGCGTCAGCAGCTTCGATCAATCGGATACGGTCTCGAGAGGTCAGATTTCTGATTTGATGATGCGCTTCAATCTGGGTCTTCGTCGTCGTTCTCCTAACAGGTCAATACAGATCGCTGTCTGTTGCCTGACAGCAGCCACTGGGTCCGCGCTTCTGTGGAGCGGTGCCAAGCCAAATCCAGCCAGTGCCTCTTCCGCAGAAATTGGCGTCTACTCCGGACGCCATTACAACACCGATAAGGCGCTCTACGAGGAATTCACCCGTCGCACCGGCATCAAGGTGAAGCTGTTAGAGGCCAAGGATGATGCTCTGATCGAACGTCTGCGCTCTGAAGGTGACAACTCGCCGGCCGATGTGCTGGTTCTTGTGGATGCTGCACGTCTTGACAAGGCAGCGGATATGGGCCTATTCCAACCCGCACGATCAGCAGCGCTCAGACGCGATGTGCCGGTCAATCTTCGCGATTCCAGCAATCGTTGGTTTGGGCTGACCCGACGAGTGCGTGTAGTGATCGTGAATCCGAGTCGTGTGAATCCATCCACCATCCGCACGTACGCCGATCTGGCCAAACCCGCTCTCAAAGGAAAACTCTGCCTTCGCGATAGCAAGAGTGTGTACAACCAGTCGCTGGTCGCTGATCAGCTGATTGTGCGTGGCGAGACCACCACCACAGCCTGGGTGAAGGGAATGGTGACAAACATGGGCCAACCGTTCTTCACCTCTGATACCCCCCTGGCACGAGCTGTTGCCAGAGGAGAATGCGGTGTAGGTGTTGTCAACACCTACTATATAGCCCGTATGCTTTCCGGAGAAAGCGGTGCTGCAGACAAAGCGCTGGCAACCAAGCTGAAGGTAGTCTTCCCAAACCCGGCTCATGTCAATATCACGGGTGCCGGTGTAACGAAGGCCTCCAAAAACCGTGAAGAAGCAACACGACTCATCGAGTTTCTTGTTTCTCCCCGTGGCGGCAGAGGGTACGCCGAAGCGAACAATGAATACCCGCTCCAGGGCTATGGTGACAATCCGATTCTGAAGCGCTTTGGCAACTTCACAGCTGTTCGTATCTCAGCTGAGCAAATCGGCGCAAAATCCCGACAGGCTGTGCAGCTGATGCGGGCCAACGGTTGGAATTAACGTGAACTCGCCCTGAACCTCCAATAAGGAAATAGCCAAGAATCATCTCGTGATTGCGAATGGCGATCTGCAAGGAGGCCGGATTGGGTTCCTCCACGAAGGCCAGGCCCACGTCAGTGAGCGACAGCTTGCGGGTGGTGCGCTGCACCGCACTGAACAGAGGGTTCAACGGCAGAGGGTTGCAGGACGACCCACCGGCCGGATGCTGCAGACGGGAGCAGTGGGGCCGCGGCGCACGCGCACGCGCACCGTGCAATGGGCTGGGCCCACGTACGCGATCAGGGCCTCACGGGCCTCCTCCTGCAGCTGCTCGGCCACGAACCAGGCGAGACGATCAATGCTGCGATGCCCCACAGCACTGGCCCAGGCTCCTTTGCCACTGCAGATTCGTCCTTACGGGGCAGCCGACTGGCCAGGAATATGGGCGCTGCTGGAGCCGGTGTTCCGCGCTGGCGAAACCATCCCCCACGACCCGGCCATCACACAACAAGACGCCCAGGTGGCGTGGGTGGAGCAGAGCCAGGCGGTGATGGTGGCTGTGGTGGCCGAACACTGCCGGCGCCAGGGAATCGGTAGCCGTCTCTGCCAGCACTCGCTGCAGGCGTCACGGCGGCAGGGGTTCCGGGCGATGCAGTTCAATCGGCTGGTGCCGCTGGAAACCGATCGACCCCGGCGCCAGCCCGGGCTGCTGCGGGGGCAATTGCAGCTTCCCGCCGCGGATGTGCTTCTCGCCCCTCTGCCCACCGAGGAGCTCGACCCCCTCGACGCCCCGTTGCCCTCTTGATGGCTGCATCCCTTTTGCTGGATACCCATGCCCTGCTTTGGTGGTTGGTGGAGCCTGAGAAGCTCTCCACCCTCGCCTATGCGGCCATCCACGATCCAGCGGCCACGATTTTCGTGAGCGCAGCCACCGGCTGGGAGCTCGCCACCAAGGTTCGCCTGGGCACCCTTCCCGGTGCTGAAGGGCTGCTACAGGATCTGCCTTCGCTGCTGCAACAACAGGGGTTCCAGCCGCTGGCCGTGCAGGTGCATCACGGCGTCCACGCCGGCGGCTACAGGCAGGCCCACCGGGATCCCTTCGATCGGCTGCTGGCGGCCCAGGCTGAGCTAGAGGGCCTGCAGCTGGTCAGCCTCGACCCTGCGCTAGCCACCTTCCCTTGCCGCCTGCTCTGGTGAAGGCCCGAGACAGAACCGCCAGATCGAGTCTCGCGAGTCCTTCGTGTCTCGCCAAGCGGCGGTTTGCTCAACTTGTTGCTGAGTGCTCCATGCTCGGGACTGGTTCTAGCCGCTGCCAGCGGATCCTGCCCTGAATCCCACCCTCCTTCGATCACAGCTTCGCTTCCGCAGCATCGCCACCTTCACGGCTCTCGCGGCTCTGCCCCTGATGCTGGGTGCCCAGCCTGCTGGCGCTGCCACTTACACGGTGAGCGAAGCCAATTGGGGAACCAGCGCCATCACCAACAGCTTTGCCTGGGCCCTGGATCAGGCCAACGGCAACCTCGGTGCCGACACGATCAGCATCACGCCCGGCCTGGCGATCGATGTGGATGGCGCCACGCCCATCAGTGGCGGCTGGCTGACCGCAATCAGCGAGGCCCTCACCATCCAGGGCAACGGCGCCACCCTGGTCGGCAATCCAAGCTTTGTGAGCAGTGGGGGCACCCTCTACGACAAATACAATGTCGATGTCTTTAGGCCGGGCTTCGACACCCTGGCCCAGGAAGCGTTTTCCTTCGGCAGAGTGGACCCAGGCGTTTCCCTGACCATCCATGCGCTCAATAGTGATGGCCTGAATGGCTACCTGCAGCTGGGCGAAGGCTCCACGGCCAGCCTCAGCAATGCCACAGCCCGCAACAGCGTGAGCTACGGGCAGCTGGTGCCCCGCTCCGTGTTCGAAGCCAAGGCCAACTCCACCCTCAACCTCAGCCAGGTGGCGCTGGAGCGCATCAATCCTGAGCTCTTCGGCGTTGGTCCGGCCTGGGCAGGGGCGATCAGTGGGGTCAATGCCACCCTCAACATGGTGCGCAGCTCGATCAACCAGGCGGCACTAGCCGTCGGGTCAGTGGTCTGGAGTGGTGGTGTGGCCAATGTGGTGTCGTCGGTGATCAGCGAATCGGGCGGCCTCTCAGTGTCTGACGACACCCAGCCGGGCGTGATGAATTTGGTCAACAGCCTGGTCTCGGTCTATGCCCAGAATTCCAACATTCAGCGGCTGCAAGCGATCCTTGGCGGTGAACTCAACATCACCGCCTCCTCGATTCTTCAGGACGTCCTCTACAACACTGACCACTCCTCCACCACTTGCAACAGTGATCCCTACGCCTGTGCCGGCAAGCCACTCACAGCTTTTGACGGCGGGACGATCACACTCAAGCAGAGCTATGTCTCGTTGATCAACGCTCAAGATCCTCCTGGGCTCATTCCTGCTGGAGTGCTGTCCTATTCCGATGCTCTTTACGGCCCATCCAACGCAGGTTCTCTCGTAGCCCTCGATTCTGTGTGGCTGCAGACCACGTCGAACCAGAGCGCGGCCGAACTGCAGAACCTCTTCGGCAACCCCAGCCTGCTCAACAGTGGCTTGCCGCTCACCCTGCAGGATTTTGGTGGCGGCGTCAGCGCCTACTACCCCTTGCCGGGCGGCGCCTATCCCAATCCCCAGGGTCCCCTCATCGATCAGATCAGCGATGCCGATGGGGTCAACCAGCTGATCAATCCGATCGACGGCAGTCCGATCCTGCTGGATGTATTCGGCCAGCCCCGCACCGACAATGGTCTGCGCACGATCGGTGCCGTTGAGCCCGTGCCGGGACCGCTGCCCCTCGCCGGCGCCACGGCGGCCCTGGCCTGGAGCCGCCGGCTGCGGCGCAGGATTCAACGGGCCAAGACAGCGCAGGGGCAGGACATCCTCGGCTAGATCCTGCCGTTCAGGGTGGAGGCGACCAGAGACGCAGCCGCTGGATTGCCTCCACGGGGCTCATGTCCCGTTCGGCTCTGAAACTCGCCTGGAGGGTCCGCTGGCTGACGTGCAGGGCGGCGGCCACATCGGCCACACTGATCGGTCGATGGCGATGGCGCAGGATCCAGTCCTCCGCATCGCGGCAGTGCTGCTCCGCACGGGGAAGGCGACCTGCCGACCAGGGGTCGACCCGATCCCAGGCCTGCAGCTGCTCGATCAAGCTGTCGGTGAGGGTCTGCAGAGCCGGCCCGCCGGATGCCACCGTCTGAACCAGCTGCCGGGCCACTCGCAGCAAGTTCACCACCGCACCGGAGCGTTGACGTGAGAAGGGGTTGAGCAGCATGGGGCCGGCCTCCGCATCCACCCGATACCCCTCCTGGTCGTCCACCGCCAGCAGGGCGGTGGGCACCACGATCGAAATGCCACCACAGTGGCCCTGGATCTGTCCCACCAGAGCGGTGCTGGGCCGGATCCAGAGCCCCATGCCGGGATGGGGTTGCAGGGTGCATCCCTCCACCCGCTCCTCCACCACCCCCTGGCTCGGCAGCCAGAGCACTGCCCGGTCCGGGGCCTGGATGCGCTCCAGCGCAAACGATCCACCGCCGCGGAATTCCACCAGCTTCAGCGGCCCCGCGCTGGCGCTGCGGATGCGATGGTGGAAGGGCATCCCCCGGGCTGCATCGGCCTGCCGGATCTCGTGGGGCCCCAGCAGGTGCCCGACCCGCAGCCGCCAGTCGTCGAGGTCGTCGCTGGTGAGCAGCGTGGTCCAGCCCCTGCCATGGATCAAGGTGCTCTACCGATCAGCCACCAATAGATCTTGCGCCACCTGAGCGGCAGGACGCAACAAAGCAACACAAGAGTGACTCAGGGACTGGCCTTCGTCGTTTCCATCCAGGCAGGTGTTGTCTCCGCACGAAGGAGTTCCGTAGGCACAACCACATTCACTTGGATGGCCGAAGGCCAGGGATCAGGACTGACCAATCCCTGCACGCTGGGCCGGTTCAGCAGAGCCACACCGATCCCGATCAAAGGCAGACAAAGCATCGTGAAGCCGGAAGAGGCAAGCGCCATACGCAACTCCAGTCGCCGTCGAGGCAGTCCGTCGAGGGCGCCATGGGCCTTGGCATTTCGATACAGCCAGGTCAGGGCTAAATTGTTGATCGTAATCAGGCCAAAAAGCACTAAAAACCACACGTCAGTAAGCACCAGGTAACTCACCGAAGGGCGAAAGACCCTGGAGGCGAAGTAAAGGCTGATCGCCGAGAGGATCCCCGACGCCCCAAAGCGAGTGGCGGGACTTGACTCCCGCCAGAAAAATCCAAACCAGGTGTTCACCACGATCACGGCCATCGGAATCAGCAGCATCAAAAGCACGCTCAACAACAGGCGCCGCCGGGTATAAAAAGTGTAATGATTTAAGATCTGATAACTTTGCGCCGATCCCTGCCTAAGACCGCCGGGTCGGTAAACCGTTTGATTCATTATAGTGTCCCAGAACATCTGACGCTGGGAGGTTCCATAGCCGACGGCACGCAATTCCAGGGTTGATTGCGGGTTGCCCAGGGTTGGCACATGATTCACATCGAATAGTCGCGTTCGCAGCCCACCCGTGGATAGACGATCACCGTCTTTACCAAGCAGGTGCGAAACCTGAAAAATCATCGGCACCACGTGGGTGTCAAAAGGGAAAAATTGATATTTGGTGGAAACAACAGTCACGTTCTGCTCAAACCTGCCCAGCCAAAGCTTTCGACCATTAGCTAAAGTCACCACGGTCTGTTGACCAAAGTTAACGGGTTCATAGTGCTCACGATTCAGCACCCTTAGGCGCTTGGGGTCAAAGTCTGGGCGAGCCTCTGGGGACCAACTCATGAGCAATGCCCCACTGACCTGAAATTCATTAGGGCGGTGGATATCATCAGTGATGGAGTAAATCTCTATCGCACAATCAATTTCCTGCCTTACACGCTCTTTGCGCATCGCATTGATCTTGGCCTGCGCTTCATTTCGGGCGGCATCCAACCCCGCCATACCGGCCGGCGCGGCAACTGCGCTGGTCGACAGCAACAGACTGGTGAGCAGGAATAGGCGCTTCATGGGACGCACTCAGCGCTTGCCAATGCAGTGATGCTTGGGTGCAGCTGCTTGCAAAACAGCCATGGCTCCAGCACGCTCTTCGGGGCGAAGGGGTAAATAATTAGCCAATGCAGGGACATCGTAAGATGGTTTCAGAATAGTTTCCAACGCGGAAGCACTAAAACAAGATCTCATCATGGCCTCACGAGTTGCCAAACCAAGAACGGAAAGACGAAGCCGTTGAGGGTAGGTTCCATCCATCACCGTGGAATCGACCAAGGGAACAGGAGCACCCTGTGCTTCGCCCACGGCAAGGGCGCGGACGGGAATTCCACGTGCCTGGGCTTCTAGAAAAGTATTGTAAGTAACAACGCCCAAGAGTGTTGGATCGGCACCAATACGATCCAACAACTTCAAAGGATCATCCATACCAAGAAAACGCAAAGGGCGATTACTTGTCCACGCACCAAAAAGGATATCGCCAATAGCGGCTCCATTCCAACCAATCCGCAGACTGGTTCGGGGCCAGCGGGGATCAAGATCGCTCCAAAGCAGTTGACTGCCAGCCTTGGGAAGGATCTGGGCCAATCGCTCCAGTTGAAGGCTTTGGGCAAAAGGATTGGTATCCGCCACCACAAAAGCGATGGCACTGTTGGCCATTGGAATCTCCATCAACGGTGGAACACCATGGCGGGCACAGAGGGCCAGAAGATCTTTGGGGACTGGCTGGGTGCTGACAACCATGCTGTAAATTCCACGCCAATATTCCTTGCAATAGATCTCGATCGATCGACGACTTGTCACCGGAAAAATAGTCAAAGACCAATTCTCACCAAGCCAGGACGAGTTGCTATCTTTCTTGGCCAAATCCATCATCTTTAGGGCGGCCATACTGATCAATGCCGAAGCCTGGGTTGATCCGAGAATGATTTCTGTATGAATCGGCGTATGCCTGTCCCGAGGCGACCCCGCCGTTCCCAACGAAACACCGGGTCCATCGAAGAGCGCCGTTTCCCACGGTCGCCATCGCCCTTGGCAGCCACCCAGCGCAACCGTTAGCAGGCTGGCCAAGGACAACACCATCAACCGACACGGGATGGACCTAGGCAATGCCAGATGAAGAGCCTCAGCTATACAATGCCACTACGCCCGCCCAATCATCACGCTGACTGATACCAGCGTCTGGGGCAATGCTGTGCTACATCATCGACGCATGCGATGCAGCCTGCGGCGTAGGCCCAGGCGCTGGCGTCGCCCCGGGCTTGGATCCTGCAAGGATTGTTTGATGGTTAATCCATCTGTGCCGTTGCCAGCTCCGCTCCCGCCCGCTCTTGTGCAGCGCTACCGCCAGTTGTTTCGCTTCTATGACCGCCAGGGCGACGGTGAATTGAGCCTGGAGGGTGACTTCAGACCCGCTGCCACCAGCCTGGCGGCTCGCTGGCAGGGGCGCACAGCCCCCTTCCCGGATCTGTTCGGATTGCTGATGGAGACTTACCGCCACGAACAGCAGCGCCGCGATGCCGATTGCAGTGGCGCAGTGGATGAGCAGGAGTTCGTGGCCTCCCATGGCCCGGTGCTGGCGGCCTTCCAGCGCCTGCCAGTTCAGGCTAAAGCCTTCATCGAGCGGGCGGCCGGCGGATTCTTTGATGTGCTGGATCTCGATGGGGACGGCTGCCTGCTTCTGGCGGATCTGGAGGCCTATGCCGCCGCCTACGCCAAGCCCACCACTGGGATTGCCTCGAACCTCCGTCGCATGCTCGATGGACTGGAGCTGCCGCCGGAGCAGCCCCGCGACCAGCTGCCCCGCGAGGTGTTCCTCACCCTGGTGACCCAGTATTGGTTCGATCCCTCGCCCCACGCGCCAGGGCACTGGCTGTTTCATCTGGATCCCGCCTGACCATGGCCACCCCCGGAATGCCCCACCTGTTCGCTGAGGCCCAGCCCTCGGACCCTTCCACCAGCGAACCTGCCACCCCCTTTGCGGAGGCCCAGCGCCCCTACCTGGAGGCCACCCTGCCGGCCTTGCTGCAACTGATCGAGAAGCCCGATCGGGTCCCCAGCGCCCTGGCGATCCTCAACAGCAGCTACGCCAGCCCCCTGGCGGCCATGGCCCGCGATCGACTCCGTGAGGATCACGCCATCGCCGCGCTGGCCAGGGAGCGTTACTGGGGGGCGTGGCCCGGGGTGGAAACCCTGGGCGCCATGCCGCCCGACAGCCTGGGGCATGCCTTTGCCCTGCTGTTGCAGCAGGAGGGATTGCAGCTGATCGACCGTCCGGAGGGGCTGGAATCGCTGGCGGACGATGACCAGTACCTGCAGCTGCGAGCCCGCGCCTGCCACGACATCTGGCACCTGATCACTGGTTTCCCCAACACCTTGCCCGGTGAGGTGGCCCTCAATGGCTTTGGCGCGCGCCAACTGCGCCAACCGGGCCCGGCGCTGCTGCTGGCTGCGGATCTGATGGCCCGCTCCCATGCCGCTGACACGGTGCCCGATCTGGCCGATGCGGTGTCCTTCGGGTTGCGCCTTGGGGGGGTGTGCGCACCGCTGCTGGCGCAGCGCTGGGAGGAGGGCTGGACGCGCCCCCTCGCCGACTGGCGCCAGCAGCTGGGCATTGCCGAAGAACTTCGCCTGAGCCCTTTTGCCGCAGCCTGAGCTCATGGCCCCACCACCGCCAGGTGCAGAACACCAGGCGGCTCTGCCCCCTCTCGGTCTGATGGCGGTTGTCGTGGGCCTCAGTGCCGCCAATCCCTTCTATGTCCAAGCCCTGCTGCCGGCGGTGGAGCGGGCTTTTGCGGTGCCGGCGGGCACCGTTCTGCTCGCCCCGATGGCGACCCAGCTCGGGATGGCTCTTGGCTTTCTGTTTCTGATGCCCCTCGGCGACATCCGCGAGCGCCGGCACCTGCTC
>Ga0208723_1000041_pt1 | contig 52456 bp, 48 predicted proteins | sample LakMenEpi31Aug12_FD_150750 | JGI IMG/M metagenome (GOLD analysis project Ga0208723, IMG submission 150750) | Freshwater microbial communities from Lake Mendota, WI - 31AUG2012 deep hole epilimnion (SPAdes) | ecosystem: Environmental > Aquatic > Freshwater > Lake > Epilimnion/Euphotic zone ...
AAACTTGCATTAGAACCGACTAAAGCTAAGACTATATTAGGTCAGATTAATCAAGGCTTTGAGGATGTATCCTCTCAAGGTTTCCCTCCCGTGCTTCTATGTAATGGAAAAATCAGACTACCTTTAAGAAGAATTCTAGAACGCTCTCTTCCACAGCTAGCTATTCTATCTTATAACGAAGTACCTACGAATATAGATGCTCAATCAGTACTCACTATAGGTGAATAGTAGTACATAATATTCCCTTTTTAAGGGAATAAAAACTGTGTAATACTCTAAGCACTCAGAGGGACAGTACATGAGAAATCTTTTTCAAATTTTAAGTCGAACAACCCACTTAGCTTTTTTATTGTTAATAATGCTTACATTAAATAGCTGTGCAAACGAATTCGAGACAGAAGAAAGCACTTGGGAATTAGTAACCACTTCTTTAAAGGGTGTTAAAGCTTACGTTGATAAAAATAGAGTTGAGTGTGATAAGACCATGTGTAAAGCATGGACTAAGTTAGTTTTTCTTGAAAGTACCAGTTTCTCTAAAGATGAATTTAAAGACAGTGATAACCCTCAAATAAATTTAAACTCCAAGAGAATCGATTCAATGATTTATTTTTATTGCTTTGCAAAGAAATCTATGATGACTTCATATCAGCTTTATGACGCAAATAATAAACTTATCAATACTCGCTGGATTAATAAACCAGAACTCACTTATGTTCAACCTAATTCAATAGAATATGATGTTTTTCAATATGTATGCAAACCCCTTCTTGAAGAAAAAGAAAAAGAAAAAGACGAATACCAAGAATCTGTTAATGAAACATAAAAATTGGGTATAAATCTACTATACATATCAAATAATTAGTTTTTGGGCATAGGGGGGAGCGTCATGTCTGAATACAGTCTAGATAGACTCAATGAACAAAATATTCGTGTTAATGCGAATATATATTCTCTTAAAAAGAATTCTAATCTGAATATAAAAGATACTATATCTGAATCTTCTAAACAAAGCTCATTTTCATCTGATTCCGCTAATTCTTTAGGAAGTGGTGATGGCTTAGCAGCTAGTATTTCTAATATTCTAAATGGGTTAGAACGAATTAATTCTAATGCACGTGAAACTGAAAATTTTAATTTAAGTACGGGTCAAAGAGAAACTCTACAGAAAAATGTCAGCAGCCTTCTTGAAAATTTAGATAAAGTAAGTGACAGTAATGGTTTTAATGAAATTAAAGAACAATTAAATGCTTTAAATTTAAAACTCAAAATTAACTCTTCAGAAGAAAAAGAATTCATTAAGCATTTTTATGAAACTCAAATCATGGAAAGCAAACCAGATTTGATAGGTATTTTCGATCACATAAGTAATTTAACTGATTTAGTAACTAGAAATTTTAAAATCATGAAAGAACACATAATAACTTTAAGCAAATCAAAAGAAGATGAAAAAGATCAAAGCATAGCTCTTTTAAATAAAGAAACTTCTCAATTAGAAAGAGAGATTAACATCAGTGGTTTACAAGACCCTTTTTTAGAACTTGGTTCTAAAACCTTAGACGCTGCTGGAAAGCATGTTTTACTTGGTATTGATGGTATGAAAATAAATGAAAAGATGCCTAAGAAATTTAATGCCGCATACCTTTTCAATAAAGATTCTGGGGAAATAGAAAGTAGCTTTTCACATCCAGACTTCAGAGACTCTAAAACCTTTAAAGGTGCTGAATTACAAGGAGACTATGTTTCAATAAACAGCGATGGCTCTGAATATATTTTCAACAAAGAAGGTGAATTCCAAAATAAATTTACTGCTCCAGGAATTAATAATAAAATTTCAAAAAGTAAAGTAGTCGGTGATTCACTGTATGCACTAGCTGCAGCTAGTAATAGAAATGATGGTCAAATCGTCGGCGCTTTATTCAAATTTGACATAAAATCTGGAGAACTTTCTAATGAGTTCAAAAATCCAAGCCAAGATTTATCTGGAACATTTGGTTCTAATATTCAACAAGATGATAATGGCAGATTATTTATTACAGAAAGTATCCAAAAGAATACCGATACGGGTATTAGTAACTCTGGAAGGGTACACGTATTCAACAGCGAGAGCGGTGAATTCGAGAAGGTTATAGAAAGTGAAGATGACCTACAAGGAATTGGATATTTTGCCAGTAATCTTGTAGTCAATAATAAATATCTTGCAGTAACATCACAAAGTAATGATGAGACAAGTTTAACAGGTAGTAAAGTTCACATCTTTGATTTAAGAAAGGATCAGCAGGCTTACAGCATAAGACTAGAAGACTTTGGCGCAAAACTTAATGGAACAATCGCCTTAGATGATGAAAAATTACTAGTCTCCTCTGTCACTCAAGGTGGCAGATCTGGCATCTATGAGTTCGATTTATCTACTAGAGAGAAAAATATAGAAAAGTTTACTAATATTTTAAAAGAAGATTTAGATACATTATCTACAGTAAAAGAAAGCGTAGTCGTAAACAGACTTAAAATAGATAACCTTGAAGTGAAAACAGATAAAAAAACTACTGAAAGAAAAGAAAATCTAGAAAAATTTACAGAATATCAAACTAGGGATCAAAAAATTAACAAAGCAGAAGGAAAAGCTTCAAAGCGTGAAGAAAATCTAGAAAAATTTACAGAGTATCAAACTAGGGATCAAAAAATTAACAAAGCAGAAGGAAAAGCTTCAAAGCGTGAAGAAAATTTAGAAAAATTTACAGAGTATCAGACTAGGGATAAAGAAAATATTAATAGTAATGAATCAACAAGAAAAATTAACCAAGAGAAAGTTATTACATATGTTAAGCATTTAGAAAAATCTCTTAGTAATAATTCAAATAATCCAGAATTATTTGGAGTGCAGACAAATGCATTAGGTTCAAAAGCTTTAGAGTTACTACCTTAATAAACTGCTATTACAAGTGTATTATGTGGAATAACTATTATATAAATTAAGGATAGTCAATGCTGACTTTTTCCATCATGCCTTGTAGTAAACTTTTAATTTACAGTCGCCTATTATTGTTTATTTTTATATTCATTCAAGCTTGCAATGTTTCAGCTAGCCTCAGCACGATAAGCTTACTTGAAAGTAAAAATATTTTTATAAATGAAGCTTTAAAGATAAATATTAAAGAGAAAATTTTAAGTAACAAAGATACTACGACTGAAGATACTAAAAATCCAAATGAAAGCAAAACAGCTATCAAGCTAGCAAGTGCACCAAGAATAGGTCCAGTTACGGTAAGAATAGATATTAACCCATTAAATATAAATCGTAACCAAGCAAGTTTAAATCTAGATATCATGGAGTCTTTAGATCTGCTAACTCATAAAAAAGAGTTTACTTACGATACCATAGACTTTAAAAAAATTAAACGCTATATCTCATTAGATAAGGTCAATTCCTTTGTCGACATAATTAAAGAAGAATTCTCACCAGTAGAGTAAGTATTTAAATTTATGAAAGATATTCTCCTAGCTACAAAATTCTTAGAAAATTCTTTTAAAATCAGCTCTGCTGGATCTATTATCGAATATTTACCTAAGAGGTGCTTTAGTAGAGCGTAGTGTGTGCAGCCTAATATGAAAATATCCTGGTCACTCGTCCTCGTCAGCCTTGAATTTGCACGCTCAACAACAGTCCCGTCTAGTTGTTGAGCTCCAACTTCTGCGTTCTCGTTGTTTTCTACATTTCCCAGGTATTCTGTTTCCAAGACCGACAGAGCTTCATCAAAATCAAATTTTTCAATTAAAGGTACTAGTTTAGGACAAGCCACAGGATTCACTTTTAATGCTAAGTTATGATATTTTCCAGAAGCTATATTAGCCTTAGTAGCTAAATAATATAAATTAGCCAAAGCTAAAGTCTCTTTTTCTTTTTCAAGAAAAGAATTTAGAGCGGTGAAAAGATTTAAGGTCTTAAATTTATATGCAGAAAAATCTAAGTCCTCGAAAAGGTTAGAGCTAGTATTACAAGCAGAAATAAAATAATCTATACCTAAATTAGCAGCAAAATCGGAAAACTCATAAACATATCTTTTAATATCTTCTAAAGATCTCGCTCCATAAGGGGCTCTTGCTGAATCTGCGATATATTGAATCTCTATCTTTAACTCAGGTAAGTTAATCTCACTTGAAGCTTTATCAGCTTGAGCTAACTTATTTATCTCCTTAAAAAACTTTAAAAATTCTCTTAAAACTGAAAAACCACCAATCCCAGAATCATAGAAAGCAAGCCTCAGAGTGTTTTCAGAATTCATACTCACGCTTATTTATTTAAATATTTAATAATACCGGCAGCAATATGCTTAGCGAGCTGATCTTGGTACTTATCTGAAGCCAGCTTTTTACGCTCTTCACGATTCGTCATAAAACCTAACTCAAGAAGGACTGAAGGGGCTTTATTATGCTTACAAACCCAAAAAGCAGCTTTTCTAATATTACGATTTGGCATACCTGTTTCTAAAATCTCTTTATGCATGACTTTAGCAAGCTCATAACCAGAATCTGAATAATAGTAAGTCTGCAAACCATCCATAGCAGTGTTAGTCGCTAAAGCATTTACATGAATCGAAACAAACATATTAGGAGAAATACTTTTAGAAATTTCGACCCTTTCTGCTAAAGATAAAAATCTATCTTCAGATCTAGTCATAAAAACCTTTACTCCAGCAGTTTCTAATAAAGCTTTAGTTTTTTTAGCTATGGCTAAGGTGATGTCCTTTTCTGCATGCCCATCATAGAGAGCACCGGGATCATAACCGCCATGACCTGCATCTAGAACCACTTTTTTATCTAATTTTTCATGTACTGGCAGATCCGAGGGTAACCCTTCTTTTATAATCGTGTCGGAAGGCACTGTAGAGATAGGATCAGTCAAAGCTGGCTTTACAACATCATTAACAGCAGGCTTAGTAATTAAATCCTTCTTATTAGTCGGGATGATGGTAAGCGTAAGTGTCTTTTTATCTACAGAAGTAGAAATATCAGCATATAAATTTTCATTTTTCAAATCAAACACAACTCTAGTAACTGGTGTACCTAAAGTTGCCAAACCATACCTCATACCAGATACATACTGAGTTGGTTTAAACTGATTAGCTCTTAAATTTTCATCGAAAACTATACCGACTAAATCCAAAACATAGCGCTCAGGTTTTTTTAAATAAAGAAATTTATAATCTATCTCTTTAGTTGACTCAACGATAAAGACTGTACCCTTATCTGCCTTATCCAAAAGACTCATGTTAAGCAACTTTCCGCCTTTTACTAAACTAATAGCATCTGTCTTATCGGAATTTCCACCTACAATAATTAACTGTTTTTCGTCAGCACTGATTTTAATTTCACGCTGCTCATATTCTTGAGCACCAGTAAGCACTATGCGAGTAGTAGAGTTATTAAACTGACTTACTTTAATAGATTCTGCACCATTAGTAGTATCTAGCTTAAGTGCTGGATTCGCTAAAGTTGAACCAATAATATCTACTACCAACCTAGCTGGATTATCTAAAATAAAAGAACGTACATTCAAAGGACGATCTGCCGTCAGATATAAACTGCCCATTTTGAGTTTAACATCAGTAATTTTAGAAACTTCTACTTCTAGATTAAAGTAAATGCTCTGTCCAATATTATCAATCTTGACTTTATCAAGGAGTGCCTTATCTGTAGACTGAATAACGACACGCACCACATCGTTTTCAAACTGAGCAACTGTAACCTTATTAATCGCACCAGAATCTAAATCAAAAATCTGCTTAGGACCCTTAAGCCTAGCACCGTATATATCAAAAACCAAACGATCCGGGCTTGCATAAAGCTTTTTAGCAAATTTAATAGTAGAAAAAGAATTATGAGGAACCTTTAAAATACCATGCTTTAAAGTTACATTCTGTATAGAAATAACCTTATCCTCTGCCTGAGCGGTTAAAAAGCCTGTACTTAAAAATGTAAAGAACAATATAGCTATTAAGCCAAATTTATTGAGGATCTTATTTTGTTTTAGGAGCATAGTTAGTATTAGGGAACCTGTAATAAATATTATGACACCATATTGCATTGTGGCAAACAAACCATGCCTATCTGCAATAAATCCAAGTAGTGGCATAGCAATAACAGCAAAGCCCCACGGTACACCCATTACCAAACTACTTGCAAGAGAAGCCTTCTCTGGAATTAGATTCTGGGCCATAGAGATAAGCTGAGCTTGAGTTAGATTAAGAATAAAACCTGCAATAAAAAGAATGAAAATATTAGAATTCTGAAAAAAAAGAAGGAATAATGGTGCTGATAATAATAAGCTGAGTAAAATAACTGTAAAATTTCCAAACCGTTTAATTAAATAAGGTCCAGCAAAGCTTCCTAACGCTACAGAAATAAAAAACATAGTAGATGCAAAGGCCCCTTTCTCTATACTGCGATGAACATTATCAAAAAATAACTCTGGTAAAAAAGTATCAAAAGTAACGACTATTAAAGTTCGTGAAAAAGTAAAAACCACGAGTAGCATTAAAGTCCAGAACTTCAATTTAAAAAGGCTCAACTTAAACCGTGGGATAGCCCTAGAGTTAGTAGTTTTAGAATCTCTAATAAATATAATCATTAGAATAGCTCCAAGAACACAACAAGGTATCGCAAAAGTTAAATTTTTATTCTGCGGTGGGCTACCAATTAAAAAATAAGCGAGTAGTGGACTTAAACCCGCTCCAAATGAACCATAGAAGATGAACTTCGCAATAGCTTTCTGCTGCTCGCTTTTATTAGCTAAAGCCCCGACATAAGCTACTGATGCTGGATGAAAAGCAGCATTTCCTATCGCTGCAATAGTCAAAAAAATTAGCATCTCATTTAAAGATCTGACGAAAGGGATTAATGATATAAAAATACCAGTAAGAAAAGTACCAGAAACCATAAGGAATAAATCTTTCGTAAAAATACTACTAAGTTTTTCTAATGGAGAATCAGGTTTAAGATTTCGCTGCTTATCACTGAGCCAACCAAATACCGGCTGTAAAAAAAAACTCAGAAGAGCTGCATAAGTACTAAAAAAGCCTAATTGAGCTAAATTTAAACTAAAATCACGCAGCATCAGAGGCATTATAGTCGGAACAAATTTCGCATAAATATCATTAAAGAAATGCGAAACGTTTAAAGCCCTTAAAGCCAATTTATTTTTTTCTGAAGGCACTAATAAGATTCTATCGTTTTCTTATATGCTTGCTATTATTATTTCTCTGTGAGAATAGCAATATTAGGTAGTACTGGATATACGGGAGTTAAGCTCATAGAGCTGCTTCTAGATCATCCTTTTGCTGAAATTGTTTTTATTAGCAGTGAACAATACCAAGATAAAAAATTCTCAGAAGTCTATCCCGCCTTTATAAATATTTTTGATCAAATCTGCCTTAGTACGGATGAATTAATTAAAAATACTGAAAAATATAAACCAGATCTAATTTTCTTCGCTACACCTAATGGCATAGCCCTAGAGTATGCACATATTTTTATAGAAAAAGGAATTCATGTCATCGACTTAAGTGCAGATTACAGATTTAAGGATCTTGAAACTCATTTTAAATACTATGCTCTTGAAAGAAAGAATCCGCAAGACCTCTCCCTGATTAAGTTAGCAACCTATGGACTATGTGAATCTTACTCAGCAGAAAAAAAACTTGAGCTGTCTTCTAAAAAAGCTCAGTTAATCGCAAACCCTGGCTGTTACACTACAGCAAGCATACTATCAGTACTGCCACTAATAGCACTCCACCAGAATGATAAAAATCTTTTAGATTTATCTAGCTTTATCATAGATGCTAAATCTGGGGTAAGCGGTGCTGGACGAAAAGCCTCTACAGCACACCTATTTACCGAAGTTAATGAAAGTTTTAAACCATATAATTTAGCTCACAAACATAGACATACTCCAGAATTAGAAGAATTTTTTAGTCTTTACAGTAGCGATAATATTAAACTCACTTTTTCACCTCACTTAATTCCTATCACCAGCGGTCTTTTAGCGACTTCCTACCTGAAGTTTAAAAATAAACCGAATCAACCAGAAAGCTTTCTAAAAGACACCTATATAAATTTCTACAAAGACAGTCATTTCGTCAGGATCTTACCTGAAAATGAATACCCTAATACTAAATGGGCTTGTGGCACTAATAATGCCTTCATTCAGATCGACTACGACCCAGTCAGTGAAAGCATCATAGCTACTTGTGCGATAGATAATACTATTAAAGGTGCTAGCGGGCAAGCTATTCAAAATATGAATATTTTATTTGGACTAGAAGAAAATCTTGGATTGAATTTAAAACCTAGAATGGTTTAAGAAATATTATCAAAAGGGTTATCCCCATAACCAAAGCTTAAAGTAATTGAGTTACCATGAACATAGGTATCTTAGTGTTTCAACACTCACCACAGATTTTTAATTTCTTCTTTTGCTATTTGCTAAACAATGAATAATCCATCACATCAATTCAATACAGATAATGCTGTCGATAATTTCACAGTAGTGGATATTACCGAAGAAAAAATAAAATCTAGTAATTCTAAAAAACAAGAATATAAAAATCCAAAAAATCAACAGCCAGATTTTAAAGAAGAGATAGAGCTGACTTTAATTGATTCTGCTTTCAGTAATGTCTTTGAAGCTGCAAGACCATGGAAAAATTATTTTATTATTCAATCACATCTTTTTAAGGAAGAGGAGCTTGCGTGCTGTTTTGATTTAGCAGAAAATTTCATCAAAAATAGACATAGCTTAGCTTTAAAATTAATCATCATTAATCGCCTAGAAGCCTACAAGAGCTTAGATTACGAAATTACAGCTATCTCTAAATTAACAGCAGAAATATTACGAAATTTAGATGCCCAGCTCAGTATAGATGATCATTTAAACTCCTTTGGGCATAAGTTTTCACAGATATGTTTTGAAAATATTTTTTATCGAGATCTCAAGGATTTTGAGTTTAGTGCTTTAAGTAAGATTGACATAGATGAATCATTACAAGTAAAAATCAGGCAAGAAGTATTCTTAGCTATGTCTAAAGCTGAGAATCGTTACCAAGATTCATTCACATTAACCATAGATCATAATTCAGATAAGCTAGCTTATCCTCAAAAGAAAAAACGCTTTGATTTTATTATTATAGAAACTGAAAAAACTGATTTAGACTTTAGTACTAAATTTAAGCTTAAGTGCTTTGAGACTGAATTCACAGACTATATCAAAAATAATGCATTACTCTTAAATGAACAAGAGCTAAATAGCTGCGAGGAATTAGCTAAAGAGTTCATCAGATGCCGTCATGAAAATAATTATCAGAATCTATTTAACTTACTTAACATCAAAAAAGCTGGGGGCGAGCATCTTTCATCCATAATCTGTGCTCTTATAGATATTTTTGCTAAATTAGACCTTAAGCTCAAAGAAGCTAAACACTTAAGCCATGACCTTTCTACAGTTATACAAGACTATCAAAAACAGAACTAATTATTTTTTCAATTCAGTACTAGTCTCTTTCTTGTCTTTTTTAGCTACTAGTTCTAAGTCCCAAAGAGCGATTTGATCTAATAAACTATTTGAAACAGGTTTTAAAGTAGGATTAGAACTCTTTAAAACTTCCACAGCTTTCATTAATTGCTTATCCTTACCATCTTCTGGAGCCCTAGTTCCAAAAAGGGCATTAGTATCAAAGAACCATGGCCCACGACTATTTTCATAATCGTACTTTTCTAAACTAACCTCATAGTCTGGTTTTATACCTTTTTTATTAATATCCGTCTTATCTGGTGTTAAATATTTAGCGATAGTCACATTAATACCACTACCATTCTCTAATTTATTAATAGCTTGAACTAAGCCTTTACCAAAGGTCGTAGAGCCAACTAACTCTGCTCGATTATTATCTCTTAAAGCGCCACTGAAAATCTCACTTGCACTTGCACTACTACCATTAATTAAAATAACCATAGGCTTATCAGTAGTAACCACTTTTCTTGCTTTGAATGAATTTATATAATTATTCTTATTGACAGTACTTACTATAACTCCATCTTCTAGAAACATGTCAGAGATTACCATCGCATTATTAAGCAGCCCACCCGGGTTATTTCTAAGATCTATAATATAAGCCTTAGCTGATTTATCTAAATTATTAAATGCAGCAAGAACTTCTCCTACGGTATCTTTCGAGATAAAAGTACTTAAACGAACATAACCAATATCATCAAAAATAATCTTAGCTTGCCCGTCTGGAATAGCTTTAATAGGTATTCTATCTCGCTCAATAATTTTAGTAAATTTCAGTTTCTCTCTCTGCATCAAAAGTTTCACCTTAGTTCCAGCTGCACCTCTAATACGCTTTGCCGCTTCTTCAATCGACAAGCCGGAAGTATTTTTATCATCGATTTCAAGAATTAAATCATTAGGTCTAAGATCCGCTTTAGAGGCTGGTGTCCCTTCTATCGGTGCTATGACAATTACACGCTGCTCTTTATCTAAACCTATCTGAATACCGATACCCGTAAGCTCAGCCTCTATTGATTCTTTTTCTTCATCAAAAGCTTTTTTATCTAAAAATCTAGTATATCTATCTCCTAAGCTCGCCACCATAGTCTCTATGGCTTTATTAGCATCTTTTTCAGTATGAATATACTCATCATAGCGGTGACGCCATATATTCCAATCCTGACCATTAAAAGAGGAGTCAACATAGTCTTTCTGGATAATCAGCCAAACCTTGTCATAAAGATCAACATAAGGTGACTTGGCATTAGTTTCTTTAGCTGAACAAGCTATCGAAAAGAAATTAATCAATAAAAAAACTATTAAGTAAAATTTACTATTTTTTTTTGGTTCTAGCACTTTATAAATTCTATCAGATTATTTTTTCCCTTTATTTAAAAAGGGAATCGCAGAAAGGCTACCAAAAAAACAAATTAACACTGCAATAAATAAAGTAACAATAGCAGTAATGACATAAAAACTAGGCTCAAGCTGAGTCAGTAAAGGATATTCAGCATTGGAATTCATCTGTAATTGTTTATTAATCATCTCAAGAATAAGCATTTTAAGATCTTCATTCTGAAGTTTCACGGCAATAATAAGAGTGATAATCGAGCCAGAAACCACTCCAGTAGCACCACCCAAGAAAAATATATCTTTCATTTTAATTTCATAATAAATATCTTTCATTTCAGCTTTAAAAAGATAAGAAGCCAAAAAACCACCCGCAAAATAAGTAAATAGTGGAGATATAAATGGCAATAAGAATAAGGTATTTAAAGCAAGAATTACTGAAGATGATATCAATATAGGCTTAAAATATGGATCTATCTTTATCATTCTTCTTTTTCTTTACGTGCTTTCTGATAAGCTTCTTTAGCTGAATCTGGATAATACCACTTAACTAGCTCACCTTTCTTACCAAGAGTCCTTGACTCTCCATTATCTGTCTTAAGTTCTAAAGCTCCAGCATTACCAGAAGACAGAACGAAACCTTGCTTATCAGAGAATTCAAGATTCGAAGAGTTAGGTTTTACATCACCCTCGAAAATAACCTTAGCAGTCTCAGCAGATATAATCTGTAACCAAGCTGGATCAGTCACTTTAACACTAAGCTTTCTAAGACCAGTACCTGCAGGATTATTAGATTCTGCTTTGTTAGTATCAGATTCAAGTTCTTTCTCTGCAATCACATCCTCATCTGTCTCTATTTTCTTGATTTTCTTTTTAATTTGCTTATTTAAAGCTTTTTCTTGAATAGCGGTGGTATCAGTCTTCTCTTGTTTTACTCTAGAAGCGTTCTGTAGAAAAGAATTAAAAACAGTAACAAAGAAAACAAAAGCGACCAATAAATAAACTAATTTTTTAGAATCTAATTTACTCTGTAAATTATTATTCTCTGGGAATTTCTTAATATGCCTACCTGAATTACTTAAATTAATAAACTCCTGCGACTCTCTCGCTAAATTATAATCAATAAGTAGCTTGTCATAATTATCAAGCTTTAGTGTTTTTAAAATTATCTTTAAAAAGCCATTTAAACAAGCATCTTCTGGTAATTCATCACGTATACCTTCTTCAATGTTAATGATATTACTATAGCCGACTCGCGATTTCTCAGAAAGATCTTTCACGCTAAGACCAAGTTCTGTTCTCTTGTTTTTAATAAGGCTACCTATTTTAGTTAAAGCTTCACTCATTAGATTATTACCTGCGGTTTAATTAGTGTTCCCGAATCTGCTTTAGAAAAAGCAGCCACACCTAAATATTCCCCAGACTCCCCTATACATTGTATAAGCTCAGAAGATATTTTAGAAGAATTATTATAAGAAATAAATTTACCTTGCTGTAAACCAAGAGAATCATCTTTATTAAAGTGTAATCTAGGAATAGTAATTACAGAACTAGGTTCTAATAGACAGTTAGTCAAATTATCTTTAGACACATCTTCGATTTTATACGAATTCGCAATCTTAAGACCATTAGACTCAGTCCTAATAAGCTTTACTAAATGACCACCTAAATCACGTGCAAGAGATCTTACATAAAAGCCACTCTGACACTTAATCTCAAGATGCAACAACGGATATTTATAATCCAGAATTGTGATTTGCTCTACTTTTACTTTTCTAAATTGCACATCGTGCAAGGACAAACTTTCCCCTGCACGCATCATTTCATAAAGCTTTTTACCATTAATTTTAATTGCACTATATAGGGGTGGTAACTGCTCAAATTCGCCAGTCATTTTAGACAAGCTTGCTTTAATAGTTTCAATATCAAGATCATCAGCATTGCGATTAAAGATCTCTAAAGTTTCACCGGTTAAATCATCAGTATCAGTGATCTCACTTAAATCTACTATAGCTTCATAAACCTTAGTACTTGGTAAAAAACGTATCAAACGAGTGGCACTAGAAACAGCAACAACTAAAACCCCTTCAGCAAAAGGATCTAAAGTACCACTATGACCTATTTTACGAATATTAAGCTTCTTTCTTAAAATTGCAACAACATCATGCGATGTCATACCATCTGGCTTATATATATTTAAAAAACCGAAGTCAGCCATTATTTATTAGATTCATCTGATTCTACAGTTTTATCTATTAAGCTAATCAGCTCAACAGAGTCTTTCAAAGACTTAGTATAAATAAAATGCAGTCTAGGAGCATATTTCAAATTCAATTTCCTCGCAAGTTCACCGCTGATCATCCCAGACTGTTCATCTAAAGCAGCTTTAGCTCCCGCTTGAGCACCAATATCATCGATAAGATCAGAGTCCATAATAGAAAAATAAATCCTAGCAGAAGACAAACTAGGACTCATATTCACGTCTATGATAGAAACCATCGCAGATAATCTATCATCTTTAATTACATTAGACCAAAGCATTCTAGCGACCTCTCTCTGTATCGCTTTAGAAACGCGTTCTCTTCTTTCGTATCCTTTCTTCAATTATTACCCCAATCTTTAATTACAAATTACTGATTAAGCAGTCCTCGCTACTTCTTTAATCGTGTAGCAAAGAATCACATCACCTTCTTGAAGATCATTATATCTCTCAAAGCTAATACCACACTCAAATCCTTCTTTTACAGATTTAACATCATCTTTAAAACGTTTCAAGTAATCTAACTTACCTTCATAAATCTGTACACCATCACGTAAGACTCTAGCTTTCTCGTTTCTAACAACTTCACCATTAAGAACATAACAACCTGCTATATTGCGCTTATCCATAGTAAATATTCTGCGAACTTCAGCCTGACCTAGATCACGCTGTTCTAAATCTGGTTCATGCAAGCCAAGTACAGATCTGCCTACATCCTCTATCAGCTTATAAATAACCTCATATGACTTGATCTTAACATTTAGCTTCTCAGCTAGCTTCGCAGTCTGTGAATCAGTACCTATATGAAAACCCACTAGCATAGCTCCAGTTGCCTCTGCGAGTTGAACATCATTAGCTGTAATAGAACCAGACTCAAACAATACTGGCTTAACTAGTACTTCTTCAGTCGAAAGTTTATTGAGTTCAGAAGCAATAGCTTCAGCAGAACCCTGAACATCGGCTTTAATGATAATTCTCATCTCCTTAGCTTGTCCCTCCTTAATCTCGGAAGCAAAAGAAGATATGCCTTTGAATCTCTTCTCGTCTAGCTCTTTCTCTCTTTCAATTTCAGAGACACGTTTAGCTTCTTGAATACTTGGATAAACTTTAATAGGATCACCAGCCTTAGGCACACCAGAAAGTCCTAGTAATTTAAGAGGCGTTGATGGACCAGCAGTTTTCAGAGCTTCATTATTCTCATTAAACATCGCTTTCACTCTGCCAGAAACAGCTCCAGCCGCGATAAAATCACCTATTTTAAGAGTTCCATTTTGAACTAGAATAGTTGCCATAGAACCTTTGTGTCGAGACATCTCTGCTTCTATAACAGATCCTACCGCTGGACGATTAGGATTCGATCTAATTTCGTCAGATAGCTCCGCATCTGCTACCAATATAATCTTCTCTAAAAGCTCTGCTATATTAAGCTTCTTAAGAGCACTAATTTGCGCGCAACTAATAGGTCCACCATACTGCTCTGTCACAATACCATAATCAGCTAATTGAGCTAAAACTCTATCAACATTCGCATCTGGTTTATCTATTTTATTAATAGCTACCAAGTAAGGTACTTTACTATCACGAATATGCTTAATACATTCCTTCGTTTGAGTATTAATACCATCATCAGCAGCGACTACTAAAACTACTATATCTGTAATATTCGCCCCACGCCTTCTCATTGCAGTAAAAGCTTCATGACCAGGAGTATCTATAAAAGTAATAACCCTTTTATTACCATCGTAATCCTCTGCTGTAACTTGATAGGCATTAATATGCTGCGTAATACCACCAAACTCTTGATCCACTATCTTACGACTATAATTACGTAGACAATCAATTAAAGTAGTTTTACCGTGATCAACGTGCCCCATAATCGTGACAACTGGCGGTCTTGTGATTAGATTACCTTCTGTTTCATCCTCTTTCAGAGTATCAATCAATTCTTCATTAGTGAGGGTATCTTCTTCATCAGTGCTAACTAAATAGCCTAATGACTCTAAATACTGAACTATTAAATCTTTTTCAACAATATCATTAACAGTTTTAATAATCTTCCTCATAAAGAAATATGTAATAATCTGAGTTTCAGGAATTTCTATTTTGTGAGAAAGCTCTCTAACTGTCATTGAATTTGCGACATTAAATATTTTTATAACTTCATCTTCTGGCTCTTGAGATTTAAACTTAAGTTTCTTGTTATTAAATTTATTATCCTGAACAGTAGTTTTCTTCGCTCTACCCAAACCTTTTTTACCCTGCACTCTAAGAGTTGGAGCAGCAACCCTGTATGGCTGTTGCTGTTGATTAGCTTGCCTATTAGCAGAAGGATTTAAAGATAAAGACCTAACATTAGAAATATCATCTATAGATTTAGTAGCTCGACCTAAAGAAGGCTTCTGTAAATTATTTACAGATAAAGAATTAACAAAATCATTCAAGACCTCTGATTCAGCAGTATTAGCATCCTCAGAAGGAGATTCATTTACTGGTAACTGCGTTTCCATTAAATCAGAAACATTTGTAGGACTAGGGTTTACAGTAATAGCAGTATCTAATACCATACTATCAGTCTTCATCTTATTGATCTCAGCATAAGAATCACTCACAGAGGAAACGTCAGCTACTTTATCCTCACTTAAAACTGGTTCTGGAGTACTTACCATTCTTCGCACTATAATTAATTTCTTTTTCTGAACAATTTCCTCATCTGGTTTAGCAGACTTATCTACAGACCTATAAGAAGAAGATGATGAACTACGAACAGCTCCTGCAGAAGCAAGAACATTACTAGAAACTTCTCCAACAAATTCATTGATAATAGAATTTATATTAACTTCATCTAAAATATTTTGCACAGCAGTAACATCAATACAACTAGATGCCGTCTTAGGGAAAGAACCATATCTAGGAGCACATTCCAGAATTCGCCTAGTAATTTCTGATTGAATTTTCTTTTGGATTCGCGCATCAGTAATAATGGCAGGGACACTGTCTCTTGCAAGGTCGTAAATTCTTATTTTGTCTTTAGCTGTCATAGACTCCTTCGATATTTAATATCATTTCATAGATCTGCCTGTATCTCTTGATACTTTTAATTTTATTTATACATTCAAGAGCTTTACATAAGTACATAGATCTACCAAACTGAAAACGACTAGGCATAAAAACCAAATCTTTACTGTCCTGAAGCTGAATAAATCGATACATCTCTTGACGATCTTTCTTTAGCCTACAAGCTACGCAAAGTCTTAGCGTTTCTCTTCTCTCTTGCAATTAAACTCGTTCCACCTCCTCTTCATCTTGATTATCATTCTGAAACTCTGCCGCCACAGCTTGAGCTTTAATATCAATCTTCCAGCCAGTTAACCTAGCAGCCATTCTTACGTTTTGTCCGCCTCTACCGATAGCTAAGCTTAACTGATCTGAACCCACTGTGACCTCAGCCCTCTTTTCCTTACCATCATCAAATAAAGCCACCGTTAATACCTGAGCTGGACTTAATGCACTAGAAATAAAGTTAACTGGATCTTCTGAGTATCTAACTATATCTATCTTCTCACTTTTAAGCTCTGAGAGTATATTCTGTATTCTAGAACCTCTAGAGCCAATACAGGCCCCTACTGGATCTACATCATCATTAACAGACGCTACCGCAATCTTAGTTCTTTGACCAGCTTCTCTAGCCACAGCCTTGATTTCTACAGTCTTATCCTCTATCTCTGGGACTTCTATTTCAAACAGCTCTTTAACTAAATTTTCGTGAGTGTGAGAAGCAACAATAACAGGAACTTTTCTATCTTCTCTGTATTCCAGAATGAACACTCTAATTCTAGAACCAACTTTATATGTATCTTTTGAAAGCTGATATCTAAGAGGAATCTGAGCATCAAAGCTACCTAAATCGACTACAACATTAGGTTGACCTGCAATAGTATACTCTATACGCTTAATAATACCAGCCATAGTCGTACCCTGTCTTTGCTTAAATTCATCTCTAAGATTAGATTTTTCAGCTTCACGAATACGCTGAGTCATTATCTGCTTAGCTGTCGTAGCAGCAATTCTGCCGAATTCAGCAAAATCCTCTGGAGTAACATCTAACTCAAGTACCTCACCTTCTAATACATCTGGAATATACTCTTGAGCCTCTTTTAAAGAAATTTCTCTTGCCGCATCAGTAAGTTCAGCAACTACCGTCTTTGGTGCAAATATACCAATCTCACCAGCTTCTTCATCGTACTGAACCAGAATATTATCCTGACTAGTCAGTCCCATTTTTTTCTTATACGCACCACCGATGGCATCACAGATAGCCCGAATAAAGGTCTGCTTTGGTATATTCTTTTCTGCTTCAAGCTGCTCGGCTGCTTCTACTAAATTTTTTCCAATATTATACATAAGATGAAATAAGCCCTAACCAAAAAAAAGTGAGACGCAAGGCCTCACGGAGGAACTTTTATACCCTTAACATTATATACAAAAATACTGTAAAATATCAGCTTTAAGAGGAGGATTTCAAGATAATTTACGGTATTAATGCCGTACCGATAGCGAAAAATTTACCAAAAGTACTTATTTATCTCTTCTATCCCCAAGGATTCTTAGCAAGTAAATAAAAAGATTAACAAAATCTAAATAAAGAGTCAAGGCTGATAGGATAGCAAAATTTGGATTATAACCATGAGTCTGCCCAAGTTCTTTAATTTTCTGCATATCATACGCAGTCAAGCCAACAAACAGTACAACACCTGCATAATTAATTAAACTAGCAAGCCCATTACTATGCAAAAACATATTAACAACAGATGTAATTATAAGACCAATTAAACCCATTATTAAATACGAGCCTAGCTTAGTAAGATCTTTTTTAGTAGTAATACCGTAAATAGCAGTAATACCGAAAGTAGCTGAAGCAATAAGAAATGTAGAAAAAATTGATTGAGCCGTATATATGACGAAAATAGAACTCAGGAGAACACCATTTAAAGCCGCGTAAATAAAGAAATTTACCGCTGCAATTGATGGAGACATTTTCTGTATATTTGCACTAAGATTCCATACTAAAGCTAAAGTACCCACAGCTAGAACAATTAAAGTCAAATTATTAGAATAAAGAGCTTTCATTAACAAAGGATTACTAGATATCAAGAAAGCCACAGCAGCACTCACCAAAAGGCCCAAAAACATCCAATTAAAGACCTTCGCAACGAAAGTTTTTTCTTTCTCCACGAAAGATGAACCTGAAGCTCCATGAGAGTTAGAAAGATCAAATGAATAGTCCGTCATGTTTATAATCTTAGCAAATTAAATAAACTCTTATCAAAGGCATCTATAATTAATACATAGATGCCTTTTCCTTATTCAGATCTTAGAGAATATTTAGCCGAGATAGAAGCGGCTGGTGAACTAATTCGAATTAAAGCTGAAGTATCTTCAGAGCTTGAAATAACTGAAATCACAGATAGAGTCTCCAAAAGCTTAGGCAGGGAAAATAAAGCTTTACTCTTTGAGAATGTACTTGGTTACGAGATTCCAGTTCTAATTAATCTCATGGGCTCTCATCAACGCTTAGAAATGGGATTAGGAGTAGGGGATAATTCTCGTGGCTATGACGCTATCGGTGAGCGTATTCGCTCACTCATCAAACCTGAATTACCTTTCACGCTAAAAGATAAAATAGATAAACTTCTAGAATTAAGCGAGCTCAGGCATATCATCCCTAAAAAAGTCAGCAAAGGGGCTTGCCAAGAGGTAGTGATACTAGCTGAAGATTCACATAGCGTGAAAGGCAGGGAAGGCCAGAAATTATTAGATAAACTTCCTATACTTAAATGCTGGCCAGAAGATGGTGGACCATTCATTACACTCACTTCAGTATTTACTAAAGATCCAGATAAATTAGGGGCGGGCAGAAATGTGGGTATGTATCGTTTACAAAAATTTGATGACATTACAACAGGCATGCACTGGCACAAGCATCACGATGGGGCTTCAAATTACAGTAAAACACTTAAAGAAGGAAAACGCATGGAGATCGCCATCGCCATAGGTAATGATCCAGTAATTCCTTATTGTGCTACAGCACCACTACCACCAGGCATTGACGAAATGCTGCTAGCTGGTTTTATCCGCAATAAGCCCGTAGAACTAGTTAAATGCAAGACTATTGACATAGAAGTACCAGCTAGCTCGGAGATAGTCCTAGAAGGTTATATAGACTTAAAGGAAGACTTGGTCACAGAGGGACCTTTCGGAGATCATACTGGCTTTTACTCGCTAGCTGACCTATATCCCAAATTCCACCTTACAGCACTTACTCATAGGAAAGATCCTATTTATGTGACGACTATAGTTGGAATCCCTCCTCAGGAAGATTGTTATTTAGGTAAAGCTACTGAACGTATATTCCTGCCTTTATTACAGCTAGTCTGCCCCGAGATTTTAGATATGAGTCTCCCTTGGGAAGGTGTTTTTCATAATTGCGCATTAATTCGTATTAAGAAAAAATATGCAGGTCATGCCTTTAAAATCATGAATACCATCTGGGGGACAGGGCAACTTGCTTGGACTAAGTATGTAATAGTCTTTGATGAAGATGTCGATATTCAGAACTATTCATTAGCAGCGATGCACGCTTTAGGAAACACCGATCCCAAAAGAGACTTTCTTTTTAGTAAAGGACCTTTAGATATACTTGACCATGCTTCGCAAATCCAAGGTTTCGGCTCTAAAGTCGGCATAGATGCGACTCGCAAGTGGAAGGGTGAAGGATTTAAACGCGAATGGCCAGATCTAATTACTATGTCAGCAGAAACTAAAGAACTGGTGAACAGTAAATGGAGTCAGTACTTCACAAGCTAAAAATCCCTGAGACTTATGCAACTTCATTTATTTCGGCAGGTACTTCTGTGTTTTTCTCAGTATTTTTTTCACCGCTAACAGCGATTTATTGTTTAACGAGTTTAGCATCTTCAGCAGCCTCAGCATCAGTATTGAAATTTCAAAAAAGAACAAGATTTTCCAACTCATCAGCTTTCGCTGCGTAAACAACCTGACTAGTATCAGCATCTATACCACCAAGATCAGATAAGCTTCCTTTAGAATTAGAGAAAATGTCCTGTTCAATTGTTCTACTTTTACTTAATTAAAAAAGGGTCAATAAATAAATTAAAAATAAAAGAGTAACCCATAAGCCGGGTTTTGTATTTAAAACGATCATCTATCTAGACTTATAATTACTTATAAGCTCAAGCGGGATCAAGCTAGAGAAGGCTTAGAATCCATGAATCTTCTCCTAACAGCTTTTACCTTGCACCTTCAGCGGGGTTTACCGAGCCTAAATCCTCACGAACCTAGCTGGTGTGCTCTTACCACACCTTTGCACCCTTACCATAACAAGAATGGCGGTATATTTCTGTGGCACTATCCTCACGCTCACACGCACTGGCTGTTAACCAGCTGCCTAGATCCTACGGTGTCCGGACTTTCCTCTAGTTAAAACTAGCGATCGTTTGGGTTACTCAAACCTTGATTTTAAAATAAGCTGGATATTTTTTCATAAATACCTTTATCTCTTCATGATTTATAATCTGAGAGTTTAACTTCAGGCTTTTTAAAAATAGTAAATTAGCAAGTGATCTCAGTTCAACAAACCTCATATCCATCAAATCTGATTTGTCTATAACATAGTCTCTGACAAGACCAGATTCTTGAAAAGTAAAATCTATATATTTAACATGCTCTATCATTATCTGAAAATCTTTAGCTAAACTTGCCCCAGCTTCCTGATTTATAATGTCACGCAAATCATTATTAATAAGCTCATAATCTATTTTTACGCGACTAATTAAATTAGAGCTATGTAATTTTTTATCAAAAATCCCAGTATCCACAAGCTTTTTATGTTGGGCTTCTAGGATTACTATGTTTTTCAAAATATGTAAAAGTGCAAAACTCAAAGTAGAACCAAGATTTTCATCTAAGCTAGAGGACTCATTGAAAGATGAATTTTCAGAAGCTTTAAAAGACATATCGGTTACAGTCTCTGTACCTTGTTCATTATTCATAGAAATTTTTTTATCTTTTTTAGACTTCTGTTTTAAAATCTTAATTTTTTTTTCTTTAGTTAATTCCTCAAAAAACATCTGGAGATACCTAGCTAAAACCAAGACTAGAACTACTACACAAAGTATAAAAATAAGTTGCAGGTCTATCATAAAGTTAAATTAGACACCAGTCTATAGTTTCTAATCCATGCTGATCAAGATAGCAATTAGCTTTCAAGAAATGATCACAGCCAATAAAGCCCCTGTAAGCTGAAAGTGGAGATGGATGAACTGCTTCTAAAATTAAATGCTTATCGCTATCTATAAATTTACCCTTATTTTTAGCATGTGAACCCCACAACATAAAGACGAGATGATTTTTTCGAGCATTTAAGTTCTCTATAACCTTATCAGTAAAAATCTCCCAACCCTTAGCAGCATGAGAGTTAGGCTGATTTTCCCTTACCGTAAGGCAAGTATTTAAAAGAAAAACCCCCTGCTTTGCCCAAAGAGACAGATTTCCACTTCTCGGAATTTTAAATCCTTCGATGCTTCTTTCTAATTCTTTAAATATATTTAATAGTGATGGAGGGAATTTCACACCATCACAAACAGAAAAACATAAGCCATGTGCCTGAGCAGCACCATGATAAGGATCTTGCCCGATAATCACGACCTTCGTTTTATCAAATGGTGTCAAACTAAAAGCATTAAAGATTTCAGATAAAGGAGGGTAAATTTTATACAAGGATTTTTCTTCTACTAAAAAACTAAGTAAATTTCGCATGTAATCTTCCGAAAACTCTTGCTTCAAATGCTGCAACCAAGAGGATTCCAATTTCATAAGATTTTCAGATTCCACTGATATATTCATAAGCTATCTACACTCTTTTAAAAATCAGACTTTAACTAAATCCTCTATAACCGCTCCTTCATCTATAGCTTCAAGAAAACGATACTCAGCTTTAATACCACTCTGCAACCAAGCAGATTGCATAGCTAAAGCCACAGTCTTAGCTACTTCCATCGAATCAACCACGGCGATCAAGGCAGAACCAGCTCCAGAGAGCATAGTACCAACAGCTCCAGACTCAAGACCAATATCTAAAACATAACTCATACCTGGGACTAAACTTGCTCTATAACTTTGATGCATTCGGTCTTTAAAGGCCTTTTTCAACACTTCAGTATTTTTAGAAGCTACAGCTGCAACCAAAAGACTGCTATAACCTATATTAAATACTGCATCTTGGTAATTAATCTGAGCTGGCAGAACTGCTCTAGCTTTAGCAGTGGGTACTTTAAAATCTGGAGTAATAGCCACAAAAAAAAGATCTTTATTCCAAGAAAGCTTTATATAACTATGCTCAGAATCAGCATAGACACAAACAATAAACCCTCCAAGCAAGGCTGGCGTAATATTATCAGGATGACCATCCAGTTGGGTGCCGATACGAAGAATTTGATTTTGATCATATGGATAGCCTAATATTTTATTAGCAGCCATTATTCCAGCTAATATGGCTGTACTACTAGAACCAAAACCACCTGTTAAGGGGATTCCCGCTTCAAAATGAATTTTAATTTTAGGTGTCTTTTCACCAGCCTTTTTAAATACATGATCAAAAGAACGGTAAACTAGGTTATCTTTATTAGCAGGTAAATCATCTAATAAGCCAGTGGATGATGTATACACGAAATCATCAACAGAGGAAACAGCCTCAAAGTCAGTACTGAAATAATACTTGTTAAATATATTCAATGCAAGACCAATAGAATCAAATCCAGGACCCAAATTAGAAGTACTTGCTGGAACTTTAACAATAAAATCCATATTTAGCTCATTTTAACAGGGTTTAAATAGTAAATTTTGTATTTTTCAGAGTATCCTTAAAGAAGAATCGTAAAATTTTATTTTTAAATGAGCCTAAGAAATGAATAAAGAAAATAAACCTAAAAATTCAAGCTCCGGCTACCTCTTAATCATAGGTGTTTTCTTCGGAGTGCTATTAATTAGTGTTTTTCTTCTATACACTAATACTTATGAGCGTAGATGCTTATATACAGCCAAAAAACTACTGAAAGCTTACAAAACTTCTCAAGCTACCGCTCTACTAGAAAACGTTAAACTTCAAATCAAGAAGAAAAATCCCCAATTAAATTTCCTACTTTTTTACGCATATGTTCAAGCTGATAAATTCAATAAGGCTCAAAATCTTTTACATAATCTCGACAAGATCAATCTTCACGATATGGTTTACTTTCAAAAAATCATAAATAGGCTTAACCTGCATGGTGAAGATCACATGATCTATGAACTACTTAAAAAAGCTCAAGAATTAAATCTCACTGAAGATTTTTTCATAAGTATAAGTGTGCAAAAAAAATCTATAGTTGACGAAAGCTCAGTCCTAGAACTTGGAATGAAATATCTTAAACATAACGAGACAGCAGTAAAGAAACTCAAAAAACATTTAATACAGAGACTAGTAGAAGTAGAAGCTTATTTAGAGGAAGATAATAAAGACTTTACTCGAACACTGAAGTATTTAGAAAAAGCTAGGCAACTTTCTATTCAAATTCAAGACAAAAGCTTTGAAGCAGATATTCACTACAGACTCGGTATTGCCTATAAACAGATAAAGGATTTCGAGAAAGCAAAAAAACATCTAACTTTAAGTGCAAAACTGGGAAATAAAAATGCCGAAAAGCTTTTAAGTTAGCGATGTATTAAAGCTAGCTCAAATTTTTCTCAATAAAATCTGTACAAACGACACCATTTTGAAAAACTTCATTCGCCATAACTTTTTGATGGAAAGGAATCGTAGACTGAATTCCAGTAATAGTAAATTCCTCTAAGCATCTACTCATCCTCCTTATAGCTTGGTCCCTAGTCCTTGCCCAGACTATCAGCTTACCCATCAATGAATCATAGTTAGGAGGCATAAAATAATCAGTGTAGCAGTGAGTATCAACTCTTACGCCTAGACCACCAGGTGGCATAAAACCAGTTATATGACCAGGACAAGGCATAAAGCCTTTCTCTGAATCTTCTGCGTTAATCCTACATTCGATAGAATGTCCCCTGAGCTTAATTTCATCTTGAGTGAAATCAAGAGCCTCGCCATTAGCTATACGCAACTGCCACTGAACCAAATCTATCCCAGTAACCATCTCAGTAACTGGATGCTCAACTTGAATACGTGTATTCATCTCAATAAAATAAAAATCATTTATCTCTGGAACATAAATAAATTCAAGTGTTCCAGCACCTTCGTAATTAACAGATTTAGCGGCCCTAACAGCCGCCATTCCCATCTTCTCTCTAGTTTCTTCATCTATAACTGGTGATGGCGATTCTTCTATAAGCTTCTGGTGACGTCTCTGAACCGAACAGTCTCGCTCACCGAGATGAACACAGTTACCAAAAGAATCTGCAAGTATCTGCACCTCTATATGTTTCATTCTTGTAATAAATTTCTCTAAGTAGAGACCAGAATTACCAAAAGCATTCTGAGCCTCAGCCTGAGCAGCTAAGAAATTCTTCTTTAGTTCCTCTTGATTATAAGCGACACGCATACCTCGTCCACCACCACCAGCAGTAGCTTTTATCATTACAGGGTAAGAAATTTTTTCCTCGACTAATTTAATGGCATGCTCGACATCATTCACCAAGCCATCAGAACCTGGAACTACTGGAACATTAGCTGTCATAACTGTTTTACGAGCAGTAGCTTTATCACCCATTTTTTTAATCGCATCAGCACTAGGTCCTATAAATTTAATACCGTGTTCTTCACAGACTTTTACGAAACTCGCGTTCTCAGAAAGAAATCCATAGCCCGGATGTATTGCATCAGCACCAGAAACCAAAGCAGCACTAATTATTGAGGGGACATTCAGGTAGCTCTTAGAAGATGGAGCTGGTCCTATGCAAAAAGCCTCATCAGCCATAGTGACATGCATACTGTCCTCATCAGCCTCTGAATAAACGGCTACAGTCTTGATTCCTAATTCTTTACAAGCACGAATTACTCTCAAGGCTATTTCACCACGGTTCGCTATTAAAACTTTCTCTATGACCATAAAATAATCTTTAGTAGATTATATAAAAAAACGCCCCGCTGTAAAGGATTTAATTCTTCTGATATAATTTTTTTAGGAAATATGAAAAAACTTAGTTTACCGATCTTAGTTCTAGTCTTAGCTTCACAAGCTGGAAGTCTTGCTGTACATTCAGGAGTTTATAATAAACTTAAGCAAGTAAATGTTACTCCAGATCAGTATTTTGACTCAGAAGATGTAAGTCCAGAGGAAAAATCGATACAAGATTCTTTGGCCCAAAAAACTGCCCAAGAAAAGCTTTCGAAAGAAGCTGAAGCTCAAATAAAAGAAGCTGAGATACTTAAAAAAGCCCAAGACATTAGAGACCAAGAAATAAATCTTCTAAATGAAAAATTCCAAGCAGAGAAAGCCGCGGCTGGGGTAGAAGATAAAGCTGCTAAGCCAGTTAAGAAGCGTGGATTTTTCTCTAAAGTTTGGAGAGTAATAACTTATCCATTTAGAGCTATAGCTAAAGTTTTCTAAATTTATAGAGAACTTGATTCAGCATCTTTATAGTATATGCGAAATTTTAAAGATCACAAAAAAGAGACGGAACTAAAATTCCGTCTCTTTTTTGTGATCTTTAAAATACCTAATTACTTTATGACACTGTCCCATTTTCATCCGTATACAGTTCCATGTCTTTTTTATGAGTAGTAGCTAAGCCTAGCTCTGATTCTGAACGGATAATTCTCATATCGTACTCCTGAGCCGAAAACTCCGTTTTAATAATTTCACAGAATTTAAGCATTTCTAATTTATCTAAAGATGAATAAAAATCGACAGTAAATGAATGATGTTCAGGCCAAGTATGAATACTAAGCTGGCAATTCTTGCTAATCAAGGAAGCCGTAACGCCATGTGGTTCAAACTGATGGTACATATCTTTTTCTATAACAAAAGTAGCTTCACTGAAAACTTTTTCCAGAGAAGCTTTTAACCTATCAGTGTGTTCAAGTTTAGCTTGCTCAGCTTGATAGAAATCGAAAATAGCGTGTGATCCCCTCATAATAAAAGCAAAGGTCTAACATTATAGCTTATTTTCAGTTAATTCGTGTAGTGCACCGTTGCCGAACTCCAATTTCTGCGTTTTCGCAAAAGTGCCTCTAAATGCTCAAATCTAAAATTACAATTAAAACGTATTTTTTTCAAAAAAAATAATATCTTATTTGCTAGAATCAATTTGCATGTCTAATCAAGGGACTACTAAATTTTTTACTAAGGACACCGTTCAGAGGAAATGGGTGTTAATTGACGCTAAGGATAAAACTCTTGGTAGGCTAGCTACTGAAATAGCTGCCATACTCAGAGGCAAGAATAAAGCAGAATTCACACCAAACCAAGACTGTGGCGATTTTGTAGTCGTAGTAAATTGTGCAGAGATTAAAATTACAGGTAAAAAACCTAAACAGAAACTTTATCAAAGACACAGTGGTACTCCAGGTGGTTTTAAAGAAGAAACATTGGAAAACCTTTTAAAGAGAAGACCTTTAGAGGTTCTTAGAAGAGCTGTTAAAGGTATGCTTCCACATAATAGATTGAGTGATAGATTAATCACTAAATTAAAATTATACGCAGGTGCAGAGCACGAACAACAAGCACAATTGAAATAGGGTAAATTTGTAAATGAAAGAAGCTAAGAAAGGCAAATTAGATTTAAATAACACTGGTAAAAGAAAAAGAGCTATCGCTAAAGTTAGAATGGCTACTGGAACTGGGAACGTAACAGTAAATGCTAAAAGCATTAAAGATTATTTTGGTCACAGACTTTTAATTGAGAAAAAGATCCTTTCTCCATTTGAACTTTGTGGTATCGCTAACAGCTATGATGTAATTGCTGACGTTGCTGGTGGTGGCATAGTTGGTCAAGCTGATGCTATTATGCATGCTGTGGCTAAAGTGTTAGCTACTGTTAATGAAGCTAATAAAAAAGCTCTTAAAGCTGCTGGTCTATTAACTAGAAACTCTTTAATTAAAGAGTCCAAGAAATATGGCCGTAAGAAAGCTCGTAAGAGATTCCAGTTTTCTAAGAGATAATTTTTTGGATTTTCTTAAGCAAGAATCCTTCGAAGCTCATCTCTTTTATCCGAAGAAATACTCTTTCCAGTGGCTTTTAGTCACTCATCTAATGATCCATATCTTCTTTCTACCGCTCCACCAAAACCTGCACCGTCATTCCAGACACTTACACTACCATTTTTGTGACAAATCACACTATGACACCTAGCATTCCACCAGTGCCTTGTTTCATTAGATTCAAGAACAATGAACCCTAACTTATGACAATTTCCTTTACCTTAGACAATGAGTATTATTGTTTTTTGACACTAAACTAAATTCAAAACCTTAAAATCATCGATAAATCTATATATATTTTCTTTGAGTTTATCACTATTCACAATCTTATAAGCAGCTCCTAGAGACATTTTCCTCGACTTCGCACCAGACTTTAAATTTAAAACCACTAGACTCTCGCCCCGATTCTGCTCCTGAGTGAGAAAAGATTTTAGTGACTGAAAAAAACTAAAATAATCTTTAATAGTATCCATATCTACCTCGAACTCTACTATAGCCTTATCGTCTAAATCTTCAAGGCTATCAATCATAATACTAGCGTTACCTTCAGAGGCTTTAGAGAGCGTACCTGTAACTAAAAGTCGTTTACCTTTAATTAAAAGGTGTTCTACTGGCCCTAATTTAGAACTAAATATTACGCCTTCTATCCTGTCATCTAAATCCTCTAACTGAGCAATGCAGATTATTTTCTTAGATTTAGTGATTTTCTTAACGAAATCTATAAGTAGCACTGGGACTTTAACTTTAGCCTTATCTTTTAAATCCTTTACTGAAGAGAGTGTGTGATTAGTAATCATCCTACATAATGACTGTATAGCCTGCATCGGATGATTATTAACAAAGAGTCCTAGCAGCTCATATTCCATCGCCTGTAAATCCCGCTCAGGATACTCATCTTGCTCGCCATTTATATAATTAGGTGCTAAATTGATTTCCACCTTACTATTACTAAAAAGACTGAGCTGTCCTGAATTCTGCTTAGACTGGGCTTTTTTAGCATTATCGATAAAAGCTTCGACATTCTCTATCATCGCCTTTCGGCCTGCTTTTAATGAATCTAGTGCCCCACAGCGAATCAGTGATTCTATAGTCTTCTTATTAACTGACTTATGGTTTATACGCTTAGTAAAATCATAGAAATCTTTAAAAAAGCCGTTTTCATTACGCTCCCTTATTAAATCCTCAGCAGGGACAGTACCCACTCCCTTAACAGCTTTTAGCCCAAAGACTATAGATCTATTTTCTAAATCTGCTTTAAAATCTAGACTAGATTTATTAATATCTGGGGCTTCTATCTTAATATTTAATCGCTGAGCTTCTTTTATATAAAATTTAATTTTATCGGTATCACCATCACAGGAAATAAATAAAGCAGTTAGATACTCAATCGGATAGTGCGTTTTAAGATACGCAGTCTGGTAAGTAATAAAACCATAAGCTGTAGAGTGAGATTTATTAAAGCAGTATTCAGCGAAGGCTAACATCTGCTCAAACAGCTTATCGGCAAGCTCCTGGCTAATCGGCTCAGGATGCTTATTCTGTAAACAGCCCTGCACAAAACGATCTTTATAAGGCAAAATAACTTCTGGCTTCTTCTTACCCATTGCTCTTCTTAAAAGATCTGCTTCTCCAAGTGAAAAACCACCAAGCACCTGCGTAATCTGCATAATCTGCTCTTGATAAACGATAGTAGCGTAAGTGTTTCTGAGTAAAGGTTCTAGTAATGGATGATCATATTTAATCTCCTGCTTACCAGATTTACGATTAATAAAATCATCTATCATCCCCGTATCTAAAGGGCCTGGACGATAAAGAGCGATAAGTGCAGAAATATCTTCTATATTACGCGGTGCTAAATCTCTAGCTACCTGCTTCATTCCAGCAGAAGTCTCTAACTGAAATATACCCGAAAGATGCCCCGAACAGATAGTATCAAAAGTCGCCTCATCATCCATACTGACTTTATCTATATCGATTAAAGGCTGATCTGGATTGGTTTCTTGAATAATTTCAAGAGCCTTATTAATCATGGTAAGGTTTCTTAGACCCAGAAAGTCCATCTTCAGAAGACCCATGTTAGCGGCTTCTTCCATCGCAAACTGCGTAATAATACTGCCATCATTAGATCTAGCAGTAGGAATGACTTCCGTAATAGGTTTATTTGCGATAATAACCCCAGCAGCGTGAACGCCGTAGGTTTTATTTAAACCTTCATTCTTTAAAGCTAGTTCTATAACCTGCTTCGCTTCAGGATCTGAATCATAATATTTTTTAAAATCCCCATGGTTACCGAGCATCCACTCTATAGTTCTAGGCTTACCTCTAACTACAGGTATCATCTTCGCTAAATCCTCAGCTTTAGCATAAGGATATTCTAAAACTCTGGCCATATCTTTAATTACCGAACGGGAGGTTAAACGGTTAAAAGTAATAATCTGACAAACGCAGTCCTCACCATATTTCTCACGCACATAGCTAATAACTTCTTCACGTCTATCTATACAGAAATCCGTATCAATATCGGGCATAGACTTTCTTTCAGGGTTTAAAAATCTCTCGAAAAGTAAACCATACTTCAGTGGGTCTATATTAGTGATTCCCAAAGCATAAGCCACAAGAGAACCCGCAGCAGAACCACGCCCAGGTCCTACTGGGATTTTTCTTTCTCTTGCCCAGCGAATAAAATCCCAGACTACTATAAAATATGAAGCGAAACCCGAATCTGCCATGACTTGCAGCTCTAAATCCAATCTAGAACTAACATCTTCACTAATTTCCCCAAAACGATCTAAAGCACCAGCATAAGAAATTTCTTTTAAATAAGTTTCAAAGCTATGCCCTGAAGGGAGTTCAGGGTCTGGCAAATGCATACTAGGCTGAGCAAAAGACTCATAATCAGAGACTTTTTCGTAAATCTCCATAGTATTGTCGTAGACTACTTCTGTGATTACCTCTTCAGGGAGGTGATCTCTAAATAAAGAGAACATCTCTTCTCCAGTCTTTAAATATTCATGACTAGAAAAACGCATACGCGGAAAATCAGAAACGAATTTCTGCATCTGCAAACAAAGCAAAGCATCATGGGCGCGAGCATCTTCTTTATTCGTATAATGACTATCATTAGTAGCGACTATCTTCACTCCTATATCCTGAGCGAGTTCTATCATTAGAGGATTTACTTTTCTATCCTCTGGGTAAAGGTGATCCTGAATCTCTAAATAAAAGTCATCTTTAAAAATAGCTTTATACTCTAAAGCCGCTGCCTTAGCAGCTTCATAATTACCAGCAAGTAAATTATTATTAACTTCCCCACCAAGGCAGGCTGACAGAGCGATAATGCCCTCTGCATGCTCCTCTAAATAAGCTTTAGAAATACGCGGTTTGTAATAAAAACCATTAATACAGCCCTCTGAGCAGATCTTAATTAGATTTTTATAGCCTAAATCATTCTTCGCAAGCAAAACCAAATGAAAAAGTTTAGTCCGTTTCCCTTTTTCACGGTGATCACCATTAACTATATAAACTTCACAGCCGATAATCGGCTTAATACCCTGCTTCTTCGCCTCGTGGTAGAAGGTATAAACCCCGAACATAGTCCCATGGTCAGTTATAGCTAAAGCTGGCATATTATGCTCTTTAGCTTTTTTACAGAGATGCGAAATCTTGCTAGCCCCGTCTAGGAGTGAAAATTCAGTATGGAGGTGCAGTGGCACGTGGTATTTTTCGGTGCTAAGCATGGGTAAGGGACACTCAGGTGGTTTTAAGCTTTGGTTTTAAATGAGTGGGTGTTTATGATTTTAGCTTAAATTATGGCAGCTTGATGGTAAAATTCATCTTTAATCCACATCAAGAATACCAAGAATAAATGAACAAAAAAACCATAAAAGCCGCTTGTATACAGATGTGCAGCTCTATAAATATAGAAATAAATATCAAATCAGTAGTATCTCTTATCACCGAAGCAGCCAAACAAGGTGCTGAATTAATCATTACGCCAGAAATGACTACTTTACTAGAGCGCAATAGCGAAGGTTTATTTGAAAAAGCTAAAACAGAAAATGAGGATATTTCTTTAGCTATTTTCTCAAAGCTCGCAGCAGAGCTTCACGTGGATCTAGTAATCGGCTCTATTCCAATTAAAATTTCTGCACAAAGATGTGCAAACAGAAGTTACTTTATAACTCATAATGGCAAAATCGCCGCCCATTACGATAAAATACATATGTTCGATGTACAACTAGCAACTAGAGAGGTTTACAAAGAGTCTAAAAATTTTCAAGCTGGGGATAAAGCGGTTATCATTGAGACAGAAGCATATAATTTAGGCTTAAGTATTTGTTACGATCTAAGATTTCCAGAATTATTTAGGGATCTAGCCTTAAATGGTGCTGAAATTATAAGCGTTCCAGCAGCTTTTACAGTTCCTACTGGAAAAGCACACTGGCACACACTCCTAAGGGCTAGAGCGATAGAGACGGGTTGCTTTATTTTAGCAGCAGCACAAAATGGAAGCCATGAAGATGGCAGAGAGACCTACGGGCATTCTTTAATCGTTAATCCATGGGGAGAAGTAATAGCAGAAAAAGAATCTGGGACTGGATTTATTATGGCGGAGCTAGATTTAGCATTAGTAGAGGATACTAGAAATAAAATTCCTTCATTAAAGCATCGTAGGGATTATTTTATAAGTAACACCCACATAAAAATTTTCTGATCAATAAAACTACCTTATACTCAAAAACCTAATGTCTAATTATGTACTTGAACTTAAACTAGATCTAAAATTAATCTGTCACAGATTCTTAAATCTTTTCAGCTCTTGTATCTGCCGTAGATGTAATCAAAAATTCATAGATAATACTCAAGATATAATCTGCAAGAACTGTTTAGAAAACTCACTACTTACTGAAAATACTGGACTTAAAATTAGCGATAATGGCATAAAAATTTATTTCTCTAGCCTATATCAAGAATCACTTATCGAAGAAGTACTGTTGGAGAATGCCTTAGACGTAGAAGAGCAGCTAAAATTCAATCGAGAACAGATGCTTGATTTTAAATATAAGAAACCAGAACTCTGTTTTCTTTTCAGTAAATATTTAGAAAGCTTTTACAGAACTGTTTTTATGGCTAGTGGAAATGAAAAAGATGACGACAAAAATGCAGAGTTTGGGATTCAGCAACAGTGGAAAAAATGCTCTCTAATTATCTGCTGTGTGCCTTGCTTTCCAGATCGAAAATACAATCAAGCCTTACTATTAGCGAAATATTTTTATCAGCTTTTAAAAACTGCTACCCCACTCCGTTTTAAGCAAAATATCAAATTTATTTCAGAACTTTTTTATCGTGTAAAAAATACAAAAAAATTACATGATAAATCAGCCTCAGAAAGGAAGCATGAATTAGAGGATGCCTTTAGAATTAATGAAAACGCAGAAATTGGAGTTCGCAAGCAGTGCAATAAAATATTAATTATAGATGACATAGTAACTACAGGAACTACCATTAATGAGTTAGGAAAAATCTTGATAAATAAAGGCATCAAAAAAGAAAATATTATCGGACTTACAGCATTAGGACGTAATTATCATTAAGAACAATAATATAGAACACACCATTTCAAGATTCGAAAACACAAGCACAACACATGAAAAAGAAAATAAAACTACACTTGAAAATTAACAATCATTTCTAACTGAGTCTCATCTAACAAATTAGCTGAAAGCTTCCAACCATGGACATCCACAATCTTCTGCACTATAGCCAGCCCTAAACCACTGCCTTTAATACCATTAGAGTTTTGGCTGCGATAAAACTTATTAAAGAGCTTAGTTAAATCAGTCTCTTTTAAAGCATTAGTAGTATTAATAATTCTTAAAGTCTTATCATCTAAATTTATAATAATAGAACCTTCTTCTACATTATATTTCACCGCATTATCTAACAGATTAGCGATTAAATGAGTAGCTAAATCCTTATCACAGAGAAGGTTTACAGATTTATTACAATTAAAATCTAGCTTAAGAGCATTAAGCTCAGCTTTCTCTTTTATATTTTCAAGTTCATTTAAAGTAATGTCTTTCAAATTTACATTTGCGAAAAAAACCGTTCCCTCGACAGTATCAATAGAACTTAATTTAAGTAAATTCTGCACCATATCACCTAGACGATCTACTTCATCATTAATACTATTCAAAAACTTACTGCACATCAAAGCATCATCCTTAGCGCCACGCAAAAGCGTCTCAGTCAAAGTTTTTATATTTTGTATAGGTCTTTTAAGTTCATGCGTCGTCTCGCTTAAATCATGCTCAAACTCTTTTACCATCTCTAAAAGCACACGTTTATGTGAAAGCTGGGTGAAATGAGTGGTATAAAAATCACCAGCGAGCCTTACTGTATATCTTTTATAGCCAGATTCAGATGTTTTAAATTTATCTAAAAGCTGCTCAAGCTGCTTTATAGAGGGATTAGAATCAGCTAAATAAGTTAAGGAAGAATTATTTAAGCGTTCAAAATTTAACAGCTTTCTAGCCGCAGGGTTAGCGAACTCTAGCTCAATAGAATCTGAACTCTGAACAGTCTCAAAGACTATATAAGCAAAGCGTGAGTTTTCAATTAATTCATCGGAGATAATTAGCATTTAATAAGATTTTCTAAATAAGTAAGGAGAATGATCTTATTATAGACCATGATCACAGTAGCCCAATAATAGGACTACTCGCAGTCTTCAATTTCTGCGTTTTCGTTCTCCCCATCCTTGAGCTTGTACGCTTACGAGCAGTCTCATAATTTAGTGAAAAAAAATATGGTGGGCCTTCCGTGACTTGAACACGGGACCTCACGCTTATCAAGCGTGCGCTCTAACCAACTGAGCTAAAGGCCCGTCCAGAGAAACTATAGTATCATAGGCTGCTAAAATATAACCAGTAGAAAAACCTATGAAAAAGCTTAAGAAAAGAGCAATTATTTTTATTATTGACGCACTAGGCATTGGTTCAATGCCAGATTTTAAAGAATTTGATGAAGAAAAAGAATCGAACACCTTTACTAGTACTGTTTTACACTGTTTAAAATCTGAAAGAGGAATTAATATTCCTACTTTAAGGAAACTCGGTCTAGGAAATATCAGCCCTCTAGAGGGCTTTAGCCCAGAAGCCCAGCCCATAGCTAGTTTCGGGAAAATGGCAGAGCTAAATAAAGCTAAAGATACCATAACTGGTCACTGGGAAATGGCCTGCATCAAAACGACTAACGCCTTCCCTTACTACCCGAATGGCTTTCCGCCTGAAATTATCGAAAAACTAAAAACTGCCTTTAATGTTAAGGGGATACTCTGTAATCTGCCTTATAGTGGCACTGAGCTTTTAAAAGACTATGGCGAAGAGCATATTAAAACTGGCTACCCTATAATCTACACCAGTGCAGACTCAGTCTTACAGATAGCCGCGCACAGCTCTGTAGTTCCTTTAGAGACTCTCTATCAGTGGTGCAAAGCAGCAAGAGAAATAATGCGTGGTGAACATGAGGTGGCTAGAATCATTGCTAGACCATTTACTGATAATCCAGATAAAAATAGTGAGCTTAAATTCATTAGACAGAATGATAAAAGGCATGACTATGCTGTATTACCTCATGGTAAAAGCATTTTAGAGACGCTCGCGGAAAAAGATATTCCAGTAATCGGTTTCGGTAAAATCCAAGATATATTCGCTGGTGTGGGAGTGCCTTTTAATATTCATACTAAAAATAATATAGATGGCTTAGAAAAGCTGACTGATATTCTTAAAGGAAATTACACGAGCCATGAATCTGAGTTAATACGCTCAAGTTCCTTTTCAGGAAAGGGAGTAGAGAATATAGATCAAATCCTAAATAGCGAAAAAGAATTACTCTTTATAAATTTAGTCGAAACTGATGCTAATTATGGTCATAGACGAGACTCAGACGGCTTCGCTCAAGCATTAGAGGATATAGATATCAGGCTCACTAAAATCTTAGAACTACTTACAGAAGATGATCTTTTATTAATTTCGGCAGATCATGGCTGTGACCCGACAGCAGCTGGTACTGATCACACTCGTGAATATGTGCCATTACTACTTTACACTCAGGGTTTGATTCCTAAAGATTTAGGTACTAGAAATAGCTTCGCGGATATTGGAGCTAGTGTTTTAAAATGGTTTGAGATTGAGGATTCGGAGATTCCGATACAGGGAGAATCTTGTGTTTAACAAAGAAGGGAAATTCACAACAATCATGAACCTCAATAACCCCAACAAAGAAAAAGTCGGCTTAGTCGCAGGCTACGGCGAGCTCCCCCACCTAGCAGCTAAAGCACTTACAGAGAAAGGCTTCCATGTCATATGCTGTGCCCTAACGGATTCTACTTATAAAATTCTTAAAGATGAATATGAGACCTATAAATATAGCCCTGTAGAGATATTAAAGGCTTTAGATCTCGCTAAAAAACTAGAAGTAAAAAAAATTCTCTTTATCGGGAAAGTCCTTAAATTAGATTTTTTTAAAAACCTCCATAAATTAGATTTAAAACTTCTCAGTCGCCTAAAGGAATTTAATGATTTCAGTGATGATTCTATTCAGCTAAGACTCGCTAAATACCTTGAGCAGGAGCATGATTTAGAGATATTAGATCAGACTAAATATTTACGTTCCTTATTCCCAGCAGCACAGATCTTCACGAAACGCAGTCCTAGTAAAGATGAGTGGGAAGAAATTAATTATGGTCTTAAAATAGCTAAAAGCATCGCCGCTGAAGATATAGGTCAGACAGCGATAGTCTCGAATCGTAGTATTTATGCGATAGAAGCGATAGAAGGCACTGATAAGTGCATTCAGCGTGCTAAAAGATTAAAAACTTTTTGGGATAAGAATAAAGATATCTTCGTATGCAAAGTAGCGAAACCTAATCAAGACCAGCGTTTTGACGTTCCTACCATAGGATTAGGCACGGTTAAATCTATTCAAAAAAATGGTTTTATCGCTTTCGAGGCTAATGAAACCTTCTTTGTAAACCAGAAGGAAGCTATCGCTTACGCTAACCAAAATAATATAAGTATAGTTTCAGTTAAGCTTTAAACTAGATCTTGGCACTGTTGCCGAACTCCAATTTCTGCGTTTTCGTCGTAAAAAACATTAATAAAATCCATAATTTCTTAATAAATGCTAAGATATTAATTGAGAAAGTTTCTCAGTTATGCAGTTTAAAGAATTTATTAATCACAATAGTCTTATGCTAAAGAATCTTTTTCGTAGAGAGATCTTGGAATTAGATTTTTCTAAAGCAGTAGAGAATTTTAATAAACAGAAATTTAATCAAGCTTATAATATACTCCACGAACTCTGGAAGAGCTCCCAGTCATGTAATCGTAAGTATTTTTATCAAGCCTTATTGCAGACTTGTGCTGTTTTTGAGCTTATTAAACAAAATAAAAAAGACGGAGCTAAAAGAATTTACCGCTCTGCGATTAAAAAACTTTTGCCCTTTAGTAGTTTAACTAAGCCCATTAATATTAAAAGATTGATCGCCGACATGATCGAATATTTTGATCATGTCGATAATGATCTAGACCCTCTGCATCACGATATAAAGATAGTCTTTAAACCTAAAATTCTTATGACTAAGAATTTATGTCAAAATCTAAAGTAATATATTAAGTATGAGTTCTGGATTCATTACAGCAGGAAGTTCACTATTCGGATGGATTACGAATACTTTAAATACTGGTCCTTTAGCGGACGGCAGACCAGCTAGTACTTACAGAAGCAATCTTCAAGCTTTTTTAGATTTTTTAAACACAGCCCTAGCAATTCCAACAAATAATCGAGATACTGGCGCTACGTTAGCTGCGCCATGAAGAATATCTCAATGAAAATAACTAAAAATATTTTTAATATGTTCAATCTGTCCATCATTCAGAGCTATAAAATCAAAGCTGATATTTATATTCAGAGGATTTATATTCTCTTTTTTACAATAGTATTGGGCAAGTTTTTTTAGCTGGCTCTGTTTAGTTTTAGATAAAGCATTTAAGCTGTAATCAATAGAGTCCTTCCGATATTTAACTTCTATAAAAACAAGATACTCTTCATTAAACCTTTCTGGATCTATAGCTATAATATCTAATTCACCACGATTTGAGTTATACCAATTTCTTGTAAGGATTTCATAGCCTGATTTTTCAAGGTAATTTACCACTAAAGTTTCCTTCTCAAAGCCAAGCTGCCTCTGGTTTTGCCTATGAGATACCATAAGGTATAGCTTAGAATCATTTAATTAATCTCTCTAACAGTTTAGTGATTTTACTGATAACTTTATTTTAAAAGAGTCTAGGGCAACTAATTAAATTTCCAGAAATTTTTAAATTTTTCTAGGAATCTAATACAGTATCGACTCTTCTTGTTATATTGATAGTAAAAGGTTAAACACTTACTTGAAATTTCGCTTTATTTCTTATGGATTCAAATATTATGAAGCAGTTGGGGAAAAGGCTCCAGTTCATGATTTTTTATTTAATTTACGAGATTTAGATAATCCCTTCTGGATCGAAGAGCTTAGGCCTCTACATGGTTTGGAAGAAGGCATTATTGATTTTTTTAATAAAAACCCAGATATTCAACAAAGAATTTCTAAAATAGAGGATTTAATTAAAGATTTTATAGAAGATGCTCTGAGAAATGGTTCCAGATCTGACGTCGAGGATATTACCTTCGCTTTCAGGTGTACTGGCGGAAAGCATCGTTCCGTCTATTTTGCCCAAAGTATTTTCACTAATATCCAAAATACCTTTAAAGATAGAGAACTTAGTTTAGAAACAGGCAAAAAAATTGATTTTGAGGTGGAACACATAGATTTGCCTCGTTATCAGGGAATTAAGAGTATCTAGGAGAGAATTGGCTAAATTACTGCGAAAACTTTATTTCCCTGGTTTTAGAAGGTGGCTTCTTTATACTTGTCTTGGCTTTCTGGTTATTGTATTTGGCTTAGCTTTAATACTTAAAGCTCGCCCAGTCACGATAATCTATAATCTTCTCTGGGATATACTTTCATTCATAGCTGATCGTATTCCCCCCACTACCAGTGGCATTATCGCTATTTCACTTGGAGCAGTTTTACTTCTATATGCTCTCTTTAGAGCAAATAAGCAGATCTTCTCGCTTATCGCTCCAGATGAGAGTTCTATGCTAGAAGCTTTAGATAGATATCAAATGCAAGGCAGAGGCTTAAAAGTTTTAGCCATTGGTGGTGGAACTGGCCTTTCTAATATGCTGCGTGGTCTTAAAGAATATAGCAGCAACATCACAGCTGTAGTCACAGTAGCCGATGATGGTGGTAGCAGTGGGCAACTGCGTGAGTCAATGAACATAGTTCCTCCTGGTGATATGCGCAACTGCATAGCCGCTTTAGCTCACGATGAAGAAGTCATTACCAAACTCTTCCAGTATCGCTTTGATAATGAAGCAACAGATTCACTCAGAAACCATAGTTTCGGAAACCTCTTCCTGACCGCTTTAGTAGAGTTAGGTGGCACTGGAAATATGGCTGACGCTGTTAGACAGGCATGTAATATTTTAAAAACCCGTGGGATAGTCTTACCTGTAAGTAACATACCGATGTCTTTAGTCGCTAAAATGGCAGATAATTCTATAGTTCGCGGTGAATCTAAAATCCCTAAAGCTAATGGAAAAATTAAGAAAATTTTCTGTGAAGAACCGATTCCACCAGTTTTGCCTCAAGTTATAGAAGCGATTAAGCTTGCAGAATTAATTATCTTAGGACCTGGAAGCCTTTATACATCGGTCATACCAAATTTATTAGTACCTGATCTTTTACAGGCGATAGATAAGTCTAAAGCACCTAAGGTTTACATCTGTAATGTGATGACACAACCCGGTGAAACGAATAATTATTCAGTATCAGATCATGTAAAAGCCATTTTAGATCATACTGAACAAGGTCAAAAAATTATAGATTATGTAGTGGTGAACAACGCAGAGCCAGATAAAAATCAATTAGCTAAATATAAGGCTGACGGTCAGTATCCTGTAGAAGTAGATTTAGCAGAACTTAAAAAATTAGGAGTAAAAGTAATTTCGGCAAACCTTTTAAATAAAGGAAATCTGGTTCGTCATAATCCAAAAAAACTAGCTAAAACTATTATGAAGCATCTTGGTGTGGTTGAGGTCTAGAGCTGTACGAGCATTTACTAAATACATCATTGTGAGAAGCATTTGGAATAATATTTAAAGAAGCTGGTGTAGTGTTAAGGCGATACTAAAGTTATATTTCCATATTGCTCTTGAGCATTTTTTTCTTTATATCTTGCTACTAGACCTTCTAAGGCTACAGCACAGCCAAGTGAATGAGCCATAATGCCAATGCTTTCACTAGGAACCTTTTCAACATCAATTAAATAATTAAAAATCGCTACCCTATCTAGCATTAGTTATTTTAGCTTCGTTTTCTAGATTGTATTTAATAGTACTCTCCACATTTGCGATTAAAACCTCCTTGATCTGCTTTTCAGATAGATGCTTACCATGAAAGAGCATCTCTGAAATCGAACTGAGCAGTGCAATACGTGGATCTATATATGGAAATCTACTGACAAAGGAGTGCTTTCCTTCTATTATTTTTTTCGGGTTCTGTGGATTAATTCCTAACCATGGAAGAGAATCGGTCTTTAGATTTGGATTTTGATCAGGCATAGATATTTTTTGACCAGGCATAGATATTACCCAATTTCCATCTCCTTTCATAAGATTCCCTGCAAAGTTCGTAACATCTATCTCACCGCCATGATTTATATCTCCTAGCTTTGTCTCCTTGTCTGTTCTAGCAGCATGTTCAAGCACTATAAAGCCTTTAGCATGAGCAGCTATTTCTTTACCTTGTGCTCTGGGATTTAGATTCACGAAACTATTTAAATCAGCTAAGCTCCTTTCTATAAGCTCTTTAGACTTAGGTTCTAAGCCTTTATCATTTAAAAGTTTTTTCTCTAGCTTAGGTAAATCTTTTTTTAAATGCTCTATGATTTTTAAAGTTTTAGGATGCTCATGAATAAAATCTACTGGACAATGGCTAAGAGCAAGTCCGCCAATTTCAGCCTTCTTTGTATTTTCATCAAAATTAACTAAAAGCTGTACAGTTACCTTACCAGTAGCTATTTCATGATTAACTTTAGGAATAGTATTTGTGTGTATTTGCTCTGCGAGCTTACTTAATTCTGCTTTATCAAGACTTTTATTTCTAAAAGGATTTAATTTACTTAAAAAGTGTAAAGGCCCTTTTTTGAGAAGCTTTGCTGCAGTTTCTGGTGCTAATTTAATTATGAACTGTGAAGTTAAATCACCATCAGTATTTATTTTAGATGGCTGAGTGATGATCATTTTATTTTGAAGCTCTGAGGTATTTATCCGAAGATTTTTTATCAAAAAATCTTGTAAAGGCTTAGGTATTTCCGTAAATTTTAAAGCTTTATCAGAAACAGCATTATCTCCAGCTTCATGATCTGGATTTTTGGATAATTCTTGAAGTCCTTTTCTGGAAAGGATTTCTTGTTTTTCGGAGATTTTCGTGGAGGTTTTCGTGGAGCCTTCATTTAACTCATCTGAGCCCGAAGTCTCACTAGGAGATTCTGTTTTTTCAAGCCGAGGATTAGTTAACTCTGTTTTAGGTGGCTTAGCTGAGCCTATAATCGGTAATTTTAAAAACATATATCAGATTCCAGAATATACCTATTACCTCTATGTAATAAAACCCGTGATTATCCGTAATTTTAAAGGCTAGACACTCGATTCGTCAAGACCTATTGAGCCGGAAGGCGAAATACTATATCGCACGGCTCGCAAAAATACAGAGATTGGAGTTCGCGAGCAGCAGTAGGATTAATCTCTTGCTAAAATAACTCAAATGAAGAATTTAAGTAAAAAAATCGCCATCATCGAAGGAGATGGAATAGGTCCAGAGATTATGTCTGAGGCTAAAAAGCTGATACAGCTTTTAATTCCAGAGTATGAGCTTATCAGCGTAGATTTAGGTGGTAAAGCTATTGATAAATATAATAATCCTTTTCCTGTAGAGAGCCAAGGAAAACTTAAAGATGTGGCTGCTGTATTGATGTCAGCGATTGGGGCTCCGCAGTATGATAATCTAGCGCGTGAACTTAGACCAGAAACTGGTTTACTTGGTTTAAGAAAATTTTTAGGAGCCTTCGCTAATATTAGACCAGCTTTCGTCTATCCGGCTTTAGCAGATTTATCTTCATTAAAGTCTGAAATAGTAAGTGGCGTAGATTTAGTCGTAGTGCGTGAGCTAACCGGTGGTATTTATTTCGGTAAACCGGCCATGAACGATGGTACTAGAGCACTTAACACCATGGTCTATGAAAAATATGAAATAGAGAGAATCGCTAAAGTCGCCTTTGAGTTTGCGATGAAAAGAGGAAAGAGACTGTGTTCTGTAGATAAATCTAATGTACTTGATGTGTCTCAGCTTTGGCGTGATACTGTAATCAAGGTTTCTAAGGCTTATCCAGAAGTAGAGCTTTCGCATATGTACGTAGATAATGCAGCGATGCAGTTAGTGCGTAATCCTAAACAGTTCGACGTTATAGTAACTTCTAATCTTTTCGGGGACATTCTTTCAGATGAGGCTAGCATGCTTACGGGTAGCATAGGCTTACTGCCAAGCGCATCTCTTGGTGGTGAAATAGGTCTCTATGAGCCAGTACATGGCTCAGCTCCAGATATTATGGGGAAAGGGCTAGCTAATCCTATCGCCATGATTCTTTCTCTTTCCATGATGCTTAGATACAGCTTAGATAAAGAAAAAGAAGCTCAGATTATAGATAAAGCTGTAGAGGAAGTTGTCACAGAAGGGTTTTTAACTCCAGACCTTGGTGGCAAGGCTAATACTACGGAGATTGGCTCTGCTATTTATAATAAATGTGAGCAGAGTTTACTGACCCCAGTGTACTAGAAGTAATTTCCAGCTATACTGAACATGCAAGACAAGTCTCAATAGTCCTAAGTATTTAAAAAAATATAAAATTATACACCCCTCTTTATTTAAGACTTCTTAATAATGGGGTATATTAAGGATATATTATGGCCTACAAAATTTTACTTGTAGATGACGAAGTCAATCTTATAGATCCTATGGCATATTCTTTAAAGGAGAATGGCTTTGAAGTTTGTACCGCTTATAATGGCGTAGAAGCTTTAGGAATGTACGAAAGAGAGGAACCAGATATTATTCTTTTAGACTGGAGCATGCCCGATCTAGCTGGAATAGATGTTTTAAAGAAGATCAGAAGTTCTCAAAATTTCATACCAGTAATTATGGTTACTGGTAAAAGTGCTAAAGAGGAGATAGTCGAAGGCTTAGAGAATGGTGCTGATGATTACGTAACTAAACCTTTTAACTGGGATGAGCTTATAGCTAGAATTAATTCTGCTTTAAGAAGATCTCAACAAACTTCAGCAGCTAAGCCCAAACGAATCCGTTTTGGTGACATAATTATAGACCTTTTAAGTCACAGAATATGGCTGAAGGATAAAGAGATAAACCTTTCACCAAGAGAATTTTCCATGCTGAGATTATTTATGGAAAATCCTAAACGTATTTATTCTAGAGATGACCTGATCGAGAAGGTTTGGGGATTAGATTTCGAGGGTGATACCAAAACAGTCGATGTTCATATCTGCTGGCTAAGACAAAAGCTTGAGCAGGATGCTAATCATCCTAAAATTATTCAAACGGTTAGAGGTTTTGGTTACAAATTAGGAAGTTAAATGCATAGCAGCTCTTTTCCTTGCTAGGATGATTTTTGTGACTGTAGTTATAACTAGAGCAAAAGAGGACTCACCCGAGTTCGTAAAAATCCTTGAAGCTAAAGGAATTAGTGATTATTTCTTCTTTCCTTGTTTATCTTTTACAGCTCCAGATGATAACTACACAGCTTTAGATGCGGCGATTAGGCGTAATCATGAGTTTGATTGGCTAATATTTTTAAGTCGCAGAGCCGCAGAAAGCTTTTTTAACCACTTATTAGAAATAGGTGCTCACTTTTTTCATTTAGCTGCACATTTAAAGATAGCTGTAATTGGTTCAGCGACTGAAAAATTTATAAAACAAGAAATAAATTTCCCAGTAAATTTCTGCCCGAGCGAGTTTAACTCTGAAGTTTTCTCAAGAGAGTTTTTAAGAGATATAGCTTCAACTGGCAATGTTTTAGAACCCATCAATCTTTTAATTCCTCGCACTAGCATAGCTGATGATTTATTAATAAAAGAATTAGAGAGCCTTGGCACAGTGAAAGTAACTCAGGTAGATGCTTATAAAACGATCAAGCCAGAGACTCCTTCTAAAGTACTTAATGATTTCAAAAGACTCTTAGATGAAACCCTTCGCTCCGTCAGAGAAAACACAAAAACTGGAGTTCCGCAACAGTGCCAAGATACGGTAAAGCTCACCTTTACTAGCTCCCAGTGCGTAAGGAATTTTTTCGAAATTATAGACGGACAGATTAACCTAGATAATTATCGTGAGGTTTTAGAATTTCACTCAATAGGTCCAAAAGTAACCCAGACTTTAAAAGAAATTATTGATGATAAATTTAAACTATTTCAGACTAAAGAAGCCTCTCTTGAAGCATTTTTCACCTGACAGTCCGTGATGAAAATAAAATTTTTCACCAATTTCCTAAAGATTAGTTTTAACAAACTTACCATTCTCAACTTTAAAAACTGCTAAGCGAGACTGCTTCGGGTCTCCTTTTTCATTAAAACTAATTTCACCACAGTAACTATCAGTTTTACTCTCACCAATAATTTCACCTAGACTTTTATCCGTCCCTGTTTCGTCTTGATTTAATATTTGAATCGCATTAATTAAAATTCTACTAGCATCATAACTATAAATGGAAAATGAACTTATGCCTGAACGAAACAGTTCCCAATAACGCTTCTCAAAAGATTTATAACTTGCTGATGCTTGATCTAAATCACAGCCTATAATATAAGCCCCTTCTGCTCTTAAACCCGCTAGATCAATAAAGCGGTTACTAAAATTTCCGTCAGCTCCAAAAAAAGTTATATCTGATTTATTGTCTAAAGCTAAATCGACTAATGCCTGAGCTGCATCAGCATATTCACCGATAAAAACTATAATATCTGGAACATTAGTCTTTAACTGCAAATGGTATCTTGAGTCATTGATATTAAAGCTTTTACTCTGTACTATGACATCTTTTCCTAAGTATCTAAAAATAAAGTTCTCTATAAGTGTTGCTAGATGAGAACCATATATAGTTCCATTGTGTAAAACTAATATATTATCCTTCTTTTGATTTTCTAATTTTGAAATCGCACTTGCTATTTTCTCTGCTTGATTTTCATCTATATTAATAGTTCTAAAAACTTTACCTTTAGCCTCCTCAGTTTCTGTAAGCCAAGGATGAGAAGAGCCTGGGCTAATTTGGATAATATTATTATCTATATAAAGCTTAGAAGTCTCTATGGATATTAATGAATTTAAGTGTCCAACTACGCCCAAGACCTTATTCTTGATAAATATATTTGCACAATCAAGCCCCTTGCTCACTTCTGCCTTATCATCACAAATTATCAATTCTATTTTCTTATGATTTTTGAGTTTTTTTTCATTCGCCTCGAGAACTGCCATTTTAGTGCCGCTCACTATAGCCCTCCCTAATTCAGCATATGGACCGGAGAGTGGCGCTGAGACACCAAGCGTTACTGGTAAGCTTTCATATTTGATCACTTCAATTTCAGCTGCAGAAAGAGGAATGAAACCTGCCGACTTAATAACTGGTATAGCATCTGCTGACCAAAGGTAATTTAATAAATCTTCTATCAAAGCTCTCTTCTTAGCTTGAGTTAAAAGTTTATCAGACTCATAAATTGATATAGGCTTATAAATCGGAAAGGCTCCAGAACTAATATTTAATTGAGTTGGAGCGATATGATCTACATGAACGGTATTCACACGATTTGTAATCGAAGAAAAACTTATATATGAAATACTGTGTTCATATTGCTGGACTAAATCTATAGCTTCACTATCATTATTTACTTCAAATTGATTAGTTGAATTTTGGCTCAGTGGTTTCTTGAAAAAACTTTCAAGAAATAATCGCTTTTCATTAGTATTATTTTTATTAATAAAAATAATTGGCTGATCTTCTAGACCCAAGAACTTCCAGTTATTAACATTTTTTAGAAAAATCCGAGATAAGGTATCTAGATTTATGTTTTTAACAGGGTTTCGTGGATTTACAATTATTACAATCCCATCTTTAGCAATAAGATTCTTACTTAAATAGAGTTCAGAACTCTCATCTAGAATGGTTCCTAAATAAGCATCGATCGAATTAGTCTTAAGAAGCTTAATAGCCTTACTCTGTTCTACTTTTATCAAATTTATATTTCGAAATCTTTTATCCTGTTCATTAATTTTTATAATTTCCTTGACTAAACTAGCTTGCTCCTCTGAATAAGCTAAATTAAGTTTTAGAACTTGATTGTTAAAAGTAAAACGACTACAGCTATTCAACAAAATACTACCAAGTAGTAAAACTGTTATAAAAACCAATTTATAAAATCTATAAATAAAATGAAACCTCAAGAACTTGACTCCTTAGTAAAGTTCACCAAGTTCATCTAATTCATCTGGGTCTAAACCCACTTCCTCTAATTCTTTTTGCAGTAAAGCTTCTTCATCAATTTCCACAAAGCGCTCTTCTTTAGCAGCTTGAGGAACTTGTCTCATCTGTTGCGGAGCTGGTCTTGTAGCTTGACTTTGACTAGGCGTATGTTTCGGTGAAGACTGAGTAAACCCATCAGAAGAAGAGTTTCCGACTCTATCAGATTTAATTCTGGTATTTTTAATCTTTAAACCAAACTGATTTCCTAAAACTATTAATTCACCCTTCGCGACTATCTTATTACCAGCCGCTATTAAAATAAGCTCACTATCTAAAAGAAGCCCAAGAGGAATCACTCCACCATCCTTAAGCTCCATTATCTTTTTTAAAGGTAAATTAACTGATTTAAATTGAGCAGTAAGCTCAATATTAAGATCTGTTAAAAGATCCGTATCATCACTTAGTGAGTTATTATTTTGCATGCTTGGTACTTCAATATCATCATAATATAAATCTACCCATTCCTCATCATCACGGGAAGGCAAATCAATATTTATATATAGATTTTCAAAGTCATTTCTCTCCCACCACATCTTATCGATTGAGCTTCGCTCTAAAAAAACGATGTCATCTTCCTCTAAATTCTTGAGGTCAGATAGATTAAGTTTGGTTTTACCCACCACTATATCCATTGGAACTCGAAAATCTAATTCGTTAATTAAATGATTAAGATCTACTTGATAATCAGCTGAATCTAAATATTCTTTAGGTCTTAATCCTGGAGGAACACTTATCGCTAAATTAGCAGTATCACCGTTTTCAAACTCAATTACCCAAATTAAAAAGTCATTCGCACCAGAAGAGTTAGGATCACTAATACGCCACTGATTCTTCCAGTGCTTTTCCATTTCCAGGAAAAAACTCTCGAAAATTTTCAGCTCTAATTCACTTAATTGAGCTAAATTAAAATCATCTTTTCTAAAACCAAGTGCATATCGAAGTAAGTTAAAAACAAGTTTTTTACTCAGCCTGAAATGCCCTGGGGAAGCCGTATAACTATCCCATTCGGAAACTAAACCTCTCCACTCTTCATCATTTACGTTTTTACTAACGGCAATTAAACGCGACCTCGTCTTAATTCCCCAAAAGGAACTAAGCAGCTTATCTATACCATATTGAGGATAAAACCAAGAGCCAGAATCTTCTGCATTAATAAATCTAGATTGACTAAAGTCAATCCCAAAGCACTCAGTAATAGATTTGGCTTTATTTGCCAGCAACATAGATTCCTTGGAGATGAAAATCGCTCCTTGTATAGACTTTCCCATAATAAGAGTTTAATATCATAACGTTATCGGGAAATATATATTTTAAGGAAGCACGGCAGAGGATGACGAAAACGCAGAAATTGGAGTTTGGCAACAGTGCCAAGATTAATTTAGGATGATTTTACACTACTACGAAAGAGGCGAGAGAAAGAATCACACAGTGCTTTTCATTCATGGTAGTGCTAGCGATGCTAGTGTGTGGCTAAATGAACTCAACTTCATCGCTTCTAGAGGCTTTCACTGCCTAGCTTTTGATTTACGCGGACACGGTGATACACAGAACTTAATACAGCCTTCAGAAAAAGTACGTTTAGACATAGACACACACGTACACGATACTATAGAGACATTAAAACATTTAAACATAACAGGCCCGATCACTATCGTTACTCATAGCTTTGGTGGTTTAGTCGCTATTTATCTTGCAGAGCGCTATCCTGATTTAGTAAGCAGGCTAGTTTTAATCTGCCTGCCAGCTAAATTGATTTTACCGATTAAATTTTTTCTTGGAGCACTGCTCGGCAAGCCACTTTATTTTATACAAGCTCATTTAGATTTTTTTAAAAAGACTCCTTTAAGACCACGCTATAAATCTTCGATAACTACCGATGCTCAAGTACTACGCGAAATATTTAAGCATGTTAAAAGCTGGAATTCCTTTAGAAAAGTACCTCGCCTAAAACAGAAAATATTTTTCGCTGCTGGTAGATTTGATTTCGTTTCACCAGCACATTTAATATACGCTCTTCATGAAAAGACTAAAAATTCAAATTTCGAATTGTTTAAGTGGTCATCGCATGCTTTAATGGAGGATGAACCAGTAAAGTTTCAAGAGTGGTTATACTTCTGCCTCTCTAAGCAATAAGGGCGTTTTACGAAATAGTGCGCAGACTAGATCAAGGATTTACTCTTAGTTATGCTCTTTTTGTAGCTATATTTTTTGCTGCTCTTTTTTCAGTTCTTTATTATTTTGGTAAACGTAATAATGAATTTAGTGTGAAATCACTTTACTCTCTTCAAGCCAAATATCTTGCAGAATCAGCTAACCAAAAGGCTTTAGCAATGCTCAACACCCGCACGTTACCAGATTCAGATGTACTTGATGAATCAGCAGATAGTGATGATGAAGACTTCGCTGATGAAAATCAAAGTCCTGCAAATGATGAGGGTGAGGAAGAAGACGAAGAAGAGGAAGAGGATTTACAAGATTCAATCCTAGAGATTCAGCCGCGGTATTTAAACTATTTCGATGATGAATTATTTTTCGTAAATATCCAAGCTGGAGACATAATTAACCAAGACCGCTATAATGAAATTCTCGCACAAGATAAAGCAGAGAGAGCGAATCTTCCCGAATCAACATTAGGAACAGCTCCTACTCCTAGTATTGAAGAATTATATTTACCGTTACCCGAAGTTAATATTCAGTATTTAGGTATTATAAAAATCCCTAAATATTCTCATTTCAAACCTGGCCTGAAAATTAAAATCGCAGATAAAGTTAAAGTAAATTTCAAACAAAAAAATATTCTTCAAGAATACTTTGGTGGACCAGATCTAGATTTTTCTCTTAAATCTAAACCTGTCTTAAGATCCATTAATCCAAACTATGCCTATGCAAGTGAGATAGTAGACATACTGGTAGATGGAGAGAATTTAGATCTTAGTTCAGCTAAATTTACCACTCCAGATCTCGAAATAGTAAAAAAAGCTCAATCAGCTGACTCTTTAACCTTAGCTATTAATGAAAAAGCTAAACCTGGAACCTATAATTTAAATCTCTCAGGTAAAAAAAGTAATTTTTACGTGCTTCCAGATAAAAGTTCACAGCATGATGCGCCACAAATTTACGACATTTATACTCAAGATGAAAATAAGCAGTTAGCTCAATTAGTTGAAATTTATGATAACGATAAATTAAGTGCTGTAAAAATTAAAGGTAAAAATCTCAGCCATGATGGTGAAGCACCGATTATTGCTTCAGAAGCAAGTGGTCTTCAATTCGATATCTTAAGCTTTAGCGATACTGAAATTCTACTGAATCTTAGTGCACGAAACCTACCATTAAATAACCCTTTTACTATTAGTATCTTTAATAAAGGTGGTCAAAGTAATTCCTGGGCAATAAATGTAAAAGCTAAACCTAATAGTGAAAATGATCTTGAACCCAATACTGGAATATTTTCAACCCAGTTAACTCTATTACAAGCAAACTCTCTCTCTAACTTGCCTTGGGCTTTTGATCCAGATTTCGAAGATGATGAGCAGGCTGGAAGACCAGGTAATTCTGACAATAATGCTCAACCTAACGCAGCTGGCAGCCCTACCCTGAAAAGAACTTTCAATTTAATTAACTCGGATCTAGAAACTGTATGGCTTCTAGAATCTATCGCTACCGTAAATGGCATTACCTATAAGGAATCTGCGATAGTAAGACGTACTGTTCCTCAGATATCAGCAGCTTTAACCACAAATGCCGAGGTAGATTTCAGTTCTAAAGATTTTAAAATTAAAGGTTTAGAATCAGCATCTGCAATCCTGCAGGACTCCATAGTCAAAGGAGATAGCTTCATCGAATTTAGAGATGAATTTAGTTTAAATAAGAGAGATGAAGAAGATGATGAGACAAAGATTAAATTAGATGGCTCAGCTGTAGTCGAAAGCTTTGACTTGCAGAATGTTACGTCTTTTACTGAAACAAGTTTATTACAGAATTTTAAAAAATCTTCCTTTGTTTCTATCATCAGCTCTGGATCTTTTGAGACTCTGACCGATTTCGCATACGTTAAGGAAGTGAATGATAATGTTATTTCTTTAGAGCCACCTGGTTTTAAACAGCCACATTTTATTCGAGATCGTTTCGTACAGTTCACTCCAGCTGTCATCAGCACTGAAGCTATCTCCGAAAAAGATGCTGAACTGCATTTAACACCTAATTATTCTTGGCTAAGCCTTGAGAATATAAATGGTTTTCAGAAGCTTACTAATATTATGTTTGCAGATTTGCCATTTTTAAATTACTTCAAAAGAAATTCTAAAGATCAAAGCCCTGGTGGTTACATCGCAAAATTAACCGCATTTGCTAAAAAACAATTAGAAGAATACTTTGATCCTAATGAATTTTTCGGTCTAAATATTATTAACGGCAGCAGATCTTTCTCTACGAGTTCTCCTCTTACTGGACAAGGAATTTTAATTATTGACACCACTGAAGCAGGGCGTAATCCAGAAGGCGGGAAAGTAAAAATTTCTGGAGATACTAAAAAGGCTATAAGTAAATTTAGAGGTCTGATTTATATTATTGGTGAACTGGAAATCAGTGGTAATTTTGAAATGACTGGTGCCGTAATTGTTAAGTCGCCTAGAAGTGGCTCTAGCATTCAAATAAACGCTGAGGGTTTTATTGAATATAATTTAAAAGAGATTCAGAAAACTATTTTCGATCTGCCTTTCGTGGTGCAGACTGGTACTAAAAAAATTACAAAAATTCAGGAGCATAAATTTCAGTGAAGCCAGCTAGAGAAAACGTAAGATCTAATACTGGAGTGACTCTTGCGGAATTATTAGTATCTTTAATAGTTATTACTGTAGTTATCTACGCCATTATAAATTTTTTCTCGCTCAATCTTTTTCAAAATACAAAAGAGTTAAAAAGGTCGAAACTTTATTATAAAGCTATGACTAAAATGGAAGAATTAATCTCTAAAGATTATTCCTCTATCGACTTAGAAAGTTTTTATTCACCACTAAACAGTATTAAGTTTATAGAGGATGATAAATTTTTAGTTAAAGTTCAGATAGAATCTATAGACCCTCTAACAAACCTTCCCGCAGATCCTTACCCGATTAAATTAAGTGAAGATCCTATGCTGAAAAAAATCACAGTTAGTGTCGCTAATTTAGATGATTATGATGAAAAAAGGCTTCCAGCTCAAGTAAATTTAGTAAGATTTGTGGCTCCCTAAGGAAGTCTTATCGAATTTTAACTTCTGTGAGCAAACCATCCCTGAAACGTAGTCAAAAATTAGAGTATTCTGCTATTATACTGTATATACATTAACCAAAATTATTAGCAAAGGACTTATTGATAAATAACCTACTTAACAGCATGACTTCTGTTGCTTCTCTTAGCAAGTCTTTGATGCATGCTCCTACACACGCCGATAGTTTTGAAGAGCATTCAGCGCCCCATGACTCATTAAGAGGCACTGGCGAAGCTTTATCACGCTTAGGATCAGCTATGCCTTTTATGGGTCAATTAAAACAATTTTTAGCTCTTTTAATTCGTCAACTTCATTTCCCCATTCTTAAACCATTTGAGGCTTTAGATTTTGTGACAAATCATATGTTTTCAGGATTCGCACCAGGTTTTGCAGATAAATCATATGAATTGTTTTGTAAGATTATTCCGGCTGAACATATTTCCAAGATCGCAGGGAAAATCGGCTTAGGTGGTGGTGTTTCTAATCAAATATCAAAGTTTCTAATAGGTGGTTTAGCTAAAGCTGGTATTAAAACTAGCGATGACAACATAAAGGCTTTAATTAATGAGCTTGTAAAAGGTCTTAGCGATACTTACGATCCTAAATTTTTAAAGCAATTCGATAATTTCCTTACTCGTGCTTTAAGAGAAGGAGAAAGACCTTATATGGAACTAGCTAATGTTTTAATCGAAAGAGCCTTAGTTAATATAGGTGAAACGGCAACTGAAGCTTTATCCCAAGGAATGAATGCCATCGGAGATAGCGCTGCTCAAGCAACTCAAAATCTTACTACTCAAAAACCAGCAACAGACCAAAAAGTACAGGATCCTAAGAATAATACAAAACCTGGATTATTCTCAAACTTATTAACCAGTATCAGTAATATTCCTAGTAAGATTACCGGCATATTTTCCCCTAAACCTGCTCCAGTAGTAGTAGCAGCATAATAATTTTCAAGATCGCAGTAAGACGAAAACGTAAACTGCCCCCATTAATTTCTCCTATAAGGCAAGCCTAAATCCCTGAGAGCGAAGCATTTCCCCCATTTCAAATCAAATTTTTCATAAGAAGAGTAGC
>Ga0208723_1000045_pt1 | contig 49524 bp, 42 predicted proteins | sample LakMenEpi31Aug12_FD_150750 | JGI IMG/M metagenome (GOLD analysis project Ga0208723, IMG submission 150750) | Freshwater microbial communities from Lake Mendota, WI - 31AUG2012 deep hole epilimnion (SPAdes) | ecosystem: Environmental > Aquatic > Freshwater > Lake > Epilimnion/Euphotic zone ...
ACTGAAGAGACTTTTTTCACCCAATATTTAATGCAAGAAATAGATACTCGCAGTCAAAACAAGATTAAGAGCGAATTTCAAATAAATAAAATATACACAGAAAATATAGATAGTATTTTAGTAAAAGTTATCTGTTTCGGAAAAGAAACCTTCACTGATTTAGAAAGCTCTGCACGTAATTTAATCATAGAGATACTTATAAACACTGAAACTCACAGATTAGAGAAAATCTTATCCATAAAAGAAAATTAAAATGCGAATATTTCCCCTAGTTTTATTTTTACTTATAAGTACTCCCAGTCATGCCTTTAGGCTTGGTGATATTATCAGAATCGCTGATAGTCAAGCAAATAAATATCCAGAAATAGATAATCGTCGCATCTATTTTCATACAGGTAGCAGTCCCCTAGCACCCTTAGAGACGCCTGATGATTTTATTTTAAGATCTACCGAACTTAGTAAACAGACTATCGAGAGAACTTTTACCTTAGGTGCTGCAAATAAAATCATCGGTCTAGCTGATGGCATAATTAATGTCAAATATCAAGTACAAGATGGAGTTAATAATGCTCTCAAAGATACTTTCACTGGTTTTTTTGAATATCAAAGGCGTAAAACTAGTGAGGAGATTTTAAATAGTAATTTACAGGCACATCTTGACTGTATAAATTTTCTAAATGAAGATTTAACGAATAGCTCAACTGATACTAATTTAATAATAATTCTAGAAAAAATAATGAAAACACCACTTGCAGAGAACACCTTCTCATTTCTGCGAAAAATTATTCTTTTACTATTAATACTTTCAAGTATGTTTAAAATTCTAGATATAGCTTTTTTCAAAAGTAGCCCTAAAACAGATCACCAAGAGACTAATGAATTTAAAAACCTTTTCAGCAACTTATTTTTAACAATAAGCTTATTAATAATGCTAGATAGTATCTGGGACTTTATTTTCAAAGGTTTTAGCTTGATAAATAATGGATTTAACAGCCTACTTAATAATGAATCATTAAGTTTTTCTCTCTTTCACAACCATGAAACACTACTAATTGAAAGCTGGACAGCGATATTAAATGATTATGGTTATTTCCCAGGCTTGATATTAGCTTTCATTGACAGTATTTCACAATTTATATTCATCATAAGCCTTCTTGGCAGCATCATTTTAGTTATTTTCGCTAAAGTATTTTCACCAGTATTTCTCCTAAATAACCTAAATAAGAATCCCTTTAGTATTTTCTCTTACGGACTGAGAATTCTTTTAGGAATAAGCCTTTTACCATTTGGCTTTAACTTTCTCTATAAAATTCTCTCCGAATTTAGCTTTAATAATCTAAGTTATTTCATTTACGTATGTTTTTCTATACTCAGTTTACTTTTATTAAGTGTTATTCAGATATTTTTTATATTCAGGTTAAAAAAGCAGTAAAATCAAAAAAAATGAAAGCTAAAAAACTTAACAAAGAACAGCTTCATAAGCTCCTTGCACTAACAAGTTCATATCTGCATGACTCAGCAAATCTATTCAGCTTAGCAAACAGTTCATTAAAAGATATTAGTAAAAAGCTCTCAAAAGAAGGAAAAGCTGTTCTTAGCAGCGAAGAGCTTAATGATTTAAACCATTTAATAAGCTTCTTAAAAGGCAGTGAGTATCATTTTAGAGAAATATTTACAGAGATACAGAATTCACAAAATAGTACTCAGACAGAGTTTCATAATTATTCCAAATCAATTATAGACTTGAAAGATCTAATAGAGCTTGAATTGATGGAGATTTTCACTTTAAAAAGAGTTAAAACCGAAGATAATATATACCAAAATAATGCCTTGATATACGGAAATTTTTCTTTAATAGCTAAAGCGGTTTTTAACTTAATAGAAAATGCTCTAAAACACAGTTCTGGACAAGTAAAAATCAGCTTAGATGACTCTAAAGATTACTGGAAGCTGAAAATACTATCATTGGAAAACAGTTTTAACCTAGACCTAGAAAAATCATTTAAGAATCTAGATCCTAAAACCTCTGGGCATGGCTTAAAATCGGTATCCGAGATACTTAAATATAATGATATAGAACTTGATATAAGCTCCCTACTTAATCAAGGAACTGTGATCAGCTTATTTTTCCCTAAATATCAAGAGCCTAAAAAAGAAATAAACAACATCACTAAAATTCGGAGTAATATAAATCTTAAAAATTCACTTATTCTACTTAGTCTAATTATTCTGCTTTTTCTAACAAATATATTTAAGACTGAACTGGAAATTCAACAGCAAATAAATCAATCAGCAAGATCCAAACTCTCTCACAAAGAAGAAATATTACTAAAAAATTTTAAACATGTCATAGATAACAATTCTGATTATTTAGCTAACTATGAATCTCTAAATAAAATTATCCTCAACAACAAACAACAACTAACTAGTAAAGAAGATTTAAACTCGGCAGCAGTATTACTGAAAAAAATTATCCTTAAAGAAAAATTTCTTAAATTTAATAATACCAAGCTAGAAGCATCTCAAATAGAAACTTTAAAAGAATTCAGCCATAATATAGACAATCTCTATGAATTAGATTATTTTTTAGCTGACCAATATAAAATATATGGCGATTTTAAAAATCAATGCCTACACGAATTCAAAGCTTTTTATAAACAGCTTCTGAGCTGGGCTGTACCAAACCTAGAGAGAAAGATTTTAGAAACTGGAGATATAGAATTAAGCTTGAGATTATTAATAATCAAGAAACTACCCCTGAAAGACTCTCCAAGCCAAGCACTTTAATAATTTCAGCAGCATCAGCGGGATAAGTCTCATTTTCATCCATATCTACTTCTTTAATCGCCGTAGAAGGGTCTTTCAAGCCATTACCAGTGAGTATACAGACCACAGTCGAATTCTCTTGTACTAGCCCTTGCTTAGCAGCTTTTAAAAGACCAGCGACTCCAGTCGCAGAAGAGGGCTCGCAGGCTATACCATCCATTTGATGCAAGAGTTTATAAGCATCTAATATCTCACGATCTGTAACCGAATCAATATGACCATTAGACTCACTTAAAGCCCTATTAGCCTGCTCCCAGCTCGCTGGATTACCAATACGAATAGCGGTAGCTATAGTTTCTGGTTTATCAAAAACTCGTTTATTTACTATAGGTGAAGCCCCTTCTGCCTGAAAGCCATACATATGAGGTGTTTTCTGATTCTCTGGAACATACTCTTGAAAACCTTTCCAGTATGCTGTTATATTACCCGCATTACCTACAGGCAAAAAAAGATAGTCCGGACTTTCGCCAAGCTCATCTACTATCTCAAAAGCTCCAGTCTTCTGCCCCTCAATACGATAAGGGTTTAATGAATTAACAAGTTCAATAGGATAATTCTCAGATAGAGATTTTACTATATTTAAAGCATCATCAAAATTACCCCTAACTTGAATAACCTTAGAACCATAGATCATCGCCTGTGAGAGCTTTCCAAGTGCAACATAGCCTGCTGGAATAATGACAAAAGATTCCATTTCATAGCCCATAGCTCTTACTCTTGAAGCATAGGCAGCAGCAGCAGCACTAGTGTTACCAGTACTTGCACAGATAATTTTTTTAGCCCCTTTCTCTACAGCCTTCGATACAGCCATAGTCATACCTCTATCCTTGAAAGATCCAGATGGATTAAGTCCCTCTATTTTACAAAAAACTTTTAAACCCTTAACGCCTGTAAGCTTAGCGACATTCATCGCTTCCACAAGTGGCGTACGCCCCTCACAGAGACTAACGATCGGCGTAGCATCCGTCACTGGTAAATATTTTTTATATCTATGAATAATCCCTTGATAATGCATAATTTAGTGATTCAAAGTATAAATCTTATCATTAATAAAAAGACTTAAAAATTCACTAAATTATATTGAGTATCTCTCTGTGCAGCCTTGCGTCCGCAAGCTTCAATAAAATATTCCATTTGCTGAACTGAGGTTCTATATGTCGTATTAGCAGCAGAGACGACATTCTCCTCCATCATATTTCCACCTAAATCATTACAGCCAAAATTTAAAGAAAGCTGACCGATTTCATGACCTTGCGTCACCCAGCTAGCTTGGAAATTCTTAAAATTATCTAAAAATATCCGAGAAACAGCAAGCGAACGCAAATATTCTTCACCAGATGAATCTTTATTATATTTAGGTAATTTCCCGTCACGCTCATAAGCATTCATTATCTTCCCAAGTGGTGTATCTCCACGCTGAAAATTCCAAAGTACAAAGGCTGTAAAACCATTAGTCCTGTCTTGTAAATCACGTAAGGCTTTTAAATGTTCAACTCTGTCTTCATAAGTCTCCACATGACCATACATCATAGTCGCAGATGATTTAAAACCTATACTATGAGCGACTTCCATTATATCTAGCCAACGCTGTGAATTAATCTTTTTAGGAGCAATAATCAACCTCACTCTCTCCGTAAGGATTTCAGCACCAGCGCCTGGTAAAGAGTCCATTCCAGCCTCCTTTAAAGCTAAAAGAACTATCTTAATTTCTTCTAAACTAGGTTCTTTAATATCAGCAATTTTAGTGCCATCCCCGTAAGCAAAAACAGAAGTGAAGTATTTCTCTGCAATATGATTAATCTCTGATGGACTCAGAGCATGCAATGTTACAGAAGGAAAATCCCTTTTAATATTAATAAACAGCTCTTGATAATAATCCAAACCTAGTTCTGGATTATGACCTCCCTGCAAAAGGATCTCCGTACCATTTATAGCAACAAGTTCTGCAATCTTAGGTTTTATTTGTGTCTCATAATCTAATGTATAAGCTGGATTAGATTTATCATCGACACCAGGATAAGTATAAAATGCACAAAAGCTACAACTCGCTGTGCAAACATTACTGTAATTAATATTACGCTGCACTACATAAGTCACAGCTTCATTATCAGGGTGAAGCTTTCGGCGTTTTTCATTAGCTACGTAAGCCAATTCCAAGAGATCAGCATTCTCAAAAAGCTCAAGAGCTTCTTCTGAAGTGACTCGCTGCCCTTTTAGAGCTTTATTTAATATAGGGTTTGACGTTAAAAGCATGAGCTAATTACATTTTAGCTCAGTTTAGCAGCCTTATCCTTCTGTGCCTGAAGATACATGGAATATAATAAATTACCAGTCTCAGAAATAGTCGCAGAAAGGTTACCGGTTAAATTCCGTGCATCATCGTTCCCCTCTAACCATGGCGAGAATGAATTCACCAAACTATCCAAGAAAAATGCGGCACCCATCTTCTTAATAAATTTATCCTTACCATTAATAACTTTATCCGCATCAGCTACCATACCTACGACAGACCTAGACCAGCGAATTAATTTATGTATGAATAAATTAAGCTTTTCACCTCTACCAAAAACCATGCCATAAAAGAATGGCAAAGAAAACCCTGGAACCACAGTTAATCTTGAAAAATGCTTAAATTTATCTTTACCAGCCTGAATCTCCCTTAAAGAGTGCTTCATCATAGTTTTCATATTCTTAAAAATAGAAGACAAATGATCCATTCGATTCCGAGACTGTGTTTTATGCTCCTCTACGTCAGGATTCTCTTGAAAAAACTCACGAGTCTGCTTATCAAGAGAATTATAAGCAGCTAAAAGTCCAGTAAAAAAAGGTAAATTAGAGACGTGTCCAGCAAGCATCTTCATCATTGGACTTAGCTCTGCTATTCCACGCCAAAAATTCTCTGGTTCTGCCAGCTTTTTAATTGCATTTAAAGCTAGAGGTATTGGACTTAGATATTTAGAATAAGTACTCGCTATATTTACGACCAAATCCTTATGAATACTAAGCATTGGGATATCTCTACCTGAAAGCCCAGAACCAGATGCAGTCGCAGCAGCTATATGCGACGTCGCTCCAAAAGCTGCAAGCCCAAATTTGGCTTTATTAATAAACGGTTCCGCCGCCGATAGTGTAGCGCTGAGTTTCATTAATTTAAGACATTATTCGCCCATTATGTCTTAACATTTTAGCAAATTGGTATTACACTTAACATAAAATCTAATAACTAATTAACTCTTAAGCCATAAGTTATATACTAAGCATACTGAACACATGCTCAACAGAATATCTCATATCAGCTTATTTTTATTACCCTTAGTCATACTACTCTCAAATAGCTGCTCACGAATTAATAAAGCTCCTGTAGATAGCTTAAATATTGGCAGTTTTGGTAATGACCAAAAATTGGTCGCAGCTTTATCTAAAAGTTTTCAAATCCAAAATAAAACAAAGATCAATTTATTAGCAATTCATCCTAAACAGGCAGAAGAATTTCTTAAAAAAAACAAAGTTGACTTGTATATTGGCACTATAGATAAATACTCTTCAGACATTTTTGAACAACAATTAATTGCGAAGTCAGTCCTTGCACCTGTAGTTAACAATCAAAACATTATTGAAACTATTTCAAAAGAAAATCTAAAACAAATATTTCAAAAACAGCTAACTAACTGGCAAACTTTAAATGGTTCTGAGAAAAAAATTCTCTCCATCCGCAATGATGATTTCTATACCAAGTCTTCTTTAATGAATGAATTTAAAGTCTCACAGATTAAAGCTTATTCCAATGCAGCTAAAGATCTTGATATTTTAAAATCAATCGAAAAACATCCAAATGCACTGGGCATAATAGATTTTCAAAATTCTAATAATAAAACTAAGATCATCAAAATTGATAATATCGATTTTAATCAAGAAAACTTCAATATAGGTTACATCTCTTTAAAAAGAAATATTTATGTATACAACGTCAAAGACAGTCAAAATCACTGGAATCAAAGCATAAAAAGTTTCAAAGATTTTTCAGTGAGTAAAACTGCCCAAAATCTAATCTCTCGCTTAAAGCTAGCTCCACTAAGTGCAGCCGAATTGCAACTTATAAAAAAAGAAATTCAATCTATTAAGATAGGAGTTGGTTTACCCTTGAGCAGTGTTAGTAACGAACTATACTTATCACACCTAAATTCCATTCAGTCTGTAGCCAATAAATTTAACAGAAATCGTGGTAAAAATGATCCCAAGATCGAATTAATAGTCTGTGACGATAAGGGAGAAATTTCCTCGGGCATAGAATGTGCCAAACTTTTTGTCAAAGAAGAAGTTAAAGCCGTTATCGGCCACATCAATTCAGAACTCAGTATAGAAAACTCTAAAATCTATCTTAAGAACAACATTATTCAAATATCCCCCTGCACAACACATCCATGGTTTACAAAACGAGCAGAAAATAATGGAACTCTTTTCAGAATTATGTCAATTGATAAACTTCAAGCTGAAGTCATCGCAGAGGCAGTTTCTAAATTAAGTCACACTAAAAATTCCATAAAAATACTCTTACTCGACAATGGCAGACTATTTAGTAGCAATTTGGTATCCCAAATCAAAGCAAATATACTAGAGCTTAGTCAAGACAAAAAAATTAAAATCGAACAGCAGTCACTCGAAGAAGCTAAAGCAGATGATTTCAAATTTCCAGTAAATAAAAAATATGATTTCTTGATTTTTGTTGGTGGCTATAGGCAGGCAGCCAAAATAATTGATGAACTTAATAGAACTAAACAGGACCAAATCATTTTCATTGGCTCAGATGGCAGTAATTCAAAATTAGTAACAAAAAAGAAATCCATCTTCGATACTTATCTAATCGGAGCTAATGTAGATCTAAATTCTCCAGAGTTTAAAAATTACCAAAAGAAATTTAAGCAAGATCAATCGGAAATTTTCACCAACGAAATCTATGGCTATGACGCAGCCACTGTCTTATTTAAGGCACTAGAAGCCTGCGAGGAAGGATTATTTAAGAATATTCCAGAAGCTCTACATTCCATGGAGTTTCATAGCCTAGGGCGTAAAATACGCTTCGATAAATATGGTGATCCCATTGACTCTACCTATGCAGTTTATCGAGTACGAAATGGGGAATTTAAGAAACTCAATATTTAGTGAATCGCCTGAAAGTAATTTTTTGACTATATGCAAATGATAAAATTAGTTTTATGAATCATAAAGCTAAAAACGTGCTTGGTGGAGAATTAAAACCATGCTGTTACGAACCAATGACGGGTTACTTCAGAGACGGGTTTTGCCATACCGATAATAGTGATTATGGTAATCATACTGTCTGCGTTATCGTTAGTGATGAATTTTTAACTTACAGTAAAGCTATGGGTAATGACCTCAGTACGCCTTTTCCTGAATATAATTTCCCTGGACTGAAACAAGGTGATAAATGGTGCCTATGCGCGGCTCGCTGGCAACAGGCTTTTTTAGACGGCTTCGCTCCAGATGTGGTTCTTGAAGCTACCCACGAGAATTGTTTAGAAAACATAATGCTCGAAGATCTAAAATCCCACAGCTATGTCTCATGAAGATATTACACACCTCTGATTGGCATATCGGACGCACACTTTATGACAGAAAAAGATATGACGAGTTTGAAAATTTTTTCATTTGGTTATTAAACACTCTTGATTCTGAGAATATAGACGTCTTATTAATCGCTGGTGATATTTTTGATACGGGAACTCCTAGTAATAAAGCACAGGAATTATATTATAAATTTCTTTGTAATGTCAACAAAACGAAGTGCCAGCACATAGTCATCATAGGTGGAAACCATGACTCAGCTTCATTTTTAAATGCTCCACAAAGCATCTTGAAATCCCTAGATGTACACGTAGTGGGAGCTATCTCAGATAACCTAGAAGACGAGATTATTATTTTAGATATTTTAAAAACGCCAAATACAGATCTAGAGAGAATTACAAATAATATACCAAGTTCAGAAATTTCAAAATTAATAATATGTGCTGTTCCCTATCTTAGAGATAAGGATATTAGAACAGTAAGTGCGGGCGAGAGTCTAGAAGATAAAGCCCAGAACTTAATTCAAGGTATTAAAAAACATTACTCTGCGGTAGCTGAACTAGCTTTAAAAAAACGAAACGAAATTTATAAAGAGTGTATGGGTAAAAAACCAGCATATATTCCAATAATTGGCACAGGCCACCTTTTTGCAGCTGGCGGTATCGCTGGAGATGGAGTTAGAGATCTTTACGTAGGTTCTCTTGCTTATGTAAATATCGAAGCCTTCCCGAAATGCTTTGACTATGTAGCACTAGGTCACTTACACATAGCTCAATCGCTAGGAGGCACTGAACATATACGCTACAGCGGCTCCCCTATTCCCATGGGTTTTGGAGAGGCTAAACAGATAAAAAAGCTGATAACGATAGATTTTCCAGAAAATAAACCTGAGAATCACATTCACCAAGAGCCATGCCTAGCTGGCTCTCCAGTAAAACCTTCTATTAATGAAGTGAGTATTCCGAATTTTCAAATGCTAGAAAGAATTAGTGGTAATTTAGATCATATAACTCAAAAAATAAAAGAGCTAAAGACAAATCATAGTAATGCTTGGCTTGAAATAGAATACACGGGTTTAGAAATAATTCCAGATCTAAAAATTAGACTAGATGAAGCTATCCTAGAATCAAATTTAGAAGTTAGAAGAATAAAAAATAAAAGAATTAGTGAAAACATTATAAAGCCTTACTTTAGTCAAGAGAATCTCAAAGATCTAAATCCAAATGAAGTTTTCGACAAATGTCTTGAAATAAACAAAGTAGAGGAAGCTGATAGGATCTTACTTAAAGCTAGCTATCAAGAAATTTTAAACTCAATCCTAGAGGAAGATTTACGGGCATCTTAATTCATGAAAATATTAGAATTACGATTTAAAAATCTTAATTCATTAGTCGGTGAATGGCTAATAGATTTTAATGCCCCAGAATATATTAGTGATGGGATATTTGCTATCACTGGTGCTACGGGAGTTGGTAAAACTACCATTCTAGACGCTATCTGCCTTGCGTTATATGGGGAGACACCAAGATTAGGAAAAATCACCAAATCCTCAAATGAAATAATATCGAGACAAACCGCTGAATGCTTTGCTGAGATTTGCTTTGAGACCAAAGAAGGTCAATTTCGCTGTATCTGGAGTCAGCACCGATCTCGTAAAAAAGCTGATGGTGACTTGCAAGCACCTAAACATGAAATATCTAATGCTACTACTGGTCAAATCCTAGAATCTAAAATCAAAGACGTAGACAGTATCATAAGAACCAAAATAGGCATGGACTTTAAACAGTTCACGCGCTCCATTTTACTAGCTCAAGGTGGCTTTGCAGCTTTCCTTCACGCTAAAACAAATGAGCGCGCCTCTATCCTAGAGCAGATTACAGGTACAGAAATTTACACGAATATCTCAATGCGCATTCATGAAAGGCGTAGCAGTGAACTAAGAAAACTAGAACTCTTGAAAAGTGAACTATCTAGTATAGAACTTCTAAGTGAAGAAGCCTTTATTGAAAAGGAACTAGCATTAAATAAAAGCGAAGAAACAGAAAAAACTTTAAATAAAGAGATTGATGTTTTAGAAGAATTTATTGATAGATTTAAAAAAATAGCGACCCTAAAAGAATCCTTAACCCAGTCAGAGAAAAGGCTTAGCGAGCATAACGCTGCATTAGAAAAAAATCAAGCAGAGGAACTTAGAAATATTACAGAAAGAATATTCTCAAGAAAAAAAGAATTAGAAGCTAATAAGGAGAAGCTTTTCAAGCTTAATATTAGTCTAATAAATGCAGTAGAATATTTAGAAAAAAATAAGCAAGATGAAATATTAATCTCTGAGTTAAGTGCTATCAAAGACTCTTTCTTGCATTATCAAGAACTATCCAAGACCAAAGAAGAAAAAAATAAATATCTTGTAAAACTAGATCACGAACTAAGTAGTCATAGAACGCTTTACACGCAAGCATCTCAATCCAGGGATGAGAAAAATAAATTAAAAGATAAGCTAGTAGAAGCTTTACCTAAAATCAAAGAAAATCAATTTAGACTACTAAATATTAAAAAGTCACTATTGGAGACGCAAATCAAGAATGAAAAAAACAACTTAGAATCTCTCACAGAAAAGCTTAAAATAGCTGAAGAACAAAAAAATATTTTAAATGATCTAATAGAGAATTTAGAATTAGAAAGGATATTATTAAATAAAATTTCTGACTTAGAAGCAGAGCGACAAAAACTAGAAGAAGCAAAACCTTGTCCTCTCTGTGGTTCCACTAATCACCCCTATGCAAAAGGCGACTTACCCCTTTTAAATAAAGAGTTCGAGCAAAAATTCACAGAAGCTAAAAATAAATTTCAAAATGCAGGGCTAAATATCATAAGCCTAGAGAAGGAGAAAATAAGTCTAGAAAAGGATTTAGAATACTCCTCAAAAGAATTAAACTCATGTCTTTTACTAATACAAACAGAAAAAGATAAATTCGAATATCAAAGCAAAGATTTCATTAGCTACACTAGTGATAACATAAACCCTGAAAACAGCTCTATATCTAGTTTAGACAAAACCTCTAAAGATTTAGAAAATTTAAAAATAGAAGAAGAAAATTTATTAAATACTAAGAATAAATTAATTAGCGAGATAGAAATAGAGAATAATAAACTTAATAAACTTAAAGACGAAGGCCTGAAAATGAGTAGTGAACTTAAGCTTGGTCAAGAAAGGGTTTCAGAAATAGAAAAACAAATCCTCTCAATGAAAGGATTGTTAGCACTAAGACTCGAACCATTTAAATTAAGTTTATTCAACACTTCCAAAGAGACTGAGGATAAGGAAAACGTAGAAATTGAAGCTTGCGAGCAGCCTCTAGAGGAGACTGATATAGAACAAATATTACACAAGCTAGAAGATAAATTAAATAATTACAATCAAGAGTTACGAATCAAGAATGAATCAGAGTCTCTGATTATCAAAATAAATGACGAGAATGAAAATATTCATACGAAGATTAAAACTATTTATGAAGAACACCTTGAACTTAAAACTTCTATCGAAGAAAAACTAAAAAACTTAGAAAGCAAGCAAGCTTCTACAGAATTTTTAATGCAAAAAAACTTAGAGGAATTAGAACAGGAATACAAACAAATAATCCGTACAAAACAAAACTTAGAAAAAGACAAATACAGCACAGAAGTAAACATCAATACTCTAAATCAAGATTTACAAAAATTACTTCAAACTGTGCAGCAGCCTCTAGAAGAAGGGACTACAGTAAATGAAAATCAATTTAATGAATTAATCTCTGAGAAGAATTTATTAACAGAGCAAAAAAGAAATCTCCTCGAAGAAATCGGTAGCTTAAAAAGAGAATTAAAACATAATCTAGAAGCCAAAGATAAATATCTTGAAAAAACTAATTCTATAGAAGCTCAGCAAAAAGAATATGCACGCTTTGATAAATTACATAGCTTAATCGGTCACTCTGAAGGAAAGAAATATAGAGAATTTGTACAAGCACTTAGCTTTGAGATGGTTATACATCATGCTAATAAACAATTAGAGAGTATGTTTGATCGTTATTTATTAATCATGGACAAGGATATGCCCTTAGAGCTTAATGTCATAGATAACTATCAAGCTGGCGAGATACGCAGTACTAAAAATCTTTCAGGCGGTGAAAGCTTTATCATAAGCCTTGCTCTTGCCCTAGGCTTATCTAAAATAGTGAGTTCCAAGGTAAATGTAGACTCACTCTTTTTAGATGAAGGCTTCGGCACTCTAGATTCAGAAGCTCTAGAAATAGCTTTAGAAACTCTATCCAATTTAAAACAAACTGGCAAGCTTATCGGCATCATCTCCCACATGGAAGCTCTCAAGGAAAGGATTCCTACTCAAATTAAGGTGGAGAGTGTATCTGGAGGTAGAAGTGTGCTTAGTGGTGCTGGGGTGAAAAATATTAGGGGTATGTAGAGGCTACACACCCTCTTATCCTCGACTAACATAAAACCATTTAGCATCTATCTTTTTAAAATAACTCCTTTCCTGCATAAAACTCTTTCTCTTAGCCTTTTTGAAAAAAGCCTTGAATTCGACAAAGCCATCATCGTCAGACTCTAAACCTCGTTCTTTATCTATAATTTCTAGAGATAGCCATTCTAAATCTTTTTCAAAATTTAAAAACTTGGGTCTAAAATCTTCGTGCCAAGTTTTTAGAAGATAGTCTCTGAACTTAAAGACATAAGCCGAATAGCGCGAACGCATTAAAGCTTCTGCAGTAGGAGCTTTTAAGAGGCCATCGTGTAAAAACTTACAGCAAAAAACATATCTCTTACTAGAACCGCAGGGACAAGTGTTTTCAGCACAGTCTTCGCTCATATCAAGAATAATACCAGAAAAATTATCCTTCTAATTTGGGCGTGTAGCCAAGCGAACAAGTTCAAGGCTGAGGAGGGTGAATGACCGCAGTGCACTAGGTGTGCATGAGGATCATGAGGACGACGAAAACGCAGAAATTGGAGTTTCGCTACACGCCCAATTTTACTGGCTTAAGCGTAACTAAATACTCAGCTAAAGCCTCAACTTCTTTATCAGTTCCGACTAAAGGTGGCATGATATTTAGATAGCTATTCTTTTCTGGATCAGTCTCACGCATCATTAACAAGAAAGTTTTAATACCCTCTAAATCACGTTCGCCCAGTAGCTTTTTCATACTGCGGTAGCCATCGGTAGTATGGCAAATCATACACTGCTGCCTAAACATAGAAACACCTATATTATCTGGATCTTCCCACTTACTAAAAGCGGCAAAGCTATCTTTGTTTATGGTCTCTAAATCAGCCTTTCTGATGCCATTAGAATACATATAGTTATAAATAACATAAGGCTTTCTAAGCATCTCCCTTGACCATTCAGACACAGAAGTCACTCCTAGACCGCAGACTAAAAAAGCTATAGCAGAAGCAAAAGAAAAACTTCTAGGGTTTAAATAAGGACCCACTAAGGCGAAAACCAGTACAGTACCTGAAAGTATAAGGCTTAGATAAATAGATCTAGCTAAAATAGAAAAATTACCTACTCCAGAACTCTGAATCCCCGTAAATATATTAGTTATTACCGCTTGAGGGACTTGTGAGAAAAACCAAAAACCAACAATCGGTCCAATTAAAAATACTGGGATAAACCATTTAGAAGAATACTTCAGCATATAGGCTCTGAAATTAGCGATATCTTCACTCTCAGAAGCTTTCAATTGTGCAGAGGTAATCAAAGAATACATACCAGCAATGGCTAGCATCACTAGCAGTCTGAGAATTAGAGATGGCCAATATGTAGGATTAAAGAAACCTTCATACCAAGCCTTAGATTCAATCCAGCCACCTGGTGTCAGCATAAAGCTTAAAATGCCGTTAATGGTGATAAGTGTAAACACCGATAAAACTGCATACCACTGTGCAAGAACCAAATGTAACTCTTTAGAAACCTTATCCCATGTATAAAAATAAACTAAAACTGTAGCAATCTCAGCTACAAAGAATAAATACTCAGTAGCCCAGCCCAAAGAATATATCTGTATCAAAGAAGCCGTGCCATCTGGACTAACTAAACTGATAGAAAACCAAATCCCTACTCCAGTTACACTACCAGCAACAGTCGTAACCATCATAAAAAATTTAGAATGCTTTCTTAAATAGGCATAGAGCATTTCTGAGTTATGTCTTAAAGTCAGATCATTAGATTCGCTTCTCTTTAATGCCAAATATTCTGTAACAGCAAAGAAAATGCCACCACCCACAGCGAAGTGTGAAATAAAGACATGGATTACAGATATCAAGCCCACTGCCCATGAGCCACCTAAACCAGGTATAGACCAAAGTGGATAATTCATGCTAAGTACCCCCCAAGGACTTTAATAAAATCCTTACGAGTTAAATTAAGCATTAATTTAAAACATCCTTATCAAAAGCCTTATGTACAACTTTTACAAGCCAGCCAAGATAAACAATCAGCAAGACTGCAAGTACAGCAAATATAAAGAGCCAATCCCACTGAATCTTCACTGAAACTTTAGCTGGATCAATATAGTTAATAGTCTCAACAACTCTCAGATAGTGCCTCATAAAGACCATGCCAAGAATAGTAAGTAAAGCATTTACCAAGGTCACAACAAAAGCAAACTTAGAACCTTTAAGCACTGCAAAAAGAGCCATGATTAAAGATACAATCGCAGTAAAGAAAGATAAACCAAAGCTAATAGTCGCTGGTAAATGTTTCCCCATATAAATAAGCATCACTTCTCTAGGTAAACTTAATAAAAACCAAACACCAGAAAGGAACTGAATAAAAGTAAGCACTAAATAAATCGTCGAACCAAACTTAATTAGCCAAGTAGAATAGGATTCAGGATTATCTGATCCAGTAACTAAAGGATCATTAAGCTCCAGAGTAGCTTCTGGAGCGTTCTTTCGAGTTTTTAAATATAGACCAAAACAGCCAATAGCAAGACCAGTAACAGCGATAGAGCCAATAATAGTATGCAACAATCTTGGTAAGACCTGAGGCTCGGCATGACTCAAAGCAAGTCCGGATGTTGATTTAGATAGCTCAAGCCATTTTTCCGGCTGCAGCATTAATGTCATATTATTAGTAAAAATATAAGCTATCACTAAAAAAAGAAAACTAGCTGCGATTAAAAGCCAAGGCGCAAACGCACCTAATTTTTTAAAATTAAATTTATAGATATACAGCAGGTAATAGGCAATTATAAGAATAAATACTATAGATATCCAATAAGAACCCATCAAAATAGAAGATGTATAGAACAGTGGTCCATAGAGCAATTGGATAAAGAGTAAAGGTACTATACCTTGAGTAATGGCAAAAGAAGTGAATATAGGTAAAGAGAAAGCTAACTGTTTACCAATCCTAGAATAAAAAGAATCAGCATTTTCACCACCTATAAATAAACAAATCGCTGAAACAAAGCCACCCACTAAACTAATGTTCATCGGGATCAAATGTAAAAAGAATCCCAAAATTAAAAGAACTTCAAGTACAAGAAATGGTGCGGGAAATGGAATAGGTTGATAACTAGGTATACTTACTATTTCATTCATAAAGACTTCTCTCCTTTTATATTATCCAATCCCAGAGATATTTTGATACATCTTTACTAAATTTAAGAAATATAAAATCTTTGCAAATGATTAAATTCTCATTATCAGACTAGCTAAAATTGATATTGAATGAAAATTGCTTTTTTCAGTACCCAAAAATATGACAAAGATTTTTTCTTAAAAGAAAACAAGAAGTTTAATTTCGATTTGATTTTTTTCGAAGTACATTTAAAGCCAGATACACTAGAACTCGCAAAGGGCTATCAAGTTATCTGCACCTTTGTCAATGACAAGATAGATCAAGCAATGCTAAAAGAATTACAACAAAATGGCACAAAGTTAATAGCTTTAAGATGCGCCGGTTTTAATAATATAGATATAAAAGCGGCAAAAGAACTCGGCATTCAGGTAGTCCGAGTACCAGCTTATTCACCTTATGCGGTAGCAGAACACACACTAGCTTTAATACTCACACTTAATCGCAAAATTCATAAAGCCTACAATCGAGTTAAAGAATCAAATTTTAGCTTAGATGGACTTTTAGGTTTTGACTTATATGGAAAAAAAGCTGGAATTATTGGCACAGGAAAAATAGGTAAACTCGTAGCTAAAATACTTTCAGGATTTGGATGCGAGATTTTACTATACGATCCTTTCCCAGACGCTCATCTAGAATATGGTAAATATTATGACCTAAAAACGCTACTAAATGATTCGGATATAATCAGCATACACTGCCCCCTCAATGATAAAACCAAGCATCTAATTAATAAAGAATCCATAGCCTTAATGCAAGAAGGTGTAATGATAATCAATACAAGCAGAGGAGCCATCATTAACACTAAAGATGTCATAAAAGGATTAAAATCTAGCAAAATAGGCTATCTAGGACTCGATGTCTACGAGGAAGAAGAGGAATTATTTTTTGAGGACCATTCTGAGACAATAGTTCAAGATGATGTATTAATGAGGCTTATCAGCTTTCCCAATGTTATAGTTACCTCTCATCAAGCCTTTTTCACGCACAATGCCATGAGAAACATCGCCGTCACTACACTTAAAAACATTAAGGACTTTGAAGAAAATAAAGAATTAAGTAATTTAGTTCTCCCCTAAGAAAAAAAACTCCCACCCTTTCAGGTGGGAGTATAGTAGACCATAATTTAGGATTTAAAATTCTTAATTAAAATTTAGTATCTTTTTGGACCACGGCTTCCGCCACCGCTACCACCAGCAAAAGATTTTCTTGGTTTACGATCATTATTATCAAGCGCGAAATCTACTTTAAGATTTCTACCTTTTAATTCATAACCATTCAAGGCTTCCTTAGCTTCGCTAGCTTTCTCATCACTCTCAAAAGTTACAAAAGCAATCCCTTTTCCTTCAATGAGCTTACATTCAGTGATAGCCCAGTTTTGGCTGATTAAATCAGACAACTCTGAAGAGGTTACTCCATAATTTAGATTCCCGATAAATAATTTATTTCTTTGCGACATTAACATTAACTCCTACGTAATAGAATTCACTTAAAGTAAGAGGTGAAGACAACCCTTAACTTAAATTACTTCTGACTTGCTTATTCTAGCAAAATATACCCAATAATCAACTAGTCATTATTAATGATCTTCTAAAAAGCGTGTAAATAATCTCTTAGTAAAAACAAATAATCAAATAGACCTAGCTCAGGTAATGAATAAGTCATCCAAAAGGACTAAACAAAAACTCATAAAAATTTTTATAAAGTTTTTTTAATAGAGTACATAAATGAGAAATTTAGTGGTGGTCAGACCCGGGATTGAACCGGGGACACAAGGATTTTCAGTCCTTTGCTCTACCAGCTGAGCTATCTGACCAGAAAGTGTGAGGAAAATCACGAAAAAAATAATAGCATAAGTTTTTCTGAATTAAATCAAATGAATTATTTTGTTTAGAATTGAATAATTTAGCGCAGTAGTATATATTTTCATATGATATGGAACTTTTTTCAGAGCATTCGCTTAGTCTACAATTAACTATTCTTTTGATATCGGGCTTATTTATAGCTTTGACCCCTCTCTCAGAGAGAGGATCTCGAATCACAGCTTTAGCTGGAAGCATCGCAGTATTAGGCATAGCTACTTATCAATATTTCGAATTATTAGATTTCTCGAAGCCTACAATGCAGTTAGTGGAGACCTATCCATGGATTAGCGATATTAAATTTTCACTAGGAGTCGATGGTTTATCCTTTTCGATGGTACTGCTAACAGCAATTCTAATGCCCTGTGCCATTATCGCAAGTAAGCCTATCGCCTTAAAACAAAAACCTAGACTCTATTACTCATTAATCATTTTCCTTTGCCTCTCTGTCTTAGCAGTTTTCATGGCTAAAGATATTTTCTTATTCTTCCTAGCTTGGGAATTAGAATTAGTGCCAATGTATTTTCTTATTGCTATTTGGGGTAGTAAAAATCGCAATTATGCTTCAATGAAATTCTTAATTTACACATTTGCTGCGGGTGCCTGTTTACTAGTCGGACTATTTACCTTACTTGCTTTCAGCGGTTTCTCTAGTTTTGACATAGTGGAGTTAGCTGGTATCACGAGAACTTTCTCTCTACCTATTCAAGCGCTATTATTTGTCTTAATTGGCACTTGCTTCTTAGTGAAACTTCCGAGCGTACCCTTCCACACTTGGTTACCAGACGCCCATGTAGAAGCGCCAACCCCTGTTTCAATGCTACTCGCTGGAATTTTACTAAAAATGGGTTGCTATGGATTACTTAGATTCTCCCTCGACTTTTTCCCAGAAGTTCTGCAAGTCTTTGCCCCAGCTCTTGCTATTTTAGGTACAGTGAATATAATTTTTGGGGCTTATTCAGCCCTTATACAGACTGATTTCAAAAAAATCATCGCCTATTCCAGTATTTCTCATATGGGCTTTATTCTTCTAGGGCTCTCTGGATTAAATACTGCTGGCTACAGCGGAGCTGTGTTCCAAATGTTCTCGCACGGCTTAATATCAGCTGCTCTATTCATGCTTGTTGGCATGATTTATGAAAGAACTCACACTAGAGAATTAGATAATTTCGGTGGTCTTGCTAAGGTTATGCCTAGAACCTTCTTTATCTTTAAACTCGCTGCTATGGCTAATTTAGGCTTACCTGGATTATCTGGTTTCGTTGGCGAATCTTTAGTGTTTTACGGTTCCTTTACTAGTGCCTACGTAGGAGCTGGACTAAATATAATTAAGCTTTCTGCTGCAGTAGCCTCAGTTTCATTAATTCTTACTGCTGCTTATATGCTCTGGACTAATCAGAGAGTGTTTTACGGAGAGACAAAACAGATTAATCTCAGTCTCCAAGATGCTCGCAAGTCTGAGCTCTTAGTATTAGGTATTCTTTTAGCTTTAGCAATAATCTATGGTATCTATCCTAATTTCGTAAATGATATCTATGAACCTCAATTAAATTCATTAGTAAATAGTCTTCATTAATGGTCTCTATTGATAAAAACATAATAAAAGTAGCCCACAGTCCGGATTCCGATGATGCATTTATGTTCTTTGCTTTAGCTGAGAAAAAGATAGATTTAGAAGGATTGGATTATTATTTCGGTAGCTCTGAAATAGAAAACCTTAATCAGCTTGCTTTGAAAAGCTCTCTTGATCCAATTTATGACGTTTTTGCTGTTTCATTTCATGCTTATAGTTACTTACACAATCGCTTTCAAATTTTAAAGTCTGGAGCATCTATGGGTTCAAAGAATCATGGGCCTAAATTAATAGTTAATAAAATTGGTTTAGAGAGCTTTAATAAAAATAAATCTCTAAATGATTTATATATAGCAATACCAGGGATTTTAACATCTGCAAATCTCAGCCTTAGCATTTATGCTGCCGAAAAAGGACAGATCATTAATCCCCTATACTGCTCTTTTAATGAAGTTTTTAAATTATTAGAGGAAGGAGTAGTCTGTGCAGCTCTGTTAATCCATGAATCTCAGCTTCAATACGAAGAACACGGCTATAAATTAATTCTTGATCTTGGTGCTTGGTGGGACGATTACAGTGGTGGCCTAAACTTGCCATTAGGTACTAATGTTATTAATCGTGATTTAAATGAAGATCTAAGATCAAAAATATCTAATCAATTAGGAGCTTCGATTAGATACGGGTTAGAGAATTTTCAAATGACCTTAAGTTACGCTAGAAGCTTCTCAGAGAATGGGCTTGACGATACTAAAGCTAAAAAATATATTGATATGTATGTTAATAGCAGTACAAAAGAGCTCTCAGAGAATGATATTAAATCAATAAAATTATTCTACAGTACTGCACAAAAATATAATCTTATCGAAACTCAAGGAGAAATTCCTTTAGACATAATCTAATACCTTAATCATTTTTTTAATTTGTCATCATAACTTTGCATGAATGCAAATGTTATAATCATTATCTCGATTATCCAAGGAGCCTCAAATTGGTTACAAAAAACGACAAAGTCACTATTATTAAAGAACTAAGCGAAAATTTCGCTAGTGCATCTGCTGTATTCACCACCGATCAACTAGGTTTAACTGTAAGCCAAATCAGCACTCTTAGAAATAGGCTCAGAGAGCATGGTGCCAAATACAAAATTGCTAAAAATACTTTGATTAAAAAAGCTGCCGAAGGCTCTAAATTCCAAGACCTCGCAACTAAGCTAGAAGGTCCAAGTGCAGTGCTTTTCTGCTTTAATAATAAAGATATTGAGCCTGCTTCGGCTATAAAATCCTTTGCCAAAGAGAATGAAGAGAAAGTAGTATTTAAAGGTGCTTTCTTGGATGGTAATACATTGAATGCAGAAGAGGCAAAGCAAGTAGCTGGTCTTCCAAGCAAAGATGTTTTACTAAGTCAAATCGCTGGCTTACTTGTCAATATTCCTTCATCTATAGCTTACATATTTGATGAATTGTCCAAGAAGGACGCTGATCAGAGCAAACTTGTAAAAGAGTTTATCATTAAATCTGCTGAGCCAGCTTCTGTTGAAGAGAATAAAGGCGAAGAAGAATAGAAACCAGAGAGTTTAAATAAAAGGGTAGTAAATTATGAGTACAAAAGTAGAAGTAGTATTAGAAAAAATAAGCGAGCTTACAATTCTTGAAGCAGCTGAATTAAAAACAGCAATGGAAGAGAAGTTTGGTATCGTGGCAGCATCTGGAGCAGCTGTAGCCGCAGGTGGTGGTGATGCAGCAGCAGTTGAGGAAAAAACTGATTTTGATGTAGAGCTAACAGCTGCTGGTGCTTCTAAAATAAATGTTATTAAAGTGGTAAGAGCCATTACTGGTCTTGGTCTTAAAGAAGCTAAAGATTTAGTAGAAGGTGCACCTAAAGTAGTTAAAGAAGCCGTTTCTAAAGATGAAGCTGAAAAAATCAAAGCTGAACTTGAAGCTTCTGGTGCTACTGTAACCTTGAAATAATTGGGAGTTTTGATAGACTCTTAGTATATGGGATCCAGAGGAATGAATTTAGGGTCAGACATAGATAATGTGTCTGCCGCGAGCGAAGAGGAGCTAGATTCGGTTCTTAAGAAATTCACACTTACGAAAAACTGCAAACCTGATACAGCACTTAAATGGGCTTTACAGAGAGCAATGGATGAAGCAACTAGAGCAAAAATAAAGGCTAAGCTTCAATCATATTACGATAAGGGTGAAGGGCTGATTTAGGCGTGAGACTTAGTGAAGTATTTTATAACTACCCCACTTTACTACGTTAATGATAATCCACACATTGGTAGTGCTTATCCGACTATAGCTTGTGATTTTTTAGCTGGGCATTTTGTGCAAACAGGTGCCCAGCTTTCTTTTTTAACTGGCACTGATGAGCATGGACAAAAAATAGAGAAAGCAGCAAAAGCACGAGGGCTGTCTCCAAAAACTCACTGCGATGAAATAGTCAGTGAATTTAAAAGGCTTTGGGAAGTCTTAGAAATTAATAACACTCACTTCATCAGAACTTCAGAGGATCAGCATAAAAGTTTTGTCGCAGAATTTTTTCAGCAAGTTAAAAATAATGGTTATATCTATAAAGGTGATTATAAAGGGCTTTACTGTGTAAGCTGTGAAGATTTTAAACTAGAGAAAGATTTAGAAGAAAACCCTGAAGGTAAATTACAGTGTCCTGTTCATAAGCAACCTGTAGAAGAATACTCTCAAGAAAACTATTTTTTTGCATTATCAAAATTTGAAAAGCGTCTCAAAGATTATATTTCATCTAATCCAGATTTTATTAGTCCGAATTATCGTAAAAATGAAGTACTGAGTTGGCTTGATGAAGGACTTAGAGACTTCCCTATTTCTAGAGTGGGCTTAGAATGGGGAATAGATATCCCGGGCGATGCTTCTCAAAAAATATATGTTTGGTTCGATGCTTTACTTGGATATATATCTGCTCTAGCTAATGATAAAGAAGCCTTCTGGCAAGATGATCTTGAACACAGCATTATTCATATTATCGGCAAAGATATATTACGCTTTCATGCAATTTATTGGCCTGCAATGTTAATGGCAGCTGGTTACCCTCTGCCAAAAAAAGTTTTCGGTCACGGCTTCCTTACTAAAGATGGGATGAAAATGGGGAAAACTATTGGGAACATTGTTGATCCATTTGAGTTAGTAGAAGAATTCGGGGCAGATGCTGTTAAATTCTTCTTCCTGAGAGAATTTCCATTTGGGCGAGATGGCGATTATTCTCGATTGGCGATGATAAATCGATTAAACAGTGATTTAGCAAACAATTTAGGTAATTTACTAAACAGATCGACGAATCTTCTAAGAAAATATTTCTCTAATGAAAACCCGCGAAATGAATTCGGTGAAGAGGCTTTCACACAGCTTACTATTAATAATGAAATAGTCCAAGGTATAAATCACTATTTCATAGATTTCAAAGCAGAGGTAGCTGACATAGATTTCTTTAGTGCATTTAATTCAGTATTTGCAGCCTTAAACGAAATGAACCTTTCTATGAGTAACATCGCCCCTTGGACTTTACTTAAAGAGGGCTCGCCTGAAAATCGCAAAAAAGCATTCTCCTGTCTATATGCTTCCCTAGAAGGCTGTCGTAAAGCTGCTATCTGCTTAGCTGCACTCACTCCGAATCTATCTAAAAATATTTTCATTCAACTCGGTATTATTAGTAATGATTACGATATCAGCAATAGAACTCTTTCTCTTAGTAATGAATTCTCTTTCAAAAGCTTTACTGAAAAGCCTCTTAATCTCGACAATATCGAGAATATTATAGAAGGTGAATCTAAACCAATCTTTGAAAGGATTTCAGAAAAAGAACCCGCATGATTAGCATTTTTTTCTTTTTCTATGAACTAGTTTGGATAATATTAATTCCCATACTATATATCCTTTCTCGAACTAGTATTCCTAAATGGCGCAATGGTTTTAAACAAAGAATGGGATTAGATCTTGGCAGTTTCCCAAGCAAGCCACTTTGGTTTCATGCAGTATCAGTAGGAGAATTAAATGCACTAATTCCTTTACTCGCTTTTTTTGATGGCTTTAATATAGTCGTTAGTACAACAACAGAGAGTTCACAAGAATTAGCTAAAAAAAAACTGGCTCATAAAATAGATGATGGGCGCATGAAGCTTATATACATGCCCTTCGATAGCCCTAGTACTATAGAAAAAACATTTATGGTGATGAAGCCAGAAGCCTTAATTATTATGGAAACAGAGATTTGGCCATCTTTAATTTATACAGCATATAAAAAACAAATACCAATCGCAATCATCAATGCTCGGCTCGCAGATAAATCTTTTAATAACTATAAAAAAGCCTATTTTTTCTTTCACTGGATATTTAGCAAAATTTCATTAGTATTAGCCCAAACTCCTGAAGATTCTCGAAAGTTCTTAAGCCTGAATGTAAGCTCTGAAAAGGTTTTTATGACAGGAAATATTAAATTTGCAGTACTGCCAAGTAGTAAAAAAGATCAGAACCCTGATCTGAAACGCAGTATGGGGTTTAATTATGGTGACTTAGTAATTATTGCAGCTAGCACCCATGCAGGTGAAGAAACAGCTATACTCAGCATGTATCAAGAACTTAAATTAAAACATCCTCATTTAAGATTAGCAATAGCTCCTCGTCACCCTGACAGGTTTCCGATAGTCGAAGAATTAATACTTTCCGCCGCTAAATTAAAAGTAGTAAGGTACAGTAAAACTCCTTTCAAGAAAAGAAGTGAAGATAACGAGCTACTGAAGAGTGAGGATATACTACTCATAGATACCATAGGTGACCTTATGAACTTCTTTGCTATTAGTGACGTGGCTTTTGTTGGAGGAACATTAATTGATGGTATTGGTGGTCATAATGTATTAGAGCCAGCAGCTTTCGCCTTACCAGTAGTCGTTGGACCCTTTTATTATAAAAATACTGACATAGTTGAGCAAATGGAAAAGGCTGGGGCTTTAGAAGTAGTCGAATCTAAACTAGAGTTAAAAGAGTTCATGGAATTACTACTAGAGAGTAAAGAAAGAAGAGTTATAATGGGTTCACAAGCTTACAAAATCGTAACTGAAAATAGAAAGATTCTTAAAACCATTGCAGATAAATTAAATGAATTTATCATTAAGGAATCTAATGTCGTCATTTAAAGCTAAATTCAAAAAAATAATCTCAGCTCCTTATCAAGTGGCACATGAATTACATAAACTCCTCTATAAGAAAGGGTTTCTTAAACCTAAAAAGCTTAAACTTCCAGTTATATCGATAGGCAATATATCCTTCGGTGGAACTGGTAAAACCCCTTTTACTATTTATCTAGCAGAAAAGCTTTCAGAAACTTGCGATAAAAAAATATGCATTTTAACAAGAGCCTATAAGTCGAGGATTCCTCAAAGCTCTCTACCAATTATTATTAACAATTCCAATATTAAACAATTCCGAGACAGTGAATACGTACAAGGGGTAAGAGAAACAGAGCATGTCTTCATAGGTGATGAAGCGACTTTAATGCTTGAGATAATTCAAAAAAATTCCAAAATTAGCATGGCTATAGACTCCAATAGATACGCTGCGGGCAAAAAAGCTATTCAGGAAATTAATCCAAATTTATTCATACTCGATGATGCTCAGCAACATTTAAAATTGGAAAAAGATTTTAAAATTATTCTAATTAATATCAATGAAAGTGGTTACTACAGAGAATTTTCAAATATTCTTAAAGACGCGGACTGTCTGATCTATTCTAAAGTAGATAATCACTGGTTATTACAGGAAGAGAATAAAAATAAAATAGCAATAGTATACAATATTAAACTTTCCAAAGAAATAGATAAGAATAAATCAGTGACAGCCTTTGCTGGGTTAGCTGACAATGACTATTTTTTTAAAATTTTAGAAAATAATTTAAAGAATCAATATTTTTATAAAAACTTTAATACAATCAAATTCCCAGACCATCATGGCTATTCAATAGATGAAATAGAAGCATTAATCAGTCTAAATGAAAACCTTATCTGCACGGAAAAAGACTTAGTTAAGATTCCATCTGAATATCAGAAATCCTTTATAGTAGCGAAACTTGAATTAAAGATCATTAATGAAGATATTTTAATTAATAAAATTAAAAAGATTTTAGAAGCTTAATTTTTACTTCCTTAAAAACCCCCTTTGGTACTTAAATAAAAAAGTCCGCAGATGGTTTTAGCATCACGGATGTGACCAGTATTAACCATCTCAAAAGCTTTAGAAATCTTCATGATTTCTATTTCCAAAATTTCACCTTCGTCTGGATTATCATTCCCCGCAGCTAAATCCTCAGCTTGATATAAATAAAGCTTCTCAGTACAGTATCCAGGACTAGGATATATAAATCCCTTGTCCAACCACGTTTGAGCAGTAAAACCAGTTTCCTCTTTAAGTTCACGTACTGCTGTTTCTAAAGGTGCCTCACCTTTATCACGTTTACCTGCTGGGAATTCATAAATAACTTCCCCTATTGGTGTCCTGAATTGACGCACCATGATTATATAATCTTTATCAAGTATAGGGATAACACAAACACCACCAGGATGAGTAAAATACTGTCTAGGAGCTACTATTCCACCAGAGTTTTCTATCTCCACTTGATCTTCAATAAAATCTAAAAAGCGACCCTTATGTAAAATTTTAGAAGAAAGCTGTTTTTCTATCATCTCTTAAATTTTACCCTTGAAAGCAGGTTTTTGATAAATTATGCAAAAATTTTCCGTAAACGATCTAAGTTTTCTTTAGGTAAATGATTTTCATATTCTTTACGCAAAGCCTTAAATTCATCAATAAATACTTTAATATATTTACCAGCTCTAGGATTAAGTATATAAGCTTTCCAACTAGGAATTTCATAAGAATAGTCACCATACTGTGACCAAGCTGCACAAGCTACAAAATCAACATTTGGGATATCTGGACTTTTATGCATTTTCCAATATTTATAAAATCCACTGATAAATTCATTAATTTCCTTAGAACTTTCTTGAAACTCTGCATCAAATTTTTCTTTTTCAATTAAGATCTCTGCATTAGTAACAAAACTTGGATAAGGTCTAAAAAGACAAGTGAAACCGAGATTTTCATTAACCACAGCAACATTTCTCATTTCATGAAACTTATCTTTGATCACCTCAGTAAACTGTAAACCTGCTCCCAATAGGGTTTGATAGCCTTCAATACCAAGACTTTTCAAGGCAAGAGAAGTCGCAAAAACACCTGAAGCACTTCTAGTACACTCCAAAGAATACTGGACTGGAGATATCTGAAATTCAGCTGGATTAAAATACTTAAAATCACCAGAGTCCCACATTAATGTATTAAAATCATCCTTATTTTTAACGATAAAGAAACTCGAACTATAAGGTGCAAAACCTGTTTTATGGACATCAATCGTAATAGAATCCGCTAGGTAAAAGCTTCTACATACTTCCTGAATACTGAACATCTTTTCTATTACTGATTTACGAAAAAATAACTTATTCTCTTCTAAATCATAATTATTATAAAAGCTGAACGCCCAGCCTATAGCAGCATCTACATGCAAATGAGGTCTATGCATTTCAGGATATTTAGCAGAGAGCTCATCAATAACAGCACTTATCTTATTAATATCATCTAAAGAACAAGCATCTGTAGTACCAATAGTAATTAAAACAGTAGGCACTACAATTCCAGAGCTGAAGCACTCTTCTAAAGTATCTTTGAAATATTTGACATTAATAACATTCCTCTCATCTGCGGGAATACGCAGAGCGTTACGCCTGCCCACACCAATTGCTGCAAGAGTAGTGAAATTAGAAAAATGGCCTGTTTGAGAATTTATAAACTTAAACTCTTGCTTAACACCCATTAACCCATCTTCACGAATATTAGGGAAAGCTTTATTTAAACCTAAGAGATACCCATACATGTTCCCCTTAGTGCCACCTTCAATAGAAAGACCACCCACCTTACTAATATCTTTATAACCTAAAATTTTAGCTAGTGACTTAATTACCCTTACTTCTAGCTCGTTAGCACGTTTACCATACTTACTTGTAACTAAATTTGGGTTAATAACTATAGCACCCATAGCCCCAAGCACTGCTGGTAATAGAGTTATAGGAATTACATTTCGCCAATCCTTTCCAGATCTACTGTCATAAGAATTATAGTAAGGGAGTATAGATTCAATAGCATCCTTTTCAATACCAAGCTCTTCTTGAACTTGTATACCATAATCAAGAAAATCCATATCTAAGGTCTTATTAGGCTTCCTAGAATACTCTAAAGCTTTATAAAGAAAATCCTTAATATTAGGGAAAAAGGCCTCAAAATGCTCAGTAGTATCAAGCATCTCACCATTTAAAGCACCGATCTCTATTACTTCAAGCTTTTCAAGATATCGATGATCTAAGTCGAGCTCCCTAAGAGCTTTTACATCAAATTCTTGAAAACCTAAATCTTCATTGATCGTGGTTTTATCCATTTTTAGAATATATCGTAAGAATCGAAATCCAAGTATTTACCTTCAGAACTAATACTTTTCAAGCTGAACGGCTCTTCTACACCAATAACTACACCGTCTACAAGACCTTTAGTACCGCCAGTAAATAGACCACTTACAGCCCCACCTATAAAGCCAACTGGTGCACCTATAGCAGTTCCCCAGACACCACCGCCTAAAGCATCATAAAGATCTTTAGAATGATCTACAGACTTAGAAGCAGTACCACGAAGAGCTCCTAAAACTAGACCTACGGGTGCCGTAAAGAATGGACCAATAAATTCCTCTAATTCAACATCAGCTCTTTTTTCATTTTCAGCGATCAAGCCTACTACCTTAGTATTTAAAGAATTAACATCAGACTGGACATTAGTACCCTGCGCTCTAAGTCCTTCAATATTCTGCTTTAATGCAGCGATCTGCCTTTCTAAATCTTGTCTTAAAGAAGTAGATTCACTAGAAGTAGCTTTTAACCTAGTATCTAAATCATCAATTTGAGCTTGCAAGTCAGTGATGCTAGTGTCACTAACAGAACTAACGTTACTTAAAGTCGTGTAAGAACGCTGAGCTGGCTTAAGAGCAGGGTAATAAGCATCGGCTAAAACTGCTGTAGCATTTACCATAGAAGCTGCAATTAAACTAGAAACTAAAATCTTTCTGATCATAGATATATTTATAACATGGAAAGTAAATGCTGAACCGTTCTGAAAATTAAAAACCTAATATGACAATATGTATTATAATATTTACTACCAACTAATTTATTAGCCATAAATATCTTAAAAGCATAAAGCCTAATGACTGCAAGCTTAATCGCAACAACTATAAATAATCCCCAACTTTTAGAAAATACTAGCAGCTCTAAGGACTGGCCCTGTTCAAGAAATAGCAGCCCACACATCTAAACCCCAGCAAGAGAATATCTTAGATCAAACTGAAAAATCTCAAGAATATGTAGATGCTCGCAATCTTGCGATGCCCGCCAAAATAACTAAATACTTGAGTAAAGTTGCCAATAATCAAGATTCAGATATATTACCAAAAATCAATGCAGCGGTTATTCTTGGATATTTATCAACACCTTTTTTAGAAGGCGTGCCTCACATAAATAAAATTATTAATCAAACACCAAGGCTGGGATTAATCTCTAAAGCATTTGAAAAAATAATAAAATCCATTCAAAGAAATGATTCTTTGCGAATTGCTGCTGCTGTTAAAGACATTTTTAACTCTTTAACTAAACCAGTTGAAGATTTATATCTAAATAGAAATATTGTAGTAGCTGCGACTAATACAGCTGAGGCGATTGAGGAAATATTACAGTTAAAAGATGCAACTTATGAAAACTTAGCTGATGGTCCTAAACAGGCTCTTCAAATGTTTAAAAAAGTTTTCAATAATCTTAAAAATATTCAAAAAGAGGATTTAAATATAGAATACCTTAGAAAAAGTGGTGTTTTTACAGTCGGTACCGTTTTAGCTGGTGGAATTTCATATATTGGAACCTTAATGAAAAATAATCCTCTAGCGATTATTGGAAGATTTTTTCAAAATTATCTCTCTGATTTCGATAAATTTATTAGTAATAACCCTGATAGAAACTATTCTGGATTCGGCTTCTTTTTAGAAAGTATTTTTGATCCCGTTATTAGACTAACTAAAAATAAAATTCCTCAATCCATGACTAAAATTTTATTAGCTTCTCAATACGCCATTAACTGGGCAAGTGTCAGCCTTGCAAATAGATCACAAGCAGCTGAACACAATGACCAGTTACCTAAGATTTATAACAAACCTTTAAATTACATTAAGGATGCTTCACTTAGACTTCTTGAAGCTTTAAATCCTTATGCCATATTAGAAAAAGCTAATATTATTAATATTTAATGCCATTTTGGAAGATTTCGGCAAATGTTAAAATGAATGCCTATGCTTAAAAAGCTTTTAACCCAAATCAAAAAGAAAATTCGTTTCAGCGCTGATAATAAGATGTTCTTGCAAGGCTCTTTCAGAAAAGCTTTCAGGGTTAACTCTAAGTCAGAAAAATTAAACTATTTATGGATAGTCTACGATTCATGCAGATATGACACGCTAGAAGCAGCTCAGACACCCGTTCTAGATTCATATGCAAAAATATACAGTGCTTGGGCTCCAGCGACTTACACACTTCCATCACATATTTCTTTTTTTGCTGGTATTCTGCCACTGGTTTATGAACCAATACCTTACTTGAATAGATTTCACACTCAACTCATCACTATGAAAAAAGCAGGCGAAGCAAGAGCTGAAGCTATTAATGATTTAACCGTCATTTTACCCCAAAGCGACAAAGATATAATTCATGGTTTTAATGAGCTTGGATATTACACAGTCGGCTCTGGATCAGCCTCTTGGTTCGCCAAAGATGTATTAGTAAAAAATTTCCAAGATTTTCAATTTAAACGTGCTCAGTCTTTTACTGAGCAAATCAGCTACATTACAGAAAAGCTTTCACAGAAAGCTACAGATAAACCCTTCTTTGCTTTTATGAATTTAATCGAAACACATTCACCGTATATGCACTACGGTGACGATAGAGAAGAGTATGGAATAAAAGCCCGTGGCGAAATGAATTTTCCACCTCAAGAGAATTCTGACGAACTTAATAACAGAGGGAAAAAATTACATAAAGCACAAATAGAAGCTGCAGAATACTGTGACAGTAAGCTTCCTGAGCTTTTTGATAATTTACCCGAGAACACTTTAGTCATTTTAACCGCAGATCACGGAGAAGCCTTTGGTGAAGATGGTTTCTGGGGGCATGGCATATATCACCCGAAGGTTATGAATGTACCAATGGCTTGTTTTAGATTAGATAGACAGAAAACTATTTAGATTCATGAACAAGCAGATATATCTTCAGTAGATTCAGAAATCGAAAATCTTCGCAGTCAGATTTAAGGTTAAAAATTTTCAGCTCAACAGCTAAATATGAGATAGAATTAATTTTAATATTATCTGTAATAAGCTAAATGAGCAGATCGCCTGTCAAAATCGCAATAACCTGTGACACTCAAAGATTGGGTTGTAAATTATTAGTTAATTTACTTAAAATTAATGGTGCAGAGCCAGTCGTTATACCAACGCTACTAGAAGCCGAAGATGGCTTTTTTAAATTCAATACGCCATGTGAAGAGCTTAAAAAAAGACATTTAGAAAAAGTCGCAGAATTAATGAAAGGTGTAGATGCGCTTATACTTCCTGGTAATAAATATGACCTTCACCCTAGTTACTACAAAGATGATTCTCTGCACCCTAAAACCTTGCTCTGTAACAATCCTTGTAATCTTAGATTCGATTCTGAATTTATCATGGCTCGCTACGCACTGTTTGAAAGACCTATGCCGATATTAGCTATATGCGGTGGAATGCAATTACTCAATGTTATACTAGGTGGATCTTTAGTTCAAGATTTAACAGATGACTGTCGCACACAAGAATCTGGCACTCAACACTGTGACCCAAATTTCATTCATAAGCCAGATATAATCCAAGAAACCCTGAAAGAAAGGTTTTTTAGAATGCTTGAGAATGGTGAAAATGCAAATATCTTTGATGCTACTCATGGTATGGAAGTTATAAGAGATTCTGAGCTAGCTCGGCTTTATAAAAAATACGCGCCGGAACTTGATCTTTCAGATATAGATGAGCTAAGTATCCATCACCAAGGTCTTTTTAAAGAAAATCTCAGTAAAGAATTAAAAGCCGTAGCTTATGCACCAGATGGATTAATAGAAGCAGCGGAAATGCCATCTCACCCTAAATTCAATATCCTCACACAATTTCATGTGGAATATAATGTAAGCAGACTTGCTAATCCTATCGTGCAAGAATTAATTAAATCTGTTTAAACTATGGCTTATTTCAATTCTTCTAAAACTTATATCTCTGAAATGTTAGGAGAGATCGGAGTCTCATCAATAGATGATCTGTTCAAAGACATTCCAGCAGAACTTCTGCTAAAACATGATCTGGAGTTAGATTCAGCATTAGCGGAATGGGAAGTACAGGAATATTTTCACAAACTTAGTTTAAAAAACAATTACAGAATTAATAATTTTAAAGGCGCTGGTGCTTATCAGCATTATGTTCCAGCTTTAGTAAAATATCTCAGCTCCAGAGGTGAATTCTTAACATCATACACACCATATCAACCAGAAGTCAGTCAGGGAACGCTTAGAGCTATTTATATGTTCCAATCTTTTATCGCTGATATCTGCGGCATGGATTTAGCGAATGCCTCAATGTATGATGGAGCCACAGCTTTAGCAGAAGCTCTCTGCATGGCTCATCGCATCCATAAAAAAAGAAAAATTTATTTATCTAAATTTACGCATCCAGAGTATATAGAAGTCGCAGAAAATTATCTACAAGCCTTAGGTTTAGAAATTATTTTTTTTGAAGATTTAAGTCAAGTAGATAATTCTTCGATAGTCAGTATTCCTAATCCAAATTTCTATGGTGAATTACTGAATCACAGTGAAAGACTCAGGCTAAGTGAAGAAATAAAAAACAGGGATTTATTTCTAATCATCTCTACTAGTGAGTCTTTCGCTTTATTCATGGATCAAAAGCTAAAAGATATAGGCGTAGAGATAGTCTGCGGTTCAGCACAGTCCTTTGGTAATCCAGTATTTTACGGTGGCGCTCAAGTCGGTTTTATAGCAAGTACATTAGAACACGTTAGGCAAATGCCTGGTAGGCTAGTAGGTAAAACCACAGATCGCAAAGGTAATACTGGCTATGCTTTAACCTTCCAGACAAGAGAACAGCACATTAAAAGAGATAGGGCTAGCTCTAATATCTGCACCAATCAATCTATCCACGCCCTCTGTGTAGCTATCTACTTAAGCATGCTTGGAATATCTGGTGTAGAGAAAGTCCTTCAAGACTGCTACCAAAAATCACAGTTACTAAAAAGTACACTTAAAAAATTCCCAGAGCTTACAGTATTTTCAGAAAATACCTTTAATGAATTTACGGTGCAGGTTGATTTTAATGCTCTAGAAAAGAGATTAGGTTTAGAAGCAGCAAAGCAGCTCAAGGAATACTTAGATAGTTACTTAGTTAATTTAAGTAAATTTGAAATATTGACTAATCGCAACTTAATTCCTGAAAGGCTTTTAAAAAATTTGAAGCAAAGTGAAATTACCAAGCCCTGCGAATATCTAAGTAACACTTATTTACTTGCCGTAACGGAAATTAATTCAATAGAACAGATAAAAATCTTCATTGAAGGTTTAAATCAAATATTAAAGAGTTCAATAGAAATAAGCTTTTTAGAAGAATCAAATATTAAATCAGCCAATGAAATAGCCTTGACTCTGGGATATTTACCTAAGATCGCCCCTGAAAACTACAAATTTGAATCTAAGACGGAGCTAGACGTCTGTAGATATTTCACAAGACTCTCTCAAAAGAATTTTTCAATAGACACTAATTTTTATCCACTGGGTTCTTGTACGATGAAATACAATCCTAAAGTGAATGATGATATCGCAAGTGGGGCTTCTTGGACTGGGGTTCATCCTTATGAAGATGAAAAAAATATTCAAGGCGTACTTAAAGTTTATGAAGAGCTGAACAAATCACTCTGTGAAATTACTGGCTTTGACAGCTTTAGCTTACAATCAGCGGCTGGAGCTCAAGGAGAATTTTCTGCATTATTAATGGCAAAAAAATATTTCAATGACAATGGCACTCCTAAAAGGAACATAGTCCTAGTACCAGATTCAGCTCACGGCACCAATCCAGCTAGTGCAATCATGGCTGGCTTTAAAGTCATTTCAGTAAAGTCTGCAGTGGACGGTGACGTAGATTTAGAACATTTAAATGAGCTTTGCAACATTCATTCTAAAAGCATCGCAGTGTTTATGTTAACCAATCCTAATACCCTAGGGATTTTCAGCAAACGTATTCAGATCATTACTAAAACTATTCATGAACATGGTGGATTAATGTACTATGATGGAGCGAATCTTAATGCAATAGTCGGGACAAGTCGCCCAGGTGATATGGGCTTCGATTTAATACATCTAAACGTTCATAAAACATTCTCGACACCACATGGCGGCGGTGGTCCAGGAGCTGGACCGGTCGGTGCTAAAGGTGAACTTGTCAATTATCTACCAAGTCCTTATTTAGTTAAAGATACAGATGGTAACTTAAAATGGGATAAAACTAATAGCAAGTCAATAGGGCGAATCAGATCATTTCATGGAAATTTCAATGTACTAATTCGTGCGCTTACTTATATAAAATCCAATGGCAAAGAAGGTATTTCACAAATCGGTCAAATAGCGACTCTAAATGCTAATTACCTACAAGAGAAAATCAGGAAAAGTCCTATACTCTCTGAAGAAGGTCTTTTCAGCCCTTATTTTAATGAAGTCTGCAAACATGAATTTATTATCAGTGCAAGTAAACTTAAAGAAAAATATGATATCAGTGCTTTAGATATAGCTAAGAACCTTTTAGATAAAGGCCTCCATGCTCCCACTATCTACTTTCCTACTAATATAAATGAATGTATTATGATAGAGCCCACCGAAACCGAGTCTAGAGAGAGCTTAGATTCACTCGTTTTAGCTTTAGAAGAAATTATTACTTTAGCCAAAACAGAAGCTGGTAGAGAGCTGATTAAAACGGCGCCGCATACTACCGAGTTTTCACGCTTCGATGAAGTGAAAGCTGTTAAGGAACCAGTTTTAAGCTGGATGATGGAAGATTAATTTCCAAAACTAGTAGCTAGACCCATAAATAACCTGAAATCATAACCAGCCTGCTCTCCCTCATAGACCTCGACCACAGGAAAGCCAGCACTAATGTTATAAACCACTCTGTCATTTAAAGTCATTCTAAGTCCAGGACTTAAAAATACAGTAACTCCACCATGATTAGGAACCCTGCGATTATCTATCTCGGGTACACCCTGAGCCAAAGTATTCACCTCAAAGATTAAATCCCAAGCAATATGCTGACCTAAAATATGCTCAGGTAGAAATTTTTCAAAAATATTACATTTGTGTTCTTTATGATCATGACTGTGCTGAAAAGGGTCTTTATGAGTATGATGCACGGGATAACTAACCGCCACATTATAGCTAGCCAAATCACCCACATCAGTAGATGCTTTTCCCTCTGTACTTAATTTATAGAGAAAATTCGCATCTAAGTTTACATTATTAGAAAAAGTCTTAGACATCGCTAAACCGAACATCGGATCAGTAGAAGCAGAGCTAGGCTGATTTACAGTTTCAAAAGTCTCTCCATTATCAGCTTTCACAGAACTATTTCCGGTAGGCAGTTTCACGCCAGCTAAAATCGCTGACTGAAATTTATGTTTCTCTGAATTTAAAAACCTATACTGACTAAGTAAAGCAAGCCCCCCAAAACCAATAGAATTACCAAGCTGCTCCAATTCACCATCATGCACTTCATGAAAGGCAAAACCATTACTGAAAGGCATGCTAGCAGAGATGCTTAAATCATCAGTAATACCATAGGCCATATTTAAACTAGAGGTGAGATTAGAATTTAAATCGTCAGCGTGTTGTTTTTTACTAATTAAACCACTGATCTGTGACTGAGAGAATCTCCCAGAATTCAAATAACTCGCGCCTGTACTAACACTAAGCACCCCTTTAGGCAGAGTGTATGCTGGTAATGTAATAATAGGGCCAGCAAGCCCGCCAGCTTGGATGCCCGCAGAACAGCCACAGGCACCACCATGAGCGGAAACTGAATTAAAAGCCAATAATGAAGCTACTAAAAAGTAAAAAAACATACAGAAGATTATTCTAATACTAAACCTATCATTTAACAGTAAATACACTGGATTTTTGCTATTAGCTTTGCTTCGATAACTCGCAAACAAACAACTTATAGTGAAGTAATTTTTTTTAATTAAGCCCTGCACCAAAAACAGAAGTCTTAGTATTTAAAAGCTTCTTTATAACTTCATCCTTTAAATCCTCACCAATAAAGCCTTCTGTCTCTAGATCCTTCATCATTTTTAAAAATTTCTTACTAGTTTTTTTAGTAAGACTACTATCTATTAAAGTATTTTTTATCATCTCCACAGAACCTAAATCTATCGAATTAATTCCAGGTATAGCACTGCGAGTAACACTCAGCTTCTGCTTTTCACATATCTCTCTTAAAAACTTTACTTCAAGAGGAGTTACCACTGAAAAAGCATAACCAGATTTACCAGCTCTAGCAGTCCTACCGATGCGATGTACATAATCCTCAGAATCCCGTGGCAGATTATAGTTTATAACAGCTTCTATATCATCTACATCTATGCCTCGTGCTGCGATATCAGTAGCTATAAGAATCTGAGCCTCACCTTCTCTAAATTTACGCATTACAGCGTCACGTTTATTCTGCTTTAAATCGCCATGTAAATTCGCCACACTAAAACCCTCATCTTTAAGCGTATAGTAAAGCTTATCTACTTGCACCCTAGTGTTACAAAAAATCATAACAGAACGCAGTCTATACGAGAATAGTAGACGCTTAATCAGTTCTATCTTCTGCTCAGCCTTCGTTTCAAAATATTTCTGATCTATTTTAATCTCTATGACCTTCTTCTTAACTAAATTTAAAAATTCAGGTTTTTTCTGATGCTTATGAGCAAGTCTAACTATCTCCTGCGGCATAGTCGCAGAGAAGAGAGCTGTCTGCTCACGATTTTTAGTCGCATGTAAAATCGCTTCGATATCATCTTTAAAGCCCATTTCCAGCATCTTATCTGCTTCATCTAGAATCAAGGTTTTAACTGCTCTTAACTTTACAGTTCCTTGCTTAATATGATCTAATAGGCGTCCAGGTGTAGCTACGATAATACGTGGCTGAGTTTTTAAAGTCTTAAGCTGTGCGTTCATGCTCTGACCGCCGTATATAGCCATGCAAGCAATATTCTCATGATATTTAAGCAGTAAATTAAAATGCTCCGCTACTTGAATAGTAAGCTCACGAGTAGGACATAATACTAAAGCTTGAATATCTACTGTCTCTTTAATTATTCTCTCTATAACAGGTATCGCAAAAGCAGCCGTCTTACCAGTCCCAGTCTCAGCTTGAACTGTAATATCCTTCATCTTAAGCATTAAGGGAATAGCTTTCTCTTGAACCGGTGTCATAGACTGGAACCCCATATCTCTTAATCCATTTAATGTAAGCTCAGAAAGATTTATTGCCTTGAAGTTCATTTAAACTATCATAGCTTGTTATCTGCTTGGAAAAAATAGAGCCATGCTGTATCTCTATGTTAAAATCCTAAATGTTACTGGGGTGTTGAGAAATAACTCGACTGAGATCGTAGTAGGCTACGGGACCCTTATAACCTGATCTGGATAATGCCAGCGGAGGGAAAATAATGCTTGGACGGATTCTTAGTTTCTTGTCGCCGACTTTAAACTCGGCTCAACTTAATAAATTTGATAATCAACACATTAATGCTGATATATGTTTGACCCCTATGGGTTCTTCGAATACTTCAATTAAAGCCGAGATAAGAAAAGCTGTGGAAATAATGTCGAGAGCTGGTTTTGATGAAGTGAAACCACATGCTTTCGGCACTAATGTTTCAGGGAAATGGTCTACTTTAGTAAGGGCTATAGAAAAAATTTCAGAGCAGCTACTCCCTGAGTGTCAAAGGCTTCAATTTGATCTTAGAGTTTCAATAAGAAATGACAAGCCTGAACATAGACAGACTATTGGGCGTACAATAGCAGCCGTGACGTAACAGTCATTCCTCCTCCTCAACCTTAAACTTACACGCTTGCGAGCAGTGCCTTGAAAAGTAGTTTCCGAGAAAGTAATATAATAAAGGCTGAATGCTAAATTTAAAAAACACATCAATCTATATCTTAGTCTTTAGCCTTTTTTTAGCTCTAAACACTAAAGCCACAGAAACTATCACAGAAAAGCTTTCAGCTACAGCCTCAAAGACTATTGATATAGCAGCAGAGCAGAAAAGAATACAAAATATGTTTAATGCTTTTATAACGACTATCGGTAAATCACCTAAAGACTACACTATAGAAGTAGTCGAATCAAAAGATATAAATGCCTTTGCTACATTAGGACGTAGAATAGTAGTCAACACTGAATTAATTAAAACTGTAAATAGTGAATCAGCTCTAGCTATGGTGCTTGCCCATGAGTTAGGACATCTAGAGAGAAAACATTTAATAAAAAGCCTTATAAGCCAGAATAGCTCTGCCTTAATCAAACACTATATATTTAAAGATAATCGCATCGTAAGTGCGATCAGCTATGCTGGTGGCCTGCATTACAGCAGGGAGACAGAAAAAGATGCAGATATGTTCGGCATAAACTTAATAAATAAGCTCTACTGTAATGTTCCGGGTAAATTAGAATTTTTCGAAAAGATGTCTAAATTAGAAAATGCAGGGAAACTGCAGGAGTATTTTAGTACGCATCCGCTTTCTAGCAGTCGTTTAGATTATCTTTCTGCTGAGATTAAGGCTAAGGGGTGTCTTCTATAACCCCAAAACCTGCAAACAAGACAAAGCCAGCTCTTTCCCCTTATCATCTTGAGTAACACTCGCCCTCGCTAAAGCCTGCTCTTCAGTATTTACCGTAAGAACCCCATTAATAATCGGTTTTGAGTAATCTAACATCACATCCATAATGCCTCTAGCTGATTCGTTCGCGACTATCTCAAAATGGTAAGTTTCACCACGAATAATAGTTGCAAAGCAAATTACTGCATGATAACCAGTAAAACTATCATCATCTATTTCAAGAATTTCATCATCGTCTAAATCCTCATCATCCTCTAAATCCTTCTCAAAAAGCTTCTGGCAGGCATAAGGCATCTCGAAAGCACCAGGAGTGTAATAACTATCTATATTTTCAGCTCTAATACCAAATTTAATTAAAGTCTCTTTAGCTGAATCTGCCATCTCTTGGTTATAGCCGATATTCCAGTTAGCGATAACTAAAGCTATTCTAATATTCTCAAGATAAAGGTTTTCAAGGATTTCTTCTAATTTAAATTCTGGACGTGAGTGGCGCATATGATGCATTCTAGCGCAGAAATTGGAGTTCAGGAACATATGCCCTTAAGGGCGTGTTCCCAAACGAACAAGTTCAAGGCTGAGGAGGACGAATGACCGCAGTGCACTAGGCGTGCATGAGGATCATGAGGACGACGAAAACGCAGAAATTGGAGTTCGGGAACATGCCCTAAATAAACTCTCCACGCAGTGCCCAAGGATTAGTCTTAGTAATCCTCACATCAGCAAAAGTTCCAATATATTTATCATGCAAAGCTGGATCACACTCTATGTTCACAGTCTTATTATTAAAAATTCTGCCCGTTAGCCTATCTGGGTTACGCACCGATTTACCCTCGACGAGGACTTTCTCCACCTTACCTACATACCTTAAAGCCTGTTTTTCAGCGACTTCTGTGCAGATAGCATTTAAAAGCCTGATTCTTTCCTGCTTTTCAGCATGGGTAATATTATCCTCCCATTCAGCAGCTGGTGTAAATGGACGCTTAGAATAGATCGCGGTATTGCAAGCATCATAGCCCACTTCTTGAACAACTTTCACTGAATCCATAAACTGTTCATGTGTCTCTCCGGGGAAGCCTACGATAATATCACCAGTAATCGAAGCATCTGGCATTAGCTTACGAATATAATTTACTAACTCCATATACCTAGCCACAGTATATCTACGAGCCATACGCTTAAGAACCTCATCATTACCAGCTTGTATCGGCACATGAAAATATTTAGAAATCTTAGGTAGCTCTGCCACTGTCTCTATAAGTTCATAGGTCATATCACAGGGATGTGAGGTTAAAAATTTAATTCGCTCAATGCCATCTACCGTGTGAACTTCTCGCAGTAAGGCTGCTAGATTAGTCCCTATATCTAAACCATAACCATCGACATTCTGCCCTAATAATATAATTTCTTTAAAACCTTCAGCGGCTAAAGCCTGTACTTCAGATACTATATCGGAAATAGATCTAGAACGCTGATCACCACGGGTTTTAGGCACTATACAGTAAGTGCAGCGATAATTACAGCCGTATATGACATTTACCCAAGCATAATATTTAGTTTTTCTAAATATCGGGGTCTCTGGAATATCCTCTGGCAGCTCTTCCCAGATTTCAGCTACCTGAGGGCGGCTCGCATAGACACCTTTGTTCATAATAGCTGGCTCTATACCATTTAAAAGATTAATCTGGTGCTTCGCTTCTGCCTCTAGAACTAAATCTGGAAGGCGATGTAAATTATGAGTACCGATAACTATATCAGCAGTTCTTACATCAGTAGCGAGTTTAGTCCCCTCCTGCTGCGGAACGCAGCCAGCTAGAGCTATCATGCTACCCGGTTTACGAGTTTTATCCCACTTGCCCATATAGCTGCGCATCTTATCTACAGCGTGTTCTCTGATACTACAAGTATTTAAAATGGAAAGATCAGCTTCCATTCTATCTTCAGTCTGAACATAATCGATTTCATCTAAAAGTCCTAACATTCTTTCCGTGTCAGCGACATTCATCTGGCAGCCTAGAGTTTCTATGAAAACTTTCTTTTTCGTTTTAGTAATCGACATTAGATATATTATTTTATCTAATTATGCTGTGAGAAGATTACAAACTACCTTAATTAAAGATATTCTTAAAACTTAATGAAATTTCATTTGAAAAATTAATTAAAAATAAAATATAATGGGTGGAACGCAGATATTAAAGCAATAAAATTTACATCAATTGGAGGAAGAATGATAAGAAGCTCAAGACAGTCAAAGACGACTAAACAAGAAGATCTTTATCTAAAAGCGATAATAGACCTAACAACATCTCATCGAGAATCTAGGAGACTTTTAAAGAATGAGTTTCAGCAGTATAAGTTAAATGCAAAACTGAGTCAAGAAATAGAATCTTTAGTGAAAGATAATATTCCACACTACGTAGAGGCGATCAAGAAAGGGCATTTTTACAAAAGGTTATCAGTAGAGTTTAATTTAAAAAAGAAATTTATCAGCTTTATTGAATTCTTTGATGAAGATTTAGAAAAAGAAGCAGCTTACCATTTTACTAAAGAGATACGAAAGAATTTAGAAGAACAGTATCAGGGAGAACATTACAGCATAGAGGACTACTTACTTAAATCCATACGCCCGAAATTAAACCCTAAGGTTTCTAGACTTGAACCATCTCTTGAAACTGCCATATTGGAAACAGCTCTAAGCCCTTTCCTTGCAGCGATTAAAGCAGCTTTCAATTTAAGTGTCGAATCCGATCAAGATTTATCTAGTGAATCAGAAAGAGTATATCGAGCGGTAGCAGCATTAGATATTAAAATGCATAAAAGATTTCTAAACTTAGTATCAAGTCAATCCTGTTCATTTCAGTTACTTGCCTACGACTTCTTTTATCGTAAACAGTTAGAAAATAATTACAAGATATTCTCTAGCCTCGCTCTAGAATACGCAAGTAGACCATATAAATTAGCCAAGTTTATTAGTCTCAGTCCTTATTTATTTAGACGAAAGTAGGCTCAAGAACTGGCTCTTTTTCAATCAACTGTACAGCTTGAATCGCAAGCTCTGTAATCTTTCTATCAAGACTACTAAGTTTAGATACCTGCTTACACATATCAACAGTGCGCCTAAGGGCTTTTAAAGCATCACCATCATCAGCTCTATTAGAAGACATTAGCTCTTCCCAATTCTGGGACTCCATCCACTTAGTAACTACAGCAGATACATCCATATTTATGTCAACAGGCTTCATTACTCTAAAATCACGCTGAACTTTCACTACGCTTCTTGCGATATTTTTCAAATGTTCAAAAACCTCATAATTATCTGCCTGAGCCTTAAGACCAAAACTATCCCTAGAAGATCTTGATTCGACGACCACTGCAGATAATAAACAAGCAAACTGAGTAACATCTAAATTCTTCACAAAATCCTTAGTTAAAACTTCGGTGATATATAAAGAGTTCTCAGAGCGAATCGCAGCGCAGATTTTACCAAGTTCTGTAGGCTTATAATTACTATCTAAATATGCTTTCTCTTTTAAAAGCTCTGTAATATCTTGGAAATTCTGCCAGTAAGTCTCTTCTTTAGCCTTAAGAATCTGATTTAATTCTCTTATCTTTTTACGATAACGCCTTAAAGTAGAAAACTGCTTAGAGCATGGCTTCTGTTTAGGACAGCCATTACATGGATAATTCTGAGCCTCTAAAGTTAATATCTCTAAAAGTTCCTCCATCGCAGTAACATCTGGTGACATCTCTTCTTCTAATTTTTTCTTACTTTTTCTCGTCTCATCGAGTTTATCTTGCATTGATCTATAATGCTGAAGATCCCCGATTTCACTTGGACACAGCGGTGTCTGTAAATCGAACTGCTTATTTTCAAGTAAACTCTTCTCAGCTAATATAGGTTTAAGATCTCTAAGAATTAAAGAATGACCAAAGCTTTTAAATATAAGTGCTTTCACCTCATCAAGAGAATGATTAGTTAGTAAGTTAAGAACCATCTCATAGCTTGGTCTGAAATTACTTTCTATGTCCTCGGCCTTAGAAACCGCTAAAGAAGCTGCATCTCCGGCAGTCTGATTACTGTTCTTAACAGTAATTACATAACCAACATCATCCATGCCTCTTCTGCCAGCACGTCCAGACATTTGAAGAAATTCAGAAGCTTTCAGGGATCTGAATCCATGATCACCCATCTTCTCAAGACTACTAATAATAGTAGTTCTCGCTGGCATATTAATACCAGCTGCTAGTGTTTCAGTGGAAAATACTATTTTAATAAGTCCTTTCATAAATAAATCTTCGATTAATACTTTTAAAGCTGGTAGTAAACCAGAGTGATGCGAAGCCACACCTTTACGAATAAGATTCAAATGTGGATAATTCGCAATAAAACTACTAGACTTAATTTGCTCATCGATGATTTTATTTAATTCACTAGACTCTTTTTCAGTAAGTAACTTCAGCTCTTCACACTGCTTAGCGTAATTATCACAGCCTTTCCTACTGAAAACAAAGTAAATAGCAGGCAGCATGCTCTTCTTCGCTAACTCTTCCACTACCAAATCTGGGGAAACTGGCTTGCCAAAACCACCACCACGATGAGAAAATTTATGTTTAGAGCCAGAACGATTATCATTCCTTTCTTTAAGCTTCGGATTTAACTTACCATTAGGCGTAATTAAAGGAAGCAGTTGCTCATCTTTAAAATAAAAATGATGCAAAGGTACTGGTCTAAAATCAGTCTTCACTAAAGCACACTCACCATGCACATTAGAAATCCAGTCTCTAAGCTCTTCAGGGTTATTAATAGTCGCAGATAAAGCGATTAATTTAACTGACTTAGGACTGTATATTACACTCTCTTCCCAAACAGTTCCTCTCGACTCATCTCCGATATAGTGAAACTCATCAAAAATAACAAACTTTAAATCTTCAAGATAAGGATCTAAAGAACCAAATGTCGTGCCATAAAGCATATTACGGTAAATTTCATTCGTCAGAACCATAATCTGAGCATCTCTATTCTTAGAGGTATCTCCAGTGAGTATGCCTACCTTCTCAATCCCGTAATCTCTTTGAAATTCTAAAAATTTCTGATTAATTAAAGCCTTTAAAGGTGCTGTATAAAATACTTTCTTACCTTCTGCTATAGCCATCGCAATAGCTTCAGAGGCTATCGCCGTTTTACCTGCACCAGTAGGTGCACTAACGATTAAATTTTTTGAGTCCTTAATGAAAGCTATCGACTCTTCTTGAAAAGCATCAAGCTTGAACTTCGTCTTAGTTATTACCATTTAGTAAATCCAAATTCCTTGTATAAACACTATTATTCATGTTTATTTTTAGCATGGATAATGAAAAAGAGCTAACTAGTCAAGCTTTTTTTAAGTATTAGATTTTTTTAAATCACTAAAATCATAAGGATTATAGCCATTAATAAAACTACCATTTAGACTCACGCTGCGAGCAGTGAAAGGATATAAATATCCATATTTAACGCCTGTAGTAAAACCTTTAGCCGCACCACTAAAAGCACCAGCAATAGCACCTGCGCCAAGGCCACTTATATTACCAGCAGCCTCGCCTAAAATCCCAGGTCCCATATATTCAGAAAAACCATCTGCGTAAGTTATAGCCTTAGAAATACTACCTCTAACAGCTCCGATAGGCGTACCAGCAGCTATTCCAATAGGAACACCTACTAAAGTACCAAAAACTCTATGAAAAATACTAGTTTCATCAGCCTTTGCTACTTCAGGCTTAGCTTCAATTTTTGCTGGAACTACTGGTGGTGCTACTGCAAGTAGATCAGCCTTCGCTTTATATTCACCAACTTTTCTATTTAATTCTTGATTTTCACTTCTTAGATTAGCAATCGCTCCATCTAACTGGGATTTATCACGATAACAGTCATTACATTTTTGATTAGTAGAATCTAAGTCTGTCCTCAATTTTTCAGCTTCAGCTTGCTGATCAAGATAAAGATTTTTATACTCATCAGCGTTAAGTCTTGCACGCTCAAGTTCATTTCTTAAATCTGAACTTAAATCTTTCATCGGTCTTGGTAAACCACCAGCAAGAACCGCCTGCTGAGATCCAAACGCCAAAAATACCAAACATAATATTATTTTTTTCATACAAAGACAATTATCTTACCACGTCAAGGTGTGCTAGTTTCTTATACCCAAAGAGACTGAAAAGAAGAGCAAAGGTTCCATTCTTATGAAAAAAGTGAGAAGGGATTCTTCACATTCAAGAGAAGTTTTGGCTTCGTAACAGCTGTATGACTAAAAGTTATCGCTTTTAAAAACTCTGCTGCGACAAAATTTAAATCAAGCTCAGCTTGACTTGAAAATACAGTAAATATGGTATCTCCAGCTTTAACTTCATCTCCCACTTTAGCCAAGAAAGTTATACCAGCTGTATAATCAATGCCGCTATTTTTTGACTTATTAAGACCGAAGGCTAGCTCATTAGCTAGGCGGCCGACTTGCTCACAGGAAATATCTTTTATAAAAGCATTCTCAGAAGCTTTAAAAGCATATTCATGCTTAGCTCTACTAGTATCTTTAAAAGCCTTTAAATCACCGCCCTGCGCAGAAATCCATTCATCAAATTTCACATAAGCTTTACCAGAAGCAATCGCAGAAATAACTTCAGCCTTATCCACTAACAGACTCGCTAACTCAACCACTAATTCATAGGTATCATTCTTCAAAGTACCTTCTAAAATTTCCATAGCTTCTATAATTTCAAGTGCATTACCCACAGCATAACCCAATGGCTGACTCATATTCGTAATCAGAACTTTGACATTCAATTTAAGCTCCGTGGCAATAGCCAGAATCTCATCTCTGAGGGCTTTAGCTGAATTTAAATCTTTCATGAAGGCTCCATCACCACATTTAAGATCTATTAAAATGACATCAGCACCACCAGCTATTTTTTTTGACATGACACTAGAAGCGATAAGTGGTACAGAATCTACAGTAGAAGTAAGATCTCTAAGAGCATAAAGCTTTTTATCAGCAGGCGCAAAATCAGTGGTTTGCCCAGAAATAGCGATACCAATTTCTGCAATCTGTTTTTCAAAAGCTTGAATATCAATGTCAATCTTAAAACCTGGTATAGACTGGAGTTTATCAACAGTCCCGCCTGTATGACCAAGAGCCCCACCTGAAAATTTAGATACCTTAAATCCTAAAGCTGCCAGTACAGGAGATAGGACAAGAGTCACTTTATCACCAACCCCACCGGTACTGTGTTTATCAACAAAGCCGCGTGTGCTAGCTTGCCTTTCGCCACTAATATCGCAAGCTTGATCATGCCTTTTCAAAGTAAGTACATGTCCGCTGTAAGCCATAGCTCTCGTTAGTTCAGCAGTTTCACGATGATTTAAGCCATTTAATCGCACAGCCATTAACCAAGCACTTAACTGAAAATCTGGGATAGAGGAGATATTATTAATAAGCCAATTAATCTCATCTAAACTGTGTTCCAGTCCATTTTTTTTCTTATTAATAATTTCAACTACACTATATTTAAACATTAAGAACCAACAAAAGAAATTAGATAATTTAAAAAGCTTTAAAGGTCTTAATATCAAGCCAAAGCAGCAGAACCACCAACGATTTCAGATATTTCTTGAGTAATAGCTGATTGGCGAGCCTTGTTATAAGAAAGTAACAGCTTATTAATAACTGCATCAGCGTTATTACTAGCATTATTCATCGCAGTCATTCTTGAAGCAAGCTCACTAGTAGTAGCGTCAAGAATATCAGTATAAACGGTATTATTTAAATACATCGGAGTTAGAGTATCAATTAACGCTCTAGCATTAGGTTCTAAAATCACATCACCAGACTGAACAGAATTAGCTAAGCTCTGTGGCTTTTCTACGGGAAGAAAGTTTTTAATTTCAGCCACACTATTAACCATACTAATAAAACGTGTGGAAATAATTTCTACCTTTTGAACTTCGCTTGAAGTAAATCTTTCAGCAGAAAATTTACTAATCTCCTCCACCACTTCTAGACTAGGTTTAGTCTGTAAATTTATATATGACCGAACAACATCTATCCCTTGTTCCTTATAAACTATTTTAGAGAAGGCATCAGTAGCTTTTCTACCAATAGTAAGCAAAGATATTTTCAATCCCTCTGACTGTAAATCCTTAATCCTTTTTCTAGCAAGCTTAAGGATATTAGCATTATACGGGCCGCACAAACCAATATCTGAAGAGATCACAATCAATAAAACACTATTAACCTTTGTTACTTTTTTTAATAAAGGGTTTTGATCTAATTCTTCTTGATCTAAGCACCCCTGAAGCTGAGTATATAACTGCTTCACACCATTTGCATAAGGTCTAGCTGCCTTAATTAACTTCTGCATTTTATTTACCTTAGCCGCAGCGACAAGTTTCATCGCAGCTGTAATCTTCTTGGTTTTTTTAGTGCTATTAATTTTAAGTTTAATTTCTTTAAGACTAGCCATACAGTCTAATTATTTTAGCTTAATCAAGACCGATGCACAACTCCATTCTCATGGCACTGTTGCTGAACTTCAATTTCGGCGTTTTCGTGATCCTAGCTGATTTCCTTCAGCATTAAAAACGCAAACTCAAGATTAAATCTCCATAAACTACAATTAAGCTATGCTAATGCCTTTGATAAATAATTTTTATTAATCTTTAATAGCTCAGTAGCAGAATCAAAATCCAAACCCTTTTTAAGATACAGAATAGCCTGCTTCACTCTATTACGAGACAGTGTCAAAGCCTCTTCAGCTAAAGGTTTATCACAGCCTGTAATTAAACTTATTAATCTGACAGCTCTTTCCTTAAGCTTTTTATTACTGACCTTAACATCTATCATTAGATTACCAAAAGTCTTACCAAGCTTAACCATCACCGAAGTACTTATAATATTAAGTACTATCTTCTGCGAAGTTCCAGCTTTAAGCCTAGTACTACCTGAAAGTATCTCCGGACCAGTATCTAGAAAAATGGAATAATCTGCATATTTAATAATCTCCGCGGCACGGTTATTAGTAATCACCACAGTCTTAGCACCTTTCTCCTTTGCCGCTTTCAAAGCTCCTATAACATAAGCTGCTCCACCACTAGCTGAAATACCGATAACCACATCGAGGCACTGTTGCCTAACTCCAATTTCTGCGTTTTCGTCGTCCTCATGATCCTCATGTACTTTCAGTACACTGCGGTCATTCGTCCTCCTCAGCCTTGAACTTGCACGTTTGGCAACAGTGCCATCAAGCGACTGCTCGCGAACTCCAATTTCTGCGTTTTCGCTACTCTTTAAATTCATTTTCGCTAAAACATCAGCATAACCAGCAGCTTCATCATCTTCAGCGCCTTCTACTGCGCACTGGATAGCTCTTTCTCCGCCAGCGATAATGGCTTTCACCAAATCAGGCTCAGTAGAAAAAGTAGGTGGACATTCGACTGCATCTAAAACACCAAGACGCCCACTAGTACCTGCTCCTACATAAATAAGTGAGCCACCCTGCCTTAAAGATTCACTAACAACTTCGATGACCATTCCGATATCTTCTTTAACATCAGCTAGGGCTATTAAAATCTGCTGGTGATCATCTACAAAAAGCTGCACTAAATCGGAAGAACTCAACTGATCTAAATTTTCAGACAGTGGGTTTATCGATTCTGTGATAGAAAGCATTATTGAAAATTCTCCTGATAAAGCAAGCACGAAACTTGATGATTTTGCTCAATAAGTCCGGATTCTCTATCGTCAAAAACAGCATCATTATGAAGCAAGGATACTGAAATAGGTTTCAGCAACAATGGCGTATTAAGCTCACAAGCCTCAAAACACTCAGGACATCTGGTACGAAAAGCACAACCACTAGGTATTTTACTTGCACTAGGTATTTCACCATACAAAAAAGTACGCTCTCTATCACGCTTCGTCGGGTCTGGGACTGGAGCTGAACTTAAAAGAGCTTTAGTATAAGGGTGCAAAGGATTCTTAAATAAATCATCTTTAAGTGCTATCTCTACTATTTCCCCCAGATACATAACAGCCACTCTATCAGCAATAAACTTAGCTACCGCTAAATCATGAGTAATAAAAAGAAAACTAATACCCAATTCTCGCTTAAGTTTTAACATTAAATTTAATATAGTCCACTGAATCGATACATCCAAGGCGCTCACGGCTTCGTCAGCAATAATCAACTTAGGATTGCAAGCTATCGCCCTAGCGATACAGACTCGCTGATTTTGTCCACCTGAACACTGATGTGGATATTTAGAAGCTAATTCAGCATCAAGTTCCACAAGCTGCATAAGCTCAAATACTCTTTCTTTAACATTCTTTTCTTTATTTATCCGAAGAGGCTCTGCGATACTATCATAAATCTTAAAGCGTGGGTCTAAGCTACTAAAAGGGTTTTGGAAAATCATCTGTAAACTTTTCCTTCTATCTAAAAGCTTAAATCCTTGAAGATGTAAGAAATCTTCACCTTCAAAATTAATCTCGCCCGAATCCGGCTCTGTGAGACGCGTTATAAGCCTTGCTAAAGTAGATTTACCACAGCCAGACTCACCCACTAAAACAAGTATTTCCCCTTTATCAATAGATAAATCCACAGCTCTCACAACTTTAAGCAACTCTTTAGTTCCAAGACCCCACACCCCATCTTTTGAGATGGGGAAAGATTTGGATAAATTTTTAACCTCTAATAAAGCCACTATTTTAAGAACATAACACATTTTCAAAACTGCCCCCCTTAATTTCTCCTACAAGGCAAGCCTAAATCCCTGAGAGCGAAGCATTCCCCCCATTTCAAATCAAATTTTTCATAAGAAGAGTAGCCTTATCTATGACTAGGTTGTGAAAATAGGCATAGATATAGAGTATATGTTCTAGCATATGA
>Ga0208723_1000047_pt1 | contig 49041 bp, 43 predicted proteins | sample LakMenEpi31Aug12_FD_150750 | JGI IMG/M metagenome (GOLD analysis project Ga0208723, IMG submission 150750) | Freshwater microbial communities from Lake Mendota, WI - 31AUG2012 deep hole epilimnion (SPAdes) | ecosystem: Environmental > Aquatic > Freshwater > Lake > Epilimnion/Euphotic zone ...
GTGCTCCCACGAAGGCATCGCCGGAGCCGCAGCATCTGTGGCCTGACCCGGAGACGGCGGCGGCACGCCGACGCCGCGGAACTCGGCCCAATCGCCGAGGGGCGTCCACGCGGCCATGCCTTCGCGCCAGGCGAGGTCGGAAGCGAGGAACCGGCCGGAAGCCAGGCCGGCGACGATGTCCTCGACGGCGAAGACCCCGAGCTGCTGTTGGTGACGAGCGACGTGGATCTGCATGTCACTTTGATAGGCGAGGCGACCTCCCTCGCAAGCCTAGGCCAGCTTCAACCCATCGGGCGGAAGAAAGGCCAGACGGCCAGGGCCATGAAAGCCGTGGCCACGCACGCAGCGCAGCAGCCCGCGACCGCCAAAGCCAACAGGGGTTTCCAGGCGGCATCCCGATGGGCCTCCCGCAGCGAGACCGACAGATAAGCCAGCATCACGAAAGGCGCGAGCGCCCAACCACATGGCACGATGGCCAGCATCAGCATCGCCCCGGTGACGTAAGCCACGACGCGCGCGGTCACGCGGAAGCCGGCTTTGCCGCCGCCGAGAAGGACGAGAAGAGCGTGGAGGAGACAGGCGCCGCCTAAAATCAGCGCGACCATAGCCAGCGGAAAGCCGGCGAAGAACGCCGCGAAACGGCTTAAATCTAATCCGGCCGGAGCGGCCACTTGGATTCCCGAAAGGATGCTGCGGCGGCCGCTGAAAGGTAGCGCCGCGTCCGTGAGGACCAGCTGGAGGTAAACGAAGGGCGCCGCCAACGTGGCGCAGAAGAGCACCCAAAAGGCCGCCCGTCCAAGACCTGCGGAAATGGTCGACGGACGAAACGCCGAGCGAGGCGCCGACCAGACAGCCCGCATGGTCCGCGCCCAAGCCGTCCAACCCGGCCACAGTTTGGGTGACGCCTCGAAGGCGAGCGCCGGCGGCGGCACGAGCGTCTGGAAGGCGCCGATCGCCGCCGCGAATTCCGGACGGGCCGCGAGCGCGATCCAGCCCGGTTCGCCCTCGCGCCAAGAGAACGTCGCGGCGGCCAGACGACCCGTCGCGAGGCCGGCCTCGACTTCGGAGCCGGACAACACCCCGACGCTGAACCCTCGCTCGGCGAGGTGGTAGGGCGTGGCGCTCATGTCAGCGAAGAAAGTGGTGAGGAGGGCGGGACTCGAACCCGCGACCCGCAGCTTAGAAGGCTGCTGCTCTGATCCAACTGAGCTACCCCCTCATGAAAGTGACCGTAAGACGGCCACCCCAAGCAGGCAAGCCGTCAGCCGACTAGCAGATCAGGTCTCTGAAGTTGCTGAAATCCGCCGAAAGACCGCCCGGCATGCCCTTGTTGATCACCGAGACGGCGTCATGGGAGTGCAGGGACTCCAGATGGGAGCAGGCGATGACGAAGTCGCGGACGCGGGCGTCGGCGTCGAACTGCTCGTAGACGACGCGCGCGGCGTCTTCGACGAACTTGGAATAGGCGCCGTTGAGCTCGGCGAAGGCCTGCTCGTCCTCGCGTTTGACCATCACCTGGGTCTCCGTCTGGAGGCCCTTGAGGCAGAGATCCTTCATGTCCTCGACGAACAGGGCGCGTCCCGGAGAGATCTCGGCGACGACGCGGGCCTTGGAGCGCTGCGAGTGCGGGATGCCGTAGGCGCTACGCTCTTCGCGGGCATGCTCGGTCAGCTCGGCCGAGCACGGGCAGGCGGAGGAGTAGACGAAGTCGAAATGGACGTAGCGACGGAGACGATCGAGGTCGTCGATGGTGCCTTCGAGGACGGCGCGGTAATACTGCCAGCCTTCGAGACCCGAGCGGAGCGACTTCTGCAGGATCGGGTAGCGGAATTCGACGAGGATGCGGGCGCGGCTGCAGTCGAGGTCCTTCTTGTAGCGGATGAGGACTTCTTCGAGGAGCTCGTGTGAGAGCACGCGGTCCTTGAACTCGTAGAAGGTCCGCATGATGCGGGACATGTTGATGCCCTTGCGGTCGGCCGCCAGGGACACCGAACCGGTGATCGTGCACTCGAGGGGGAGCGGCTTGCCGTCGCGGGTGGCGACCAGCATCGGCAGATGGAAGCCGGAGATGCCGACGTGCTGGATCGGGACGTTGGCGCCCTGGATCAGGGAGGCGTCCTTGTTCTGCATGTCCGGCAGCGTCGCCCGGTAGGCGTCGTCGGCGCGGAAATTCCGATCGTAGCGGCGGGAGAGATCCCGGCTGCGGGGCGGATGTTCGGCTCGGCTCATGACGTGGAGGGTGGAGGAAAAGTCCTGACGGGCAAACGGTCGGATGAAAAAGCCCCCTGCGCTGGAGCCACCTGCCGGATTTGAACCGGCGACATTCTCATTACGAATGAGATGCTCTACCAGCTGAGCTAAGGTGGCGGCGCAGAGGAAGGAAGAACATGGGCGGCCCGAGGCGGAAATCAAGCCTTGGCGACAGGGGAAATGCCCTCGCCAGCCGCGAAAATTAAGGCAAAGGTGGCCTGAGCCCCATGCGAGCCGCCCTGATCGCCCGCCAGTTCGACGTCCAAGGACGGCTCGTGACCGTCGAGCCCTACGGCTCCGGCAACGTCAACGACACGTACCTCGCGATCTTCCGGACGACCTTCTCGGAACAGCGCTTCATCGTGCAGCGCATCCGCAAGTCCGTCTTCCCGCAGCCCGAGGTGATCATGCAGAACATGCGCGTGCTCACCGACCACTGCCACGCCAAGCTCGAGGCCGAGGCGGAAGGTGCGGACCGCATCTGGCAGCTCCCCAAGATCATCCAGACCAAGGCGGGGGAAGACTGGGTGACGGACGCCGACGGCGACCTCTGGCGCGCGATCTCCCAGATCGCCAGCGCGCAGGCCTTCGAGAAAGTGCGCAACCCGGAGCACGCCCACGAGGCGGGCATCGTGCTCGGTCACTTCCACCGCATGGTCAGCGACCTGCCCGCGGAGAAACTCGGCTACGCCCTGCCCGGCTTCCACGTCACGCCAGGCTACCTCGCGAAGATGGACGCCGCGCTCGCCACGCCGGGCGGCCAGGAGCGACTGCACGCCTCGGTCGAAGCCAAGCGCGCCGTCCGCTTCGTCGAAGCGCGCCGCGCCCGCTGCGCGGTGCTCGAAGAAGCGCGCGCCCGCGGCGACCTCTCCCTGCGCACGACGCACGGCGACCCCAAGGTCGGCAACATCATGATCGACGAGGCCACCGGCCGCGGGACGTGCATCGTCGACCTCGACACCGTGCAGCCCGGCCTGGTGCATTATGACATCGGCGACGCCACGCGCTCGGTGTGTAATCCCGCCGGAGAAGACGCGCCGGAGCTAGGCTCGGTCATCTTCGACCTGGATCTTTTCACCATGTTTTACAGGGGTTATCAGGCGCACGCCCGCGACTTCCTGAGCCCGGCCGACCACCGCCATCTGTTCGACTGCATCCACCTGATCCCGCTCGAGCTCGGGCTGCGCTTCCTGGCCGACCATCTCGCCGGCGACGTCTACTTCAAGGTCCGCTATCCCGGCCACAACCTGCGCCGCGCGCTCGTGCAGTTCAAACTCGCGGAGAGCATCGAAGCCCGCGAACCCGCGATCCGCAAAGTGCTCGGCGAACCCTGATGCCGACCGAGACTTCCGCTTTCTCGACGACGCTGTGGATCGCGGCCGCGATCCTGGCCGCGCTCATGGTCCGTGGCGCCTGGCGCGGCTATCGCCGCGGCCCGCTCCGGCAGCTCGCCGGCCCGGCGGCCCTGACTGTCGGCCAGCTCTGCGGCTGGTTGTTCGGCGGCGATCTCGGTCACGCCTTGCTGCAAGGGACTTCCTACCCGTGGATGCTCCGCGGGATCACCGGCGTGGTGGGTCTCGCCTGCGTGGCCGGCCTCCTCACTTACGCCCTGCTCTGGCGGCTAGGCCGTCTGCCGGAAGGCCAGGACGAAGCCGAGAGCCCAGTCCTCGGCGCGCTGGTCGGTTGCTGGACCGGAGCCCTCTACTTCGTGTTGCTGGTCGGCATCCTGGCCTCAGTCGCCTCCGTCTACGACCTCGTCGCCCGCCCGGGCAGCCCGGCCAGACACTGGACGGTCGAGCTGCGCGATGAACTCGCCGCGACCCCTTTGACCCGAGAGCTCAAAGAATGGTCCCCGATCCCCGACGAGCAACGGACCCTTATCCGCCAGACTCGCCGGCTTATGGCCGACCCTGAGGCTCGCCGCCGCCTGATGGCCCAGCCCGAGATCCGGGCCCTAGCCGCCCACCCCACCCTCTACCAGGCCTGGGAGGATAAAAAGGTTCGTGAGTTGTTGAATAACAATGACTTAAGTGGATTTATCGACCACCCAAAAGTCCGGGCGGTCCTGGCGGACGAAGTCCTGCAAAAAGAGGCCGAAAAGGTTAACCTGACCAAGGTGATTGACCGAGCCCTGCTGTCCCCGAAAAAATAGGCTTTAAGTCTATTTTATGGTAGTCGCTCGGAGTTGGTTCCTTATGTTTGAACCTCCCTCCCCACACCCATGAACAAGTTCTCGTTCCTCCTGGCTGCTCTCTGTGTCTCCCTGCATGCCCAGGATGCAAAGCCGGCCGACGCCAAGCCGGCCGCCCCCGCACCCGAGGTCAAGCTGAGCGGCGGCGCCAAGGCCGAACCGAAGACCTATTTCGCCGACGTCTGGGTCGGACGAAGCATCGCCGACTGCCTGACCTTCCAGAACAACATCCAGGTCCTCGGCAAGCAGGTCGAAGAGCTCAAGCGCCTCCAGATCTTCCTCGAGAACGCCCTGACCACCCCGGAGAAGGAAGCCCGCGGCCACGAGATCGCCGCCAAGCAGGCCAAGCTCAAGGGCGACAACGAATCGATGGGCAAGCTCTACGGCGGCTTCAGCATCGAGCGCCCCTACCAGCTCGTCTTCACCAAGGCCATCATCGCCACCCCCGTCTCCAACGAAGAGTTCACGAAGCTCTCCGCCGCCAAGGATTTCAAGGCCGAGAACATCATCAATATCGCCGATAAGAAATTCCAGATCCGCAGCACGGTCAGCGGACAGGCCGAAGTGGAGACCTTCGGCCTCTCGCTCAAGCGCATCACCGATGCCAAGGCCCAGCTGCAGCAGCTCGTCGACCTTCAGCCTCGCCTGACCAAGGACGACGACAAGACCAAGGTCGAGAAAGCCATCAAGGAGATCCAAGACGACCTTTCCAAGAGCCTCGAAGAGTTCAAGAAGTCGCACGGTTTCGACTTCAACGCCGAGGCCATCACCCTCCCCGCCGAAGCCAAGCTGGCCGTCCAGATCACCGAGGACGAGAAGAAGGCCATCGAAGCCAAGAACGCCCCGGCTCCTGAAAAGAAGTAACCCGCTTACCCCAACCCTAACCCCACCCTAACATGTCCGCCACCGAAGCCCCCGCCGCCCCGGCCGAAGCCCCGAAGGGCCCCCTCATCGAGATCCTGCCGCTCGGCCAGAACCTCGCCCGCGTCGTCCTGACGATCTCCAACCAAGCCTCCCTCGCCCGCTTCCAGCAGGAACTGCAGACCCTCGGCCAGCACTTCGGACGCCTCCAGCAGCTCCAGCAGCGCATCCAGGTCGCCCTCACCACCGTCGAGCGCGACGCCCTCACCAAGGTCGCCGAAGCCGAGCTCAAGGACTTCAACGAGAAGGACGCCGTCTTCGCCAAGGTCTGGGGCTTCAATGTCCCGGCCATCGCCAACCGCCAGTCGACCTTCGTCAACACCGGCCTCCGCCTCCTCGCCGTCGTCTCGGAAGAAGAGCTGACCAAGGCCCGCGCTGACAAGAACTTCAAGGAAGAGCAGGTCGTCGTCCGCGGTGACCGTCGCCTCCTGCAGACCGCGGAAATCCGCGGCTTCGACCTCGTCGTCCAGTTCGACCAGTTCGCCAAGGTCCTCCAGGCCCGCCGCGACGCCTTCCTCCAGCTCACCGAACTCCTCAAGCGCGCCGAGAAGGATGAAGACAAGACCCGCATCCAGACCCAGCTCGACCAGACCCGCGAGCTCCTCGAGAAGGGCAACAAGGAGATGCTCGAGAGCGTCGGCTACTCGATCACCCACAATTACGAAGTCGAGATCCTCGAGTCCAAGTTCGTCATCCTGCTCAACCAGGAAGAAGTGAACCAGATCGTGGCCGCCGCCCAGCAACAGCAGGCCGCCGCCGCTCCGGTCGCCATCGAAGCTCCGAAGCTCGAGAAGAAGACCGAGAAGAAGAACTAAGCCTCACGCTTAGCCTTCGCCCTCAGGCCCGCCCTCACCGGCGGGCCTTTTTGTTGGCTAGAACAGCTCGCCCTGCTGCGCGTCCGCGACGGGCTTGGCCTTGGGCTTCGGCGCCGGATCAGCCTTCGACGCCTCGGCCGGCGCCGTCGACGTGCGGCCATGCTTCGTCTGATACCGACGCAGCGTCGAATGCATCTCCATCTCGGCGAGGAAGGCTTCGACGCCGGTGATATCCTCCGCGACGGGCGAGCCGGGTTCGAATTCGAAATCGGTGCGGAAGGTGACGAGGCGGAGATTACTGCGGATCCGTTCGGCCTCCACCTTGACCTGCTCGCGGAAGCGCTCGGGCTGCAGCGTGTCGGCGGCGGCGAGGACACCCTCGAGGTCGCCGTATTCGGTCAGCCACTTGACCGCGGTCTTGGGGCCGACGCCTTTGAGTCCGGGAATATTATCCGAGGCATCCCCCACGAGCGCGAGGTAGTCCGCGATGCGTTCCGGCGGGACGCCGAACTTCTCGGTCACGGCGGCGGGGTCGAGGCGACGCCAGCCGAGCGCGGGATTGGCGGTGGGCGGCGGGGCGAGCTGCACGACCGGGCCGCCGACGCACTGGCCGAAATCCTTGTCCGCGCTGACGATCACGCAGGCGTCGCCCGACGCGGAGAGGATGCGGACGGCGGTCGCGATCAGGTCATCGGCCTCGACGCCGCGTCGCTCAAAGACTTGGAAGCCGAGGAGCGCTGTGAGTCGCTTGATCTCCGGCAATTGCAGGACGATATCCTCCGGGGTCTCGTCGCGCTGGGCTTTATACTCCGGGAGGACTTCCAGGTGACGGTCTGACCCGCCGAGGTCGAAGAAGACGGCGCAACGGTCCGGCTGCTCCCCTTCCCGGAGGTCCAGGAGGGCCTTCATCCAGCCATGCAGCGCGCCCGTGGGGAACTGGTCGGATTGCCGGCGAAGATTGGAACGCTCCATCGCGAAGTGACTGCGGAAGACCAGATTGAATCCGTCGATGAGCAGCCAGCGCATGGAGTGATTGTCGCTCCGCCCGTCGGGAGCATCGAGAAAAAAGCAGGCCCGCCATGCGGCGGGCCTGTCGGACCGAACTTGAACGTTCGGCTTACTTCGCCGGCTCGGGGGCGACCGGCGCGGGCTCGGTCGGGTTCGCGGCCTCGATCGGCTCGCGATAGACCGCGCCGGCCGGCGAGATGAGCGTCGGATTGGAGAAGGTCGCGCCCGCACGCATGCCCGGATGGGTGCTGCGGAGGGTGGCGCCGCCCGGAGAGACGAGGTTCGCGGTGACGAACACCATCAGGCTGCGCTTCTGCACGCTCTTGCCGGTGGAGCGGAAGGCCGCGCCGATGAGGGGCAGATTACCGAGGACCGGGACCTTGTCGTCGACGGTCTTCACTTCTTCGCGGGTCAGGCCGCCGATGACGACCGTGGCGCCGTCGAAGACGGTGACGTCGGTCGTGACTTCGCGGGTGCTGAAGATCGGCTGGAAGAAGCCGGAGGGGACGGTGACCGTGACGCCGCCGGTCAAGGCGACGGAAGTGCCGCCGTATTCCACGAAGCCTTCGAACTCGGTGACCTTCGGCTTGAGGTTGAGGGCGATGGAGTCATCGGCCGCGACGGTCGGGGTGACTTCGAGGGTCACGCCGACTTCCTGGACGGTGAAGTCCTGGGGCGTACCGGCCGTGATCGCGACGGAGGTATTAGCGGCGCCGAGGGCACCACCACCGCCACCCTGACCGACGTTGGACTGGATGTCACCGTAGGCCTGCGGATAGCGAAGCAGCTGGGCCACCTTGATGACCGCCGTCTTGCCGTCGAGGACGGTCAGGCTCGGGGAGGACATCAGGTCGCTGCCGGCGCTTTCTTCGATGGCGCGGATGGCGACCGCGAGGGTCTCCTGGCCGAGCACGCTGACGGTACCAGAGTAGGTGTTGGCGATGCTGCCGAGGTTCATGCCACCGGGGAAGCTCGGGGCGATATTCGGGAAGGTCTGGCTGTTGTTGGTGGTGGTCGTAACGCCGCCGGTCGTGGTGGTGATCTGGCTGTTGATGGTCAGATTCTTCGGAGCGGTGTTGTTCTGGGCGAACACGCGGTTGATCGAGCGGAGGTTGCTGGCGGCGTTGACGTTGCCGTTGCCACCCGTTGTCGGAGCGAGCGTCCAGTTGACGCCGAGTTCGTTGAGCGCCTTCTGCTCGACTTCGATGAACTTGGCTTCGATGTGGACCTGCTTGATGTCGGAGTAACGACGGATGATGTTCTTCACGCGGTCCAGGTTCTTCGGGCTCTGCGTGACGATGAGGCGGGTACCGTCGAACGAGAGGGTCGCCGGCGGCTCGAACGGAACGCCCGAGCGGGTGAGGAAGCTCTTGATCGCCATTTCCTGAGGGTTGCCTTCGGCCGGACCAGCCGCACCGCCGGCACCGCCGAAGGGATTGGCCGCCGCGCCGCCCGGAGCGGTGGTGTTCAGGCCTTGGCCGGTCATCTTGACGACGGCGGCCTGGGTGAGTTCGAAGAACTGGGTATCCAGCAGGCCGTCGCCGGCGTCCTTACGGACTTCGACGATGCCCGACGGGCTGACGGAGAAGCTGTAGCCGACGCGCTTACAGAGATAGTCGAGGGCCTGGAAGACCGTGACGTCGCGGAGCTGCAGGTTGACGGTGGGGCTTTCGCCGCCGTCGGTGACGGGGACGATGTTCACGCCCTTCTGGTCCTTGTCGTAAGTCTGCGAGAGGCTCGAGAGCTTGGTGAGGGCGCGGTCGAGAGGTTCGTCGCGGGCGACGAATCCTTCGGGCAGGCGGATCGTCTTCATCTTCTCGGTGACCGGGTCGTTGCCGACGTCGGCGATCTTGGTGTTTTCGCGGTTGAAGACTTCCGGGAGCTTCCAGCTTTCGTCGAGGAGCTCGAGGAGCTTGCCCTTGGTCACGCCGCGGTTCCACTGGCCGGAGTTATCGGAGAGCATCTCGCGGATGCGGATCTGGTAGGCCTTGGATTCCGAGTTATTGGGCTGATACTGCAGGACTTCGCGGTAGGCATCGAGGGCGCCCTGGTAGTCGCCATAGAGGTAACGGGCGCGGCCCTTGACGAGGAGCTCGTTGACCTTGTCATCCTTGACGCGGACGCCGGGGGAGAGCTCGTCGATGTTGCGGAAGGTCGGGTCGTTGCGCTTGGCGGCGAGTTCCTTCTGGAGACGGAGCACGGCGGGGTCGTCCTCACCCTTCAGCTTCGCGTAATCGGCGACGAGGGAGGTGGCGCGGGTCATGTCACGGGCGTCGATGGCGATGAGCGCTCGACGGGCGAGAGCCGAAGCCTTGGTCGCCTTGATGCGTTCCTTGAGGTCCTTGTTGGAAAGGCTCTCGGAGCCGAGGGCGCGGTCGGCGGCGTCGAGGTCGGAGATGGCCTTGTCGACCGATTCAGCGGTGCCCTTGCGGAGCAGCTTCTCGGCGGCGTCGATCGCATCGTCCTGCTTGGAGAGGGCGGCGGCGTTGTCCTTGGCGAGGCGCTTCACCTCTTCCTGGGCGACGGAAGCGCTGCCGGCATCGCGGCGGACGGCGATCTCCTGCTTGGCGAGGGCGATGGTGTCGCGCAGCTTCTGGGCGGCGGCGGTGGGGATGGCGGCGATGGCGGCATTGGCGCCGTCGAGGATCTCCTGGGCGCGCTTGAGGTCGCCGGCAGCTACCTTGGCCTTGGCGGCTTCGATGGCGCGGGTGACTTCTTCAAAGCGGTTCTGGTGGGCCGTGGCGACTTCGTCGAGGGCACCGCTGGCGGCGGGGGCGACGACGGCTGCAGGCGCAGCCGGAGCACCGTCGGTCGGAGCGGCGGCCTTGGCGTCGGCGGACTGCTTGGAAGTGGTGGCTTCGGCCAGGGCGGCGTTGACGGAGGTCAGGCCTTCGTTGGCTCCCATGTCCTTCGGGTCGATCGCGAGGATCGCCTCGAACTTCTCCTTGGCGACCTGGAGATTACCTTCATCGCGGGCCTTCAAGGCTTCGGCGAGGAGCAGCGGCTTGCGCGAGGCGGCGTCCCCATCCTGCGCGACGAGGGTGCCGGCGGCGAGGGCGAGGGCGAAAGCGGCCCAAGCGAGCTGCGAACGGTGGATATTTTTCATGAGTAGGGGGCTTTGAAAATTACTTGATGGAAGGGGTGGAGGCCTTGGGCGCAGGGGCGGCGGGCTTGTTCTTGGGCGCGGGGGGTGGGGGCGCCGGGACGACGAGCGTCTGCTGGTCGAAAGTCTTCTTACTGGGCCTCTTGGGGTTGAGGACGATGGTCTTCTCAAAACTCACGCTCTTGTTCTTCAAGTCAATGCCTTTGACCACGAAGGAGGCTCCGTTGAGGACAAACTTATCCCCAGCCTCGTGCAGGGTCAGGCTCCAGGCCGGATCCTCGGGGGAGCGGAGGACGACATGTACGCGGGTTTTGTCCTCCAGCGGTTTCTCGTCATTGATCTCGAGGACCCGTCCCCATTGACGGTCGTCGACCGTGAGGATGTTACGCACGAACGGGAAGCCGTCCTCATCCTTGCCTTTGACCACGCGATAGGACTTCAGGGTCAGGTTAGGGGCGTCGGGGATGGGTTTGTTCAGCTTACAATCGTCGAGGTAACGATTGGTCTTCACGTTCTTCAGCGAGAACAGGCGGTCCTCTTCCTTCTTGCCCGGCGGGAGCGAAGAAGAACTGAGCATGTAGGTGTAGGTCGGGTAACCGACCGAGACGAGCTCCACGCCGAAGGGAGGCAGCACGTCGGCCTTGCGGCTGCGCGGGACGTATTCCTTGATCGTCGGATCCCAGACGACGTCGATGGTGGTGAAGAGATCGTAGTCCCAGTTCTCGTCGTCTTCTTCAGGGCTCAGCCAATCTTTGACGTTGTCTTCAAGGGACGCGCGGGGAGCCGTCGGGTAAGCGGCTCCGGCGGGCGGCGCCTGGCGAAGCTTGGTGAGGACGGCGGTCTTGCCGTCTTCGTCCGGCACCGGCGGAGCGATCCAGCCCGGATTGAGGTAGACGGCGACACCGCCGGCGAACAGGAGCGCGCCGAGGGCGACGAGAAGGATATCCTTGCGGGAGTTCATGTCCGGGATGCTTTATTTCTTGGGTTCGCCTTCGACACCGGCGGCAGGCTTCTCGGCGGGGATGGAGAGGTAGTCGACCTGGACCACGAAGGTCGAAAGCTTGCGCTGCACGACCTGGACACGCTTGTCTTCGGAGGAGGCGGCGCCGGCGGAGTTGGCCGCCGAGGCGGCGGGAGCCTGATCGAAGAAGGAAAGGGCCGGCGTGCCGACGACGACGGGGCTCGGTCCGGCGGCCGCGCCGGCGACCGGGACGAGCGCGACGGGCGCGGAGAGCAGTTTCTCGACCTCCTTGGTCGTCGTGCCCACGTCGATGGTGGTCACGGCGAGCGGACGGCCGGAATTACGGATCTTGTTCACGAAAGTACGCAGGGTCGGGGTGTAGCCGACGAAACGCACACGGAACGAAAGTGTCTCGACGAGGCCGTTGCGGGCGAACGTGCGCGCCGGGGCGAACTCGTCGGTCTCATTGCGGGGAGCTTCGCTGTCCGGACCGAACGTGCCGGCGCCGGGGCGCCCTTCCGGGATGACGATGTAGGTCTCGACGGGCTCGCGGTCGACGGACTCGATCAGCAGAGGCGAACCGACTGGGCGGGATTCGATGAGCTGACGGACCAGGAAATCGATGATGAGGCGCTGCTGGTCGACCTTCTGGAAGTCGCGCTTCGGGGAAGTCCCTTGGTTATGGATGTAACGATGGAAACCGAAGGCGGTGGGTTCATTCGGTGAGAACTTCACGCCTTGGTCAGCCGCCAGCTTGCGCCAGCCGTCGACCGATTCACGGAGCAAGGCGCTGAGTTCGGCCGAGTTGGCCGAAGCCTTGCCACGGATGGCCATCTCGGGGTTGCCGGCGATCAGGGCGTTCAGCTTCTCGCGGTGGGCGGCGAGATCGGCGACGTCGTTCTGGGCGGCCTTGACGTTGTCTTCGTTGAGGGAGACGAGCGCTTCGCCCGGGGCGAAGGCGTGGCCGTTGAGGAGGCCGGCTTCGACGGCGGTGCTGCTCCGCAGCGCACGGGAGGTCTCATCACCGCCGCTATAAGCGAGGTAAGCCATGGCCAGTCCGGCGAGGAAAGCCGCCCCGAGGAGGATGAGTCCGAGGTTGAAGCCGAGGTTCTTCTTGAAACGGTGCATGGACTTAGAGGGCCTTTTCCTTTTGGATGACGAGGGTGATGGTGGCCTTCGGATTGCGGATGGTGTTCTGCTCCGTCACGCTGATCTCGTTCTCCGGGACGGCGCTCACGTAAGGGGACTTACGCACCGCATCAAGGAGCCGGCCGATATGCGCCTTTTCCGAAGCGGACTTATACTGCTTCACATCGTAAGCCACGTCGGAGAACAGGAAGCGGACCGTGAGGATGACCTTGGTGACGACCACGGGCGGCAGCGGCGGCTGGCCTTCCGGCGCGGGCGCGGCCGGCTGGGTGTCATACTTGACGTGCATCTCCTCGATCCAGGTGTTCTTACAGGAGCCGACGCGGGCCTGGAGGTCGCCCAGGAAGGCCGGCCAGTTCGAACGGTTGAGGACGACGAATTCGAGCTCCTTGCACTTGGCGGCGAGCTCGATGGCCTGCTTGCGCGATTCTTCGATGGCCGAGCGGCGGGCGGACAGTTCGCCCTGACGGGCCACCACTTCGGCGATCTGCTGCTTGTTCCAGCCTTCGGAGGAGGCCAGGGCGAGCCAGACGCAGAACGGGGCGGCGGCGGCGAGAGCGGCGGCGGCGAGGAGCCGAGGCTTGCGCGCGTCGAAGGCCTGCTGGGCGGCGATGTCGCGCGGGATCAGGTTGACGCCGATGGGCTGCGGCAAGACGAGGCGGGCGGCTTCGCCGATGACCTCGGTGATCTGATATTTGGCGCGCTGGAGCTGCTCGGAGGTGATGCTTTCGCCCGGCGTGATGACGGCGGACGGATCGAAGAGTTCGACCTGAAGACGGAGGGTCTCGCAGAGCTGCTCCGAAAGGCCGGGAACCTGGGAACCGCGGCCGGTCACGAGGATGCGGGCGGGCTGGCGACCATTGGCGCCACGGCGGACGTTGATGAGGCGGCGGTTGATGTCCTGCGCGAGGCGGCGGATGAAGGTCTGCGCGTTCGCCTGCAGGACGGCGACCTGCGGATCGGTTTCGGTGAGCTGGAGCACGCCGGAGAAGTAGCCGACCTTGATGGCTTCGGAGGTCGCGAAAGGCTGGCCGGTGTTGTCGGAGACGCCCTGGGTGAGCAGGTTACCACCCATGTTGGTGGCGGTCTGGATGTTGACGCCGCCCGGACCGACGAAACTCAGCGTGGTCGAACGGGCGCCGACGTTGACGATGAGGACTTCTTCGGCGGACGAACCGCCGCCGAGCCGGAACGCCTGGCTGTCGAGCAGCGGGGCGGCCTGGATGGACATCGGGCGGAGCCCCGTCGAAGTCACGAGATTGGCGATGCGCGTGGCGACCTCGGTGCGCAGGGCGAAAAGCAGGACTTCGGCTTCGACGCCATCGGAGGCCATCAGCTGGCTGTCCCAGATGACTTCGTTGAGCGGGTAAGGAATCGCGTTCTGAGCTTCGAAGGCGACGATCTGGGCCTGCTTGGCCTTCTCGACCTGCGCCACCTTGAGCGGCTTCTGCAGCAGCAGGAAGGCCGGAGCGATGACGGTGACGCGACCCTTGAGGTCATGCTGGTTCACCAAGTTGGCCAGCGCGGCGATCGCCGCGTTCAACCAGTCGTCGTCACCGGTCAGGCCGGGGGCGATCTCTTCGACGAAGAACTGCTCGAGGACGAGCGTGCCGGAAGCGGCGGAGAACTGCGAGACCGAGACGTTAGACGCGGCAAGATTGACGATGGTGGCCTTCTTCTGGCTCATACGGGAAAGGGGTGGGGAGGATTAGCGCGAAGACGCGTCTTCCCGGATGAACTCCGGCTGAGGCGAACCTTGCGGCAGGCTGTCGTAAAAGGCGGAGGGCACGAGATAATGGGGGCGGAGCATGCCGTTGTTGGCGTTGACGGCGCGGTCGGCCTCGGAACGGGCGACGTCGAAGGCCTTCTTGTCGATGAACATCTTGTGCATCGCGTTGGCCATGTCCGGGACCGGGCGGCCGGCTTCGGTGAAGAGGGGCTGCTCGGTGCCGCCGACGTCGACCTGGACGTAGTAGAAGTCGGGCTGCATCTTGAGACGGTCGCGCTTGATGATGTCTCCGGGGAGGTAGAAGTAGACGGAACGATCGGTGTTCACTTCCATCGTGAGCACCGTCGCGGACGAGCGATAATAGGCGAACTCGGCGGCGGTCGTGGTACCGATCGGCTTGAAAATCAGGGTCAGGGTGACCTTCACCTTGTCGACCCAGGTCTTGTTGATCGGCTTCTTCGGGCCGGCTTCGGCCTCCCCGGCGGCAGCGATGGCGGCGGGGTTGAAATTAGCGTGGAGCTCGACCTGCGTACGAATCCACGGATTCTGCTGACCGCCGAGCTTGACCGGGTCGAAGTGGATCGAGCGGACGTTGACGGCGCTTTTACCCGAGGTCGCATCGGCCTTCCCCGCCTGGGCGAGGAGACCGGAAACGGACAAGCAGAACGCTATTAGGCTGGCAAAAACAGCACGTACTTGGGGCATGGGGAGGGGAAATGTGTCTTTGGCCGATGCGGGTGGCAAACGCAAAAAGACACCCTTCGGGAACAATAGTTTATTGCAAATATCTTGCGTCTAAGCGCCATTCCTGAACCATCACTCTTTGCGTGCGTCGCCTCCTCTCCATCTTGGGCTTACTCAGCTTCACCGTCGCGGCGAATGCTGCCTCGGAGCCGGCCAAACCTTTGGTGATCTCAAGTTTCACGATTATCGCAGACTGGGTGCAAGTCCTTGGAGATAAAAGAGTTGAACTGGTTAATCTTGTCCCGTCCCACAGCGAAACCCATGGATACCAACTCAGCGCCCGGAATGCCCGCGACCTGCGCCGAGCCCAGCTGATCGTCGGGATGAGCCCGACGCTTGAGCCCTGGCTGGAGGCCTGGGCGAAGTCACACGATCGCTCAGCCCAGCTCCTCTGGCTCTTCGATGACCGCAAGCCCGCTCACGATGGCCACGCCCATGGCTCCGACCCCCACGCCTGGACGGACCCTTCGGAGGTCAAGAAGATGACGCGGGTCCTCGCCACGCGGCTCGGCGCACTGATCGGGGCTGAAAATTCGGAAGCATCTTATCAACAATATGTTAAGGAGGTGGAACGGGTCGACGAAGCATTGCGCCGGCTCTTCTCCACCCTGCCGGCCGGACGTCGCAGCCTGGTGACCCAGCACGCCAACCTCAGCCACTTCGCCCAAAGTTACGGACTGCGGATCGCCCGCACGATCCTCGCGAGTAGTTCCGCCGAGTCCGCCGACCCCTCGGCCCGGCACTTCTCGGAGTTGCTGGCCTTGATTCGCCGCGAAGGCATCCGGGTCATCGTCACCGACGCCGGACAAAGCGACGCCTTCGCCCAACGTCTGGCCGAAGACGCCGGCCTCCCTCCCCCGCTGAGCCTTTCCTTCGAATACCTTGAACCGGCCGGACGCCCGGGCGACAGTTGGACCGGCATGATGCTCCATAACGGCCGCCGCCTCCACGAGGCCCTGTCCACCCGATGAGCCCCTTCTGGCCACGATTGGGTCGCCAGATCGGCGCCGCCGCCTTCGCGCTCCTGCCCACGCTCCGCTACGCCCGCCCGGAGAAGAACGACTGTTCCGGCGAAGCCGTCGTCGCCCGCGGCCTTGCGGCCGGCGCCCGGGTCGATGGCCCGGCAGCTTTCCGGGCGGCGGATTTCTCCATCCCCTGCGGTTGCCGCACGGCGTTGATCGGCCCCAACGGCTCCGGCAAATCCACGCTCCTCCGCGTCCTCGCCGGACTCGTCCCGCCGCAAGCCGGCGAAGTCCTCGTCGCCGGCGCGCCGCCCGCATTGGGTCGCAGCCGGATCGCCTATCTCTCGCAACGCCCCCAGCTGACGGAAGGCTTTCCGCTCGTCCTCCGCCGGCTGGTGCAGATGGGGACGTACGCGCACCACGGGTGGTTCGAGGAATGCCGCCACGGCGAAGCCGCCGTCGACCAGGCACTCGCGCAGCTGGGCCTGACGGAATTGGCCGACCGACCGGTGCACGCGCTTTCCGGCGGCCAGCTGCAACGCGCGCTCATCGCCCGCGCTTTCGTGCAAGGCGCCGAAGTGCTGCTGCTCGACGAGCCCTATGCCGCGCTCGACGCGGCGAGCCGCGAGATCATCGAACGCTTCCTCTTCGACCAAGGCCACGCCTTCACGGTCTTGATGGCCACGCACGATCCGGCCGACCTCGCGCGCTTCGACCGCATCCTCGAACTGCGCGGCGGCGCCGTGCTCACGAAGCACGCCTGCTCGGGCCACGACCACCGCCATGCTTGACCTCCTGCTCGAGCCGCTGTCGGAACCCTTCTTCGTGCGGGCGCTCCTCGCCGTCGCCCTCGGCGGCGTCACGTGCGCCTGCCTCGGCGCCTACGTGGTGCTGCGCCGCATGGCGTTCGTGAGCACCGCCCTCACCCACTCCATCCTGCCCGGCGTGGTCGGGGCCATGCTGCTCGGTTTCTCGCCCTACCTCGGCGCGCTCGCGGCCGCCTTGCTCACGGCCGGCGGCGCGGCCTGGCTCGCGTCGCGCAAAGGCGCGAGCGAGGACAGCGCCATCGGCGTGATGCTTTCGGTGATGTTCGCCGCGGGCGTCGCGCTCATGCAGCAGGCGAACTCGTGGCGCGACTTCGCCGGCCTGCTCTTCGGCAGCGTGGTGGCGGTCGGCGCCGCCGACCTCTGGGTGATCGCGGCGACCGCGGTCGGCGTGCTCTTCGGCCTGCGCGTCCTGCACAAGGAGCTGGAACTGGCTTCGTTCGACGAAGAATACGCGTCACTGCTCGGCGCCCGCCCCGGCCTCATGCGCATGGTCCTGCTCGCGCTCGTCGCGCTCGGCGCGGTGTCCTGCGTGCGGCTCGTCGGCGCCCTCCTGACCACGGCGCTGTTCGTCATCCCGGCGGCGACGGGCGTGCTCCTCGGCCGCACGGTCCCGCAGGTCATGGCGTGGGGCGTCGCCTGCGCGCTCGCGGGCGGCGTGTCCGGCCTGTATCTTTCGTATTACCTGCCGGCGGTGCCATCGGGCGCCGGCATCGTCCTATGCTGCGCGGTCCCGTACCTGCTCGCGCGGCTCTTCGCGCCGCGTCGCTGATCAGAACCGCGGCGGGCGGAGGCAGAGGGGCGGACCGAGCACCTCCCGGGCGACGATCGCCTGGCGCAGCGCGGCCGCGCCGCGGAACTGCGAGCGTGACAGCGCGCGGGCCGGACGCGTGACCACGAGGTCGGACGCGTCGAGATGGACGGCGGCCGCCGGACGCGCGGGCCCCTCGGCCACCTCTTCGGCCGGTTTCGCCGCTTTCTTCGGAGCGACGGCCGGCCGCGACTTGCGCGAACGGCGGGGGATGGGCGGCGGCGCAGCCATGGCCGTGGGCGCCGGTTGCTCGACCTTCGCGCGCACCTGCTGATAGGCCCAGACGGCGAAACCGCCGGCGGCCAGGAGCACCTTCAAGATGAGCGCGCCTTCCATGCTCAGGCCTTGGCGCCGGGCGCGGGGCCGTCACCGGCGATGCCCTTGCGCATCTCGGTGTCGGAGCGGAGGTTCTCGAGACGCTGGAAATCAAGGTAGCCCATGCGGCCCGATCGGAGCGCTTCGGCGAGGGCCTGCGGGATCTGCGCCTCGGCTTCGACGACGCGGGCGCGCATCTCTTCGACGCGGGCGCGCATCTCCTGCTCGAGGGCGACGGCGGCGGCGCGACGGATCTCGGCCTGGGCCTGCGCCATGTTCTTGTTCGCGTTGGCCTGCGCTTCCTGGAGGGTGGCGCCGATGTTCTCGCCGACGTCCACGTCCGCGATGTCGATCGACATGATCTCGTAGGCGGTGTTGGCGTCGAGGCCGCGCTCGAGCACGGTCTTGGAGATGCGGTCGGGGTTCTCGAGGACGAACTTGTAGCTCTCGGAGGAGCCGATGGTCGTCACGATGCCTTCGCCGACGCGGGCGATGATGGTCTCTTCCTGCGCGCCGCCGACGAAGCGGTCGAGGTTGGTGCGCACGGTCACGCGGGCCTTCACCTTCACCTGGATGCCGTCCTTGGCCACGGCGTCGATGGTGGTGCGGCCGCTGGAAGGATTCGGGCAGTCGATGACCTTCGGGCTGACGGAGGTGAGCACGGCCTCGAGCACGGACTTGTTCGTGCCGCGGGTCGCGATGTCGATCGCGCAGGCGCGGTTCCAGTCGAGATGCAGGCCGGCCTTCTGCGCGGCGATGAGCGCCTGCACGGTCTGGACGATGTTACCGCCGGCGAGGTAGTGGGCGTCGATCTTCTCGACATCGACCGAGAGGCCGGCCTTGGTGGCGGCGATCTTGGCGTCGACGATCACGCTGTAAGGCACGCCGCGTAGGCGCATGCCCACGAGGTCGAAGATGCCGACTTCGGCGCCGGCGAGGCGCGCGCGGACCCAGACGGCCAGGAAGGTGAGCAGGAAGAGGACGAGCAGGAGCAGGGCTCCGGCGGCGATCCAGATGACGACGTTAGGGATATCCATGGTGATAAGCAGGGGGAAGGGTTCAGCGGGAGCGACGCACGGTGACGCGGCCGGCGCCGGCTTCGACGACGACGACCGAGGCGCCGCGTTCGACGAAACCGTCGAGCGAGAAGGCCTCGAGCAGGGCGCCGTCGACCTCGGCGGTGCCGGAGGGAGCGAGCACGGTCACGGCCTTGCCGGTCTTGCCGACATACACGGCGTAACCCGCGGCGGCGGGGACGGCGGCGCCGTCGTTGCTGCTGACGTTGATCATCGCCCGGCCGATGCCGGTCTGCGGGAGAAGCCGGCGGAAGGCGAAGAACTCCAGGGCGAGGACGAACACGAAGGCGGCGCAGAAGAGCGCGCAGGTGAAGGCTCCCGCGGCGGCGGAAAGATAGATGCCGACGAACGAGATGGCCGCGCCGACGAAGCCGAGGAAGACCGTCGGCAGGAAGAACTCGGCGGCGATCAGGACCAGGCCGGCCACCAGCAGGCTGACGGGCAGGAGCAGGGAGACTTCGGCTTCGTTCATGGCGCCAAGATGCCCCGGACCGGCGGCCTTTCCAATCTTTTCCGAAAGCACCGGCTATAAAGCCGCGGCGTGGTTATAGGCCCCGTGTCTCGCTTGCCGAACGGCGGCCGGTCGCCCTATCCTGCCGCATGCCCAAGAAACCCGCCGCCCCCCGCCGAAGTCGGGTCAAAGAAGCCCACCACGTGCTCGAGGACGCTTTGCGCAAGGCCGGCGAAGACCGCCCGGGCGACCAAGCGCAGGTCCACGGACAGGTCGCGAAGTCCCTCGGGGTCTCTCCTTCCATGCTCTATAAATGGCGCGAACCGGCGGACCAAGGCAGCGGCCAGCCGAATCCGCTCCACCGCACCGCCCAGCTGATCGTGCTCACCGGCGACACGCGCATCCTCGACTGGCTGGCGGAGAAGGCCGGCGGCCAGTTCACGCCGGTCGAGACGGACCCCGCCGCCGGCGCCCTCGACCAGGCCGCCAATACGCTCGTCCGTGAGTTCGGCCTGCTCATCGCCGACGTGGCCGACGCGATCGCCGACCGGCGCGTGACGCCCGACGAGACGCAGGCCCTGCGCGCGAAATGGAACGGCCTGCGCAAACGCGCCGAGACCTTCGTCCGCCGTTGCGAAAAAGGCGACTACGGCGCCGACAAGTGAGCGTTTTCGCTTTCCCCGCCCGCGCGAAAAGGTAACCAGCAAGCATGGCCGAATTCACCATCCGCCCGTATGGCGACCCGGTCCTCCGGGCGGTGGGCGAACCTGTGCGCGAGTTCGGCGCGCCGCTGCGCACCCTCGGCGACGCGATGCTGCGCGCGATGAAGGCCGCCAAGGGCATCGGCCTGGCCGCGCCGCAGGTCGGCCTCTCGCTGCAGCTTTTCGTGATGGACGTGCATGACGAGGATTTCGCGCCCGTGCTCGACGGCCAGGAACGCCGGCCAGAGGACATCATGCCGATGCTGCTAGCCAACGCGACCGTCACCGTGCCGCCGGGCGAGCCCGACACCTACACGGAGGGCTGCCTCTCCTTCCCCGGCGTCACCGGCGACGTCGAGCGCGTGGAGCGCGCGATCGTGCGCTACCGCGACGCCGACGGCGCCCCTCACGTCCTCGAATGCGCCGGACTGCTCGCGCGCTGCGTGCAGCACGAGCATGACCATTGCCAAGGCGTGCTCTTCATCGACCGGATGACGCGGCCGCACCAGCTGCTCACGGCGGCGAAGGTGAAGAAGCTCAAGCGCGCGACGACCGCCGAGATGAAGGCGGCGCGCAAGCAAGCCTGATCACTTCGCGACGGGCGGGCCGACGCGGACGGTGAGGAGGCCGACCGGCACCGCGGTGCCGCCGACCGGCACGCCTTCGACCTGGAAAGCGATCGAACCCGCAGGGGCTTCGGTCACGCTCGCGCGCCACTTGGCGCCGACGACGCCGCCGGCCGGACCGCCGCCCGCGACGATCGTGACATAAGCGTCGGCCGCCACGGAAAGCTTGGTCTGGGAGAGGCAGATATGCGCGAGCAAAGCGGAGCCGATCGGCTGGCTGTCGCGCTCGAAGCCGAACACCCAAGGCGCGACACCCTGCGTGAGGCGCGGAACGAAGCTGCGTTCGTCGCGCAGCAGGAAGCCGCACGCGGCGGGCGTGGCGCCGGCGCGCTGCTCGACCAGGACGAGTTCGGAGGCGACGAGCTGGAAGGAGTGGGCGTCGGCGAGACGGAGGAAGAGCAGCGCCTGCGAGCCGTCGGTGGTCAGCGCATACTGCTCGGCCCACAGCACGGCGAGCTGCTTGGGCGCGGTGGCCGGCTTGAGGCCTTTCGAGAGCGCGGGCGCGACCGGCGCGACGCCAGGGACATAAGCATAACCTTCGGCAGGCACGGCGGCCAGAGCGGCGCCGGTCCGGCGCGACCAAGCGGCGCGCAGTTCGGCGGTGAGATCGGCGGGGCGTTCCAGTCCGGCGGAGCTAACGCGCAGAGAGCCGATGAGGTGAGCAGAAGTGTAACCGAGATCGACGGCTTGCTTGTGCAGGCGACCGACGGCGGCATCGAGGGCGACGGCCGGAGCGGCGCCGGCGAGTTCCGCGGCGTATTCGACCGGCTTGGTCTTCTCGGCGACACGCTGGGCGGCGGCCAGGCGCAAGCGGGCCAAGGAGGGGGCGACCTGACGGACCTGCGCGGTGCCCTCGTCGATGATCTTCTGGGCACGGGCCTTGATCTGCTCGGGCGTCTCGGAGAGACCCCCGGTCTTCGGGCCGTTGGTCGTCGCCGAGGCGGCCGTGCTGGTGCTCATGATGCTCTGACCTGCCTTGATGCGGCTTTCTCCCAAAGCATTGACTCGCATTGAGTTGTGCCATTCCGCCAGCTCCGCGGGCTTCAAATGGCGCACCACCTCAGCATCCGGCACCGGGGGCGGGGGCACGGGCTCGCCGACAGCGAGCATCAGAAGGGAGGCGAGGAGCGCGTTCATGGGGACTCAGGATTCGTCGAACTTACGGGCGAAAAGGGCCTCCATCTCGCCCAAGAGGGCGACGGCATCCTTGCCGCGGACCGAAAAACGCAGCTTCGAACCCTGACCGGCGGCCAGCATCATGAGGCCCATGATGCTTTTGCCGTTCACCGACTCATCGTCTTTTGAGACCGTGATTTCGCAGTCCGGGTAGCGGTTGGCCAGCCGGACGATCTGGGCGGCCGGACGGGTGTGGATCCCCATGCGGTTCTGGACGGTGAATTCGCGGGCCGAAGCCTCGTGGGTTTCTTCCATAGATAAAGGGGAGCCTGAGAGAGGACTCACAGGATAGGGCAAAGGGGAGGCCCCCTGCAAGTCGGGTCAAGGCAAATTGAGCCGAAGGGAGGGGACGCTTGACCTTCCTCGGCAGACCCCTCCAATCGAGCCAAACGAACTACCGTGGCCAAGCCCGCTGTCCTTACCCACCCCGAATCCCTGAAGCGCCCCGCCGGCCCTTCTGAGTATGCCAAGGATCCGGTCAACGCCTCCATGTCAAAGGCCGATAAAATCGCCCTTTACACGAAAATGGCCCGTATCCGCCATTTCGAGCAGCGCTGCATCCGTATCTACCAGCAGGGTAAGATCGGCGGCTTCCTTCACCTCTACGTCGGCCAGGAGGCCGTCGCGGCCGGGACGATCTCCCTGCTGGGCAAGCACGACCACATCATCACGGGCTACCGCGACCACGGCCACGGCCTGATGGTCGGCATGGGCATGAACGAGTGCATGGCCGAACTGACCGGCCGCGTCACCGGCTGCTCCCAGGGCAAAGGCGGTTCGATGCACTACTTCGCGCCCGATAAGAATTACTGGGGCGGCCACGGCATCGTCGGCGGCCAGGCTCCGCTCGGCACCGGCCTCGCCTACGCCGTCAAATACATGGGCCTCAAGGGCAGCTGCTTCGCCTACATGGGCGACGGCGCCGTCAACCAAGGCGCGGTCCATGAAGCCTACAACCTGGCGGCCCTCTGGGACCTGCCGATGATCTTCGTCATCGAGAACAACGGGTACTCCATGGGCACCTCCCAGGAGCGCTCCACCGCCCACCCGGGCTGCCTCGCGAAGCGCGCCGAAGGCTACGGCATGGCCTGGGACGTCATCAACGGACACGACGTCTACGAAGTCCGCGCCAAGACCGCGATCGCCCTCAAGCGCGCCCACGAAGAATCCAAGCCGACGGTCCTCGAGATCTTCACCTACCGTTACTTCGGCCACTCGATGGCCGACCCGGACAAGACCTACCGCGACAAGGAAGAGATCAAGGAATACCGCGAGAAGAAGGACCCGGTCCTCGCCTTCGAACAGGAACTCCTGCGCGAGAAGGTCCTCACCGCCGAGCTTTCCCAGCAGATCAACGACGCCGCGATGGCCGAAGCCGACAAGGCCGCCGTCTTCGCCGACGAGTCGCCGGATCCCACCGTCGCCGACATCACCAAGCACATCTACTGGGAAGAAGACAACCGCGGTCCGGACACGACCAGCCGCGGCACCATCATCTTCGAATAATCCCTCTTCGCACCTACTGTCATGGCCGTCATTTCCTACCGCGAAGCGCTCCGCGCCGCGATGCGCGAAGAACTCAAGCGCGACGACAAGGTCGTCATCATGGGCGAAGAAGTCGCCCAGTTCAACGGCGCCTATAAGGTGACCGAAGGCCTCCTCAAGGAGTTCGGACCGAAGCGCATCGTCGACACCCCGATCTCCGAAGCCGGCTTCATCGGCCTCGGCATCGGCGCCTCGATGCTCGGCATCCGCCCGGTGATGGAACTGATGTTCTGGTCCTTCTCGTATGTCGCGTTCGACCAGATCGTGAACAACGCCGGCAACATCCGCTACATGTCCGGCGGCCTCATCAACTGCCCGATCGTCATCCGCGGTCCGGCCAACGGCGGCACCAACGTCGGCGCCACCCACTCCCACACGCCCGAGGCCATCCTCGCCTCGCACCCCGGCATCAAGGTCGTCTGCCCGGCCACCCCGTATGACGCGAAGGGCCTGCTCAAGGCGGCCATCCGCGACAACGACCCGGTCTACGTGATGGAGAACACCATCCTTTATAATGATAAGGGCGAAGTGCCGGACGAAGACTACATCGTCCCGCTCGGCGTCGCCGACGTGAAGCGCCAAGGCACCGACCTCACGATCGTGGCCCACGGTCGCGCCGTCATCACGAGCCTCAAGGCCGCCGAGATCCTCGAACAGGAACATGGCGTCAGCGTCGAGGTCGTCGACCTCCGCTCGATCCGCCCGCTCGACGAGGAGACCATCCTCGCCTCCGTCCGCAAGACGCACCGCGCCCTGCTGGTCGAAGAGAACAAGCCTTTCTGCGGCGTCGACGCCCAGGTGGCCTACCTCATCCAGTCGCGCGCGTTCGACGAGCTCGACGCCCCGATCCACCGCGTGTCCTCGATCGACGCCCCGCAGATCTACTGCAAGCGCATGGAAGACCAGCAGCTCCCCGACGTGAACCGCGTCGTCCGCGAAGCCCTCAAGGTCCTCGCCTGAACCGCGCCCCTCTTACTCTTCAAATCCGATGGCTGAAATTATCGATATGCCGAAGCTCTCCGACACGATGTCGGTGGGGACTTTGGTGAAATGGAACATCAAGGAAGGCCAAGTGGTGGCCTTCGGCGACATCCTGGCCGAAGTCGAGACCGACAAGGCCACGATGGAACTCTCCTGCACGGTGCCGGGCACGGTCCTCAAGATCTACGCCCCGGCCGGAACGCAGCTGCCCGTCGGCGCGCCGATCTGCGCCATCGGCAAGAAGGGCGAGGCCGCCCCTGAACCTTCCGCCGCTCCGGCCCCCAAGGCTCCCGCGACTGCCGTCCCGGCGATCCCCGAGAAGACCGACGTGAGCTGCATCCCGGCCGCGCCTGCTTCTTCCGGCTCCGTCGCCCCGCAGTCCGACGGTTCCCGCACCAAGGCTTCCCCGTACGCGAAGCGCATGGCTGAAAAGGCCGCGCTCAACGTCGCCGCCCTCGCCGGCTCCGGCCCCGGTGGCCGCGTCGTCGGTCGCGATGTCGCCGCCGCCGCTTCGGCTCCGGCCGCCGCCGCTCCTTCCGGTCCGCTCAACGTCGCAGTCGCTCCGCCCGCCGACGGCAAGGGCATCCAGCCCGACGCCGACGTCCCGGTGGGCGGCATGCGCCAGACGATCGCCCGCCGACTCCTCGAGTCCAAGGTCACCGTCCCGCACTTCTACCTCGAAGTCGAAGTCGACGCCGCTCCGCTCATGGCGATGCGCGAATCGCTGAACAAGCGCCTCGCCGAAGCCGGCGCCGACGCGATCAAGCTCTCGGTCAACGACTTCATCCTGAAGGCCTCCGCCGAAGCCCTCCGCCGCGTCCCCGCGGTCAACGCCTCCTGGGCCGGCACGAGCATCCGCACCCACGGCGCGGTGCACCTCTCCTTCGGCGTCGCCCTCGAAGACGGCCTGGTCACCCCGGTCATCCGCGACGCGCACGCCAAGACGCTGAAGGACATCGCCGTCGAGGCGAAGGCCCTCATCGGCAAGGCTCGCTCGAAGAAGCTCACGCCGAACGAGATGTCAGGTTCGACCTTCACGGTCACCAACCTCGGCATGTATGGCGTCACCGGCTTCTTCGGCATCATCAACGTGCCCAACGCCGCGATCCTCTCCGTCGGCGCGACCATCAAGAAGCCCGTCGTCGACGCCCAGGACCGCCTGGTCATCGGCCACCGCATGGTGATCGGCCTCTCCGGCGACCACCGTGTCGTCGACGGCGCCAACGGCGCCCAGTTCCTCCAGGCGCTCAAGCAGCTCCTCGAAGAACCGGCGCTGATGCTGATCTAAGCGGAGCGCAGGCTCTTCCGAGACCCGGGCCCGCGAGGCGCCCGGGTTTTTTGTGCCCGCGTCAGAACGTGCGGACCGCCGACAAGCCGCCGTCCACGTGCAACACCTGGCCGGTCATGAAGCGGGAGCTGCCGGAGAGGAGATGCGCGACGAGCGCGGCCATGTCTTCGGAGCGGCCGACCTGCTGCAGAGGGTGACGCTTCCCGGCGGCTTCCTTCTTGAGGTCGGAGTTGAGCAACGCGCCGGCGAGCGGCGTGTCGGTCAGCGACGGCGCGATGACGTTCACGCGGATGGTCGGCGCCCATTCGGCGGCGAGACTCCGGGCGAGCGCTTCGACGGCGCCCTTGGCGGCGGCGATGCTCGCGTGCATGGGCATGCCCTGCGCGACTGCCACGGTGGAGAAGAGCACGACGGAGGCGTTGCCCGACGCCTTGAGCGCGGGGAGCGCAGACTGCAGAGCGGCGATGGCGCCGAAGAGGTTCACCTGCAGGTCGCGCTGGAAATCTTCCGGCGTGAGGCGATGGAAGGGCTTGAGCGAGATCGAGCCGGGGAAGTAGACGAATCCGTCGAGGCGTTCGGGCCAGGTGAGCGGACCGGGCGCGGCAGCGTCGAACGGCTGCGCGACGATATCGAGGTCGGCCAGCTTCTCCGGCGAGCGGCACGCGGCGTGCACGACGTGCCCGTCGGCCTGGAGCTGCGCGACGGTCGCTCGGCCGATGCCGGAGGTGCCGCCGATGATCGCGATGTGCTTGGACATGACCGTAAGGTTACGGACCGGCTTCCCGGGTCAAACGACCAACCTCTTTTCCGGGCACGAAAAAGGCCGGAGGCGAACCTCCGGCCTGATCAGACGACCTGCGGGCCGCTTACTTCTTCTTCGGAGCCGCGGGCTTACGCGGAGTCTTCTTGTCGAGGTTCGCCTTGAGCTCTTCTTCCGAGAACTTGGAGACGACGCCGGCGGCAGGGACTTCCGCCTTCGCGGTCCAGACGATCGCGTTCAGGACGAGGGTGCGCTGGCTTTCGTTCGACCAGCCGGCGTGGTAGTGTCCGCCGGTGAAGCCGAAACCACGACCGCCGTCCTTGCGCTCGACGGCCCAGGCGACGACTGCGGGCTTCTTCTCTTCGAGGACGAGCTTCTTGACGTCGGGGTTGCCGGAGTGAGGGCCGTCGCCGCGCTTCATGGTGTCGGCCGGCGCGACCGCGGACAGGAGCGGCGTGACGCCTTCCATGCCGTCGCGGAAACGCATGTTGAAATACCACTCGTCGTTGGAGGCGAACGGCTTCACGCCGCGGCTGGCCGGGTGATCGGGGATGACGGTGAAGTCGGCGGTCCAGTGCGGGTTCACGGACCAGTGCTGCTCGAAGTAACCACCGAGCCAGTCCTTGAACTCGAGGGCGCCCTTGCCCTTGGAGGAACGTCCGGCCGGAGGCGGGCTCACGGGTTTGCCGTCGACGCTCAGCCAGCCGGCGCGCTCATAGGCGGGCTCGACGGCGTAGTGCAGACAGACGAAGCCGGTGCCGGCCGCCATCTTCTTGGCGAGCTGATCGAGGTGCGGGAGGGCCGGGTGTCCGCCTCCGCCGTCGGAGTAGATCACGATCGTGTCGGCCTTGGCGACGCGCTCATCAGACGGCCATTCGCCGTTGAGGGCGACGTCCACGTTGACGAGGTCGGCGGCGGACTGCTTCAGGCCGGCGGCGAGGAGCTGGATGCCGGCGTTATGCTCGTGCTCGCCGGGGCCGTGGCTCGGCTTGCCGGCGATGAGGAGGACGTTCTTCTTGTCCGCGGCCGAGACGAACGCGGCCGAGAGCAGGAGGAGGCTGAGGAAGGACTTCTTCATGGGTGGTTACTTGATCTCCTTGAGGACGATGTCCTTGACCTGGACGACCATGGGAGGCCCGGCGTGGAGCTGGAGGGCGAGCAGGCCCTTCTTGGCGCCGACGGCGGTCTCGTCCGTGACGTCGATGGTCTGGACGCCGTTGATGAAGTGCTGCAGGTGGCCGCCTTTGGCCACGACGCGGTATTCGTTCCAGTCGCCGGCCTTGATCTTGGCCTGGATCTCGTCGGTCTTGCCGAGCGAGCCGGTGACTTCGATCTTCGGCTTCTTGGCGTCGGCGCCTTCCTTGATCACGACCTTCTCGCCACGCTTGGCGAGGATGCCGCGGCCCCTCTCCTCATAGAGGATGCCGGAGTAGGTCTTGCCCGCTTCGAAGTCGCCCTGGTAACCGGAGATCACGAAGCCCTTCGCGTCGACGAGCTTCGAGCGGTACTGGACGCCGGAGTTGCCGCCGACGATCTTGTATTGGAACGTGAGCTCGAAGTCGGCGACTTCGCCTTCCCACACGAGGAAGGTGTTGCCCTTGGTGGGCTTCTCCTTGGTCGTGCGGCCGGTGATGACGCCGTCTTCGACGGACCAGAAATCGAGGCCTTTCCAGCCGGTGAGGTCCTTGCCGTTGAAGAGGGACTTGGAGGAAGTGTCGGCAACGTCTCCGCCTGTCGCGCAACCTGAGATCATCAGGGCGGCGGCAAGGGCGAGGAGGGGGGTGAGCAGCTTCATGAGAGGAGGCGCGTCCGGATTACTTCTGCTTGCCGAAGAAACGGTTCAGGTTCTTCAGGCCCTTGACGGCGATGTCATCGCGGTTCGGCTCCATGGCGCGCCAGATGGCGGCGGCGCGGGCGATCACCTTGACGTCGGTGGTGAAGGACTCGATGACGACGTCCTGCTTGTAGCCGATCTTCTTCAGGGCGGCGACGATGGGCTTCCAGTCGAGGGAGTCGCCACCGGGGGTGCCGCGGTCGGTGCCGCAGGCGTGGAAGTGACCGAGATGCTTGCCGGCCTTGAGGATGGCGGCCGCCTGGTTCTTCTCCTCGATGTTCATGTGGAACGTGTCGAGGTGGAGCTTCACGTTCGGGAGGTTGATCGCCTTGACGAGGCGGAGGCCCTGGTCGCAGGTGTTGAGGAAGTCGGTCTCGAAGCGGTTCAGGGGCTCGATGTCGAGCTCGACGCCCTTCTTCTGCGCATACTTGCCGATGGCCTTGAGGTTCTTGACGACGAGCTTGAAGTGCTTGGCCTTGGTCTTGTCGTCATGGGCGCCGATGAGGCCGACGACGGAATAGAGCGGGCCGATGATGCGCGGGCAGCCGGCGATGGCGGCCTGGTCGATCAGCGCCATGATGTACTTGCGGCCGGCGGCCTGGTCCTTGGCGGAACCGCGCAGGTCGCGGCCGGGACCCATGCAGGCGCAGATGGACCCGATGGCGATGCCGGCGCTGGCGGCGGCGGCCTTCAGGAACTTCGGATCGGTATGCGAAGGATCTTCGATCGGGATCTCGACGGTGTGGAAGCCCCAATTCTTGAGCTTCTTGAACAGGTGCACGCTCTCGTTGGTGAATGGAGAGGCATAGAGGAACGTATTGAGGCCGAAACGCATGGTTGTGTGGGTGATGGGGGAGGAGCGGAGTTTCAGAGGGGGTCAGGGGGCGGTCAAGGCTGGGCGTGGGGACGAGGTCTTTTAAGGGACGAGTTCGCCGATGATGAGGAGGCCGCCGGGGTAGAATTCGAGGGGCGCGAAGCGCTCGGGCTTATCGATCTGGTTCTTGTTCTTCGCCAGGACGGCGGCCTTGTCGATCGGGTCGGCCAGCAGCTCGAGCCGGACGGAGTGCACGCCCTCGGGGAGGTCGGTGCCGACGACGAAATTAGCCAGCCGGGCATACGTGCAGTAGGCGTCGATGCGCTGGGCCGGCTTCTGCGCCTTACCGTCGAGCGTCACGGCGACCATGCCGCCGGACGGGCCGACGAGGTCATAGATGGCGCAGTGCGTACCCTTGAACTGGAATTCGATGCTCTGGCCGGGCCGGGTCAGCTTGACCATCGCAGGCAGGCGGTTCGCCCAGCCCTTGGCGAAAGCGTCGGTCTTCATGTCGGTCGGTACGAGGCCGGCGGAGAGCTTCGCGGCGGTGATCGGGACGAGCGTCGCGCGTTCCCAATTCGCCGGGTCGAGCGCGAGATTGCTCACATGCGCGGTCGGCGTGGCGTTCGCGATGGCGAGCGCCGGCAGCGAACGGACGATGGCCTGCGTGTATAGCACCTGGCCGGTGGAGTCATGCGGATGCACGCCATCGGCGGCGAAGACGAACTTGTCGCCGAGCGCGGCCTTTTCGGCTTCGGTCTTCGGGAGCTTCGCGCGCCAGACGAGCTGGCCGGCCTTGGCCAGCTTGGCGACTTCCATGCCGAGCGTGATCGTCGGGATGCCGTAATGGTCGGCGACCTTCTCCATCGCGCTGGCGGAGCGCTGCAGCTTGCCCTCGAGCATGGCGGGGGAAAGCGCCTCGGTCAGGGTGTAGACGAAGCAGATGTCGGTCTTGGGGTTGGCCTTCCAGGTCTGGCGCACGATGCCTTCCATCGCGCGGATGATGCGCTGCGGGTCGGCGCCGCCGTCATTCACCGCGAACTCGACGAAGAGCAGGTCGGGGCCTTTCGAGAGGACGTCCTGCTGGACGCGAAAGACGCCAAGGTCCGAACCGGTGCCGCCGATGGCGGCATTGATCTCGGCGAAAGTCGCCTGCGGGTAGGCCTTCTTGAAATGGGCGAGGGTCTGCACCCGCCAGCCGTTCTGCGCGGTGATCGAACCGCCGAGGTAACCGATCTTCACTTCGGCGCCGGTCGTCTGGGCCTTGAGGAAGAAGTTCGGCAGGCCGCCGCGGGCACGGACCTCTCGGGCGTCGATCAACGGGTAATCCTGGTCGGCAGCCTGAGCGAGGACGGCGGCGCATAGCGCCAAAGCAGAGAAGAGCAGTCTCATGGGGGTGAAAGATTAGACGTAAAGAAAGCCCCAGAGTTCCAGCCTATTGGCGCCATGGACCGAAAAAACGAAAGTCCGTCTTCCTTCCCGGAAAGAGTCCCTTAAGTTCAAACCATGGACAACCTCACGCACGCCGCCCTGGGCATCGCCGCCGGGGTCGCCGTCCATCGCCGCGGTGGCTCGGTCTCCGCCGCCGCGGTGGCCGCCCTGCTCGCCTCTGAGGCGCCCGACCTCGACGTCTTCATCCGCGCCGCCGACGATCCGCTCGTCGCCTTCCGCTGGCACCGCCACTTCACGCACAGCTTCGTTTTCATGCCGGTGCTCGCGCTGGCGGCCGCGTGGCTCACGACCCTCTTCTTCCATCGGCGCCATAACGTGGGCTGGCGCGAACTGTTCCTGCCCGGCCTCGCCGGGGCGCTCACGCACCTGCTCTGCGACGGCTGTACGAGCTACGGCACGATGCTGCTCTGGCCGTTCACGGAAGCGCGTTACGCCTGGGATTGCCTCCCCATCATCGACCTCGCGGTCACCCTGCCCGTGCTGACGCTCGCCATCCTCGCGTGGCGCCGGCACTCGCCGCGGCTGGCGGCTTACGCGCTGCTGTGGTTCGGCGCCTACGCGGCGCTCGGCCTGACGCAGCAGGCCCGCGCCGAACGCAGCCTGCGGGCTTGGCTGGCCACCCAGTCCGTCACGCCGGAACGCCTGGCGGTGAAACCGACGGTCTCCAACCTCATCGTCTGGCGCGCGGTCTGGCTGCACCAAGGGCGCTGGCATGTCGCGGCGGTCCGCAACCTGCCGTTCACGCCGACACGTCTCGTGGTCGGCGAGACCCGCGCGGCCTGGTCACCGACGTCCGCCGGCAATCCCCCGCCCTTCTCCGAAGGCTCCCACCTGATCGCCGACTTCTCCCGCTTCACCGGCGGCTGGAACACCTACGACCAGGCTGACGGCGCGATCCTCGTCGGCGACATCCGTTTCGCGATGCTTCCGACCAGCAGCCGCCCGCTGTGGTCCGTGCGGTGCGCTCCCGGCGGCACGCTCGCCGACACGACCCTGATCATGGACCGCAGCCTCCGGGACGGCGACTGGGGCCGCCTGGGGGCCTTGCTCACCGGAGCAGATTCGCGCTTCGTCGAAATCGAATAGGACGAGGGCACGCTGATTCGCCGCGAAGCGGCGAATCAGCGCAGCTCGAACCGGTAGTTCGCGACGGCTTCGGAGGCGACCGGCGCGCGATTACGGGTGGCCGGCTCGAAGGTCGACGCCCGGGCGGCCTCCAGCGCGGCCTCATCCAGCAGGCGGCTGCCGGAGCTGGTGGTGAGCTCGACCTGACGGACGGAGCCGTCCGCGGCGAGCAGGATGCGGACGGCGACGACGCCGGCGACGCCGGCGCGGCGCGCACGCTCCGGATAGGCGGGCTCCTGCCGGGCGCGGAAGGACGGCGGCACGAAGACTTCCGCGATGGGCGCCGACGGGGCGACGGACACGCCCTTGGGTTCGGCGGCGACGGGGGCCACGACGGCGGGCGAAGACGCCACCGGGGCGGTCGCCGGCGGAAGAGCGGCGGGTGTCACCGGGACGAAGGCGGGCGTCACGGGCAAGGTGAGACCGGCGCCGAGGGCAGCGCCTTCCTTGGCCTCGCCAGGCAAGGCGACCGGCTCCGGCAGCAGGGTCACGAGGATATGGCCGCCTTCCGTGGCCGGCTCGCCGACGCCGCGCAGTCCGCCGACCCAGACGGCGCCGAGCGCCATCGCGTGGGCGCAGGCCACCGCGGTCCAGATCAGACGATGTCGACGACGTTCAGACACGCGGTGAGAGTCGGTTCGACGGCGAGTTCAGTCAAGGACAGGGCGTGTCATTTCGTGAGGTCCGGCGGCACCATCCACAGCAGGCTCCAGGCGCCGAACGGGCGCGCCCGGTCCGGCTTGCTCCGCCGCTCCAACGCCATCAGCCCGGCCTTACGGAAACGGACCGCTTCGCCGCCGTCGGGCAGGCCGAGCAGGAGCGCGGCCAGTTCGGCGAGGTGCGGATTATGACCGACGAGCAGGCGGCTGCGGCGCGACTTGGCGAGCTGCGCGGCGGTCTTCCGCGGATCGTCCTCCGGTTCCAGGCCCGCGAGCACCTTCATGGGCAGCACGGAGCGGGTCGCCAGCCGCAGCAGCTGCGCCGTCCGGACCGCCCGCACGAGGGGGCTATGCTCGATCGCATCGACTTCCGCCAAAGCCGCGGCACCGACACCCTGGGCCAGCAGGGCCACTTGGCGCTGGCCGTGAGGCGTGAGGTCGCGCGAGGCGTCCGGCGTCCCGGAGACGGCTTCGGCGTGGCGGAGCAGGTAGAGACGCATGGCGACAAGGTGACGTTTCGCCGAGCCGTTGCAAATCGGACTTGCTCCGCCGTCTCGTCCGTCAACCAATCGCCCGTGCGCTTCGCCGCGACCGCCCTCCTCCTCTGCGCCGCGCTGACCGCGGAGACGGCCGCCCAGACGCGCTACTCGACCCAAGGCATGACCGTGGCGGGGCAGATCTGCGTCGACGCCTCGACCGGCGCCGTGCTGTCACAGAAACTGGCGGACTTCCCGGCGGATCCGGCCAGCGTGACGAAGCTGATGACCTTCCTCCTCGTCCTCGAGGACCTCCGTGACGGGCGGACGACGCTGCGCAGCCGGGTGGGCGTCACCAAGGAAGCGGCGGCCACCGGGGGCTCGCAGGTCTGGCTGGCCGTCGGCGAGACGTTCACGGTGGAAGACATGCTCTACGCGCTGATGCTCCAATCCGCCAATGACGTCGCGGTGGCCTTGGCCGTCGACCGGGCCGGCAGCACGGCGGCCTTCGTCGCCCGCATGAACCGCCGGGCGGCCGAACTCGGCATGACGCGCACCCGCTATGTCTCACCCAATGGGCTGACCGAAGGCCGTGGTCCGCATGACAGCACGACCGCCCGCGACGTGGCCCGGCTCGGCGTCGTGCTCTGCGGCATGCCCGAAGCATTACGCTTCACCTCGGCCAAGCGCTACGTCCTCCGTCGTCCGCTCAAGCCCATGGAGATGCTGAACCACAATCATCTGCTGGCCTCGTTCCCCGGCTGCGACGGACTGAAGACCGGCTATACCTCGAGCGCCCAGGCCTCCATCGCGACGACCGCCAAGGCCGGCCCCCACCGCGTCATCGCAGTCGTGGTCGGTTGCCGCGTGCCCGGAAACGGCAAGGCCTCACAACGTGCGCGGGACGACGTGGCCGCCGCCCTGATGCGGGACGGCCTGGCCAAACTCCAGGCCCAGGCGGCCGACCTCGCCCGCCAGCCGGTGCTGAAGCCGGCCCCCAAGATCAGCGTAAAACCTAAGGAAGAGCCCGGTTTCTGGGACTGGCTGGGGGATTTATTTAGCTTCTAACCCCCGGCCAGAAAGGGGTGGAAAGAAGTAGTGAACATTTGTTCATTTTGCTTGCCACGTTCGCCGTGTCCGGCAAATTCCATTCCGCATACCCAACGTTATGTCCGCCAAATCCGAACCCACCGCTAAGGAAAAATCTGCCAACCAGGCAGCCGAGAAGAAGACCCTCGATCTGGCTCTCTCCGCCATCAACAAGCAGTATGGCGACGGCACCCTGATGCGCATGGGAGACGCGACCAAGATGCAGGTCTCGTCCGTCTCCACTGGCTCGGTCGCCATCGACCTTGCCTTGGGCGTCGGCGGCCTCCCCCGCGGCCGTATCGTCGAGATCTTCGGCCCGGAATCCTCCGGTAAGACGACCCTCTGTCTCTCCATCATCGCCGAGATCCAGCGCCAGGGCGGCAACGCCGTCTTCGTCGACGTCGAACACGCCCTCGACCCTCGCTACTCCAAGGTGGTCGGCGTCGACCTCGACAACCTCCTGGTCTCCCAGCCTGAATCCGGCGAAGACGCCCTCAATATCGTCGAAACCCTCATCCGCTCCGGCGCGGTCGATGTGGTCGTCATCGACTCCGTCGCCGCCCTCGTCTCCAAGCAGGAGCTCGACGGCCAGATGGGCGACGCGACCGTGGGCGTCCAGGCCCGCATGATGAGCCAGGCCATGCGCCGCCTCACGGCCGCCATCAGCCGCACGAATTGCATCTGTATCTTCACGAATCAGATCCGCGAAAAGATCGGCGTGATGTTCGGCAGCCCCGAGACCACCCCCGGCGGCCGCGCCCTGAAGTTCTTCTCCTCCGTCCGTATCGACATCCGTCGTATCGGCCAGATCAAGGAACCTTCCGGCAAGGTCATCGGCAACCGCACCAAGGTGAAGGTCGTGAAGAACAAGGTCGCCCCTCCCTTCACGGAGTGCGAGTTCGACATCATGTACACCGAAGGCATCTCCCGCTCCGGCTCCGTCCTCGACCTCGGCATCGAACACAAGATCCTCGAGAAGAAGGGCGCCTGGATCGCCTATAACGGCCAGCTCATCGGTCAGGGCCGCGAAGCCGCCAAGGATTACCTCATCAAGAACCCGAAGGTCCTGGAGGAAATCCAGAAGACCATCATGGAGAAGGTCCAGGTCGTCGGCGGCATGACCCTCGGCGTCGGCGTCGCCGAGAACGTCACGGCCGAATAATCAATCGTTGTTGGCTAGCCATAGCCCGGGCCGCACGAAAGTGCGGCCCGTTTCATTGGTGGGGTCCGCTCAGCGCACCTCTTCGACCTTGAGGGTCGAATCGACGGGCTTGATCGTCGCCTGCAGCGCGGCGGCCAGGCGGTCGAACTCGACCTGCGAGCTCTTCACGACGGCTTCCATGTCCTTCTTGGCCTCGGGACTCCGGAAGAGGGTCTTGATCTGCTTGGTCTCATACGCCTGCTTCTCTTCCACGGCCTTCCAGATCCTCGCGAACGTCGCCGAGGTCGGATTCTGCGGGAACTCGGCCGCGAGGTTCACGCCCTTGGCGAGCTCGGCGGCGGTGAAAATCTTGGAGGCGTCGCCCCAGGTGACCTTGACCTGGGCGGTCTTGGCGCCGGCGACCCGCAAGGTCAGGCGATTCAACTTCTTCTGGAAATCAGCCAAGGCCATGCCGGCGGCCAGGGTGTTGTCCTTGGTGACGTCGCCCGGCTCGAACGAAGCAGGGATCCGGAAGCTGCGCAGCGAGACCACGCCGCCCTCGGACTTCATGATACGCTGGCCATAGCGGGCGTTCGCCTTGCCGCTCGAAAGGTCGACGTCGACCTGGCCGACGTCGCCACGCAGACCGAGGCCTTCGAGGAAAGCGGTGGCCATCATGACGTGACCAGCCCAGCCGGGGTGCACGCCATCGTTGCCCTCGAGCTTGAAGCCTTCGCCATACTTGGCCCGGGTCTCATGGCCCTTCACGAGCATCGGCCAATAGACGTCGGCGAACGCGACCTGCTCGGCCTGCGCGACCTCGATGTTGATGTTCCGGAAATTGAGCAGCGCGAGGTTGAGCTCCTGCCAGGTGCCCTTCGCGGATTTCACCCACGGCGGGACGGAATGGATCGTGCCCGAGGAACCGAGCACGACGCGCGCGCCGGCCTCCTTGAACTTGCGCACGACGGCGGTCTGGTTCGCACGATAGGTCGCGGCGATGGCGTCGTCCTGCGGCACGTAGCGGAAGTCATTCATGCCGTAACAGGTGGTGGCGATGGTGGGCTTGAAACGCAGGACATCATTGTCGATGCGCTTGAGGAAGCCGCCGGCTTGCTCACCGCTCCAGCCATGCTGGCGGACGGTGACGTGCAGATCGGAGCGCGCGGCGACGATATACGCCTCCATCAGCAGGCTGTATTTCTTCTGCTCGGTGATGGAGTCGCCGCAGATCGCAAGGCGGTCGCCCTTCTGGAGCAACGGCGCGGGCGTCTTGGGGGCGAGCAGGCCGACATACTCGGCCGGGACGATCTCGGGCCGAGGCTGGGTCTGCTGGCAGCCGACCAGGCCGAGACAGAGGAGGAGAAGCGCGCAGGGGTATCGCATGCCTTCCTTTTACCGATCCGGAGCTTTGAATCTATCCTCTTCTCTCCCCTGCTTGCTTTTCGCGGAGTTTTTCTTCATATTGACTATCCCCTGCGGTGTTCGACACCCGCGGCAGCCTCCCTTCCCTACGAACATAATATACGGGAGGTGCGACCCGACCGGCCTCGTCCGAGCCGTGGCAACGTACCGCCCACCTAAATCCAGGAATAAGTGGAGCTCCAATCGGAATCGGCACAGGCGGGGACCTTTTAAAGAGAAGATGACAGAGGACGGATGGCAGATGGCGGATGGCAGGCAGGGTCGAGACCACGTCACGACCTAGCTGCCTCGGCCGCCGAATGGTGGCCAAAGGTAGGGGCAGGACTACGTCATGCCCTCCCCCATGAAAAGGGCGCGGCGTAGCCACGCCCCTACCCTGCGTTCACCATTCGGCGAACGCGGCTGACCGAGGCGGTCAGCCCTACCTCCCTATGAGTTCATGCCTTGGCCTAACCGCCAACCGCTAACCGCTTCCACCTACCCTCAACCCAACCTCAACGCCCCTCCTTCGCAGAGGCTCGGGTTACCGAACGTCTTCATGGGGTGGCCGAAGCCTTGGGCGATCGACATGAGCAGGCGGTTATGCGGCTCCTTCTTGAACTTGAGCGCACGCCCGGCCTTGAAACCGAGGCCGCCGCCGAGGAGCACCCAGGGGATGTCCTCGTGCGTGTGGCTGTTGCCCTTCCCGAGTTCGTTGGTCCACACGATCGTGGTGTTGTCCAGCATGTTGCCCTTGCCGTCCGGCTCCGGGGTCTCCTGCAGACGCTTGGCGAGAAAGGCGATCTGCTCGGCGAACCAGGTGTTGATCTTGGTGAGCTTATCGACCGAGCCGGTATTGAGGTCCGGATCATGCGAAAGCGCGTGGTGGCCTTCGTCGATACCGATCCACTTCATGCGGGCGTTGCCGACGGAATTGGTGAACTGGAACGTCGAGACGCGCGCCATGTCGTTCTGGAAGGCGCTGATCAGCAGCTCGGTCTGCAGGCGCGTGATCTGCGGGATGCTGTCGTTGTCGAGGGGCACGCCCGGCTCCGGCGGATGCGGCACCTTGAGGGCCGCCTGCGACTGGCTTTCCTTGAGGCCGCGCTCGAGCTCGCGCAAGGCGGTCGCGTGCTGGTCCAGCAACGCGCGGTCTCCCTTGTCCACGGCGTTGGCGACCTTGGCGATGTCGTCCTTGAGTCCGTCGAGGACGGAGCCGAGGTTCTCGCCTTCCTTCATCGATCCATAGAGCTTGTCGAAGAGTTCATAAGGGCTGGAGATCGGCGCGACGGGCTGGTTGGCGCCGGCGTAGCTCCAGCGCGTCCACGGATCGGCACGATTGCCGACGGCGACGCCGATCTCAAGGGAGCCGAAGCGGGTCTTGGTCTGCGGGTTCGCCTGGAGATAGGTGCGAAGGGTCTGGTCGATGGACGGTCCGCTGGCCCAGCCGGCCGGAGCGCCGCCGCCGCCCATGATATTGCCCGGGAAGAGTTCGATGCCGGTAAGCAGGCAGCTCATGCCGCGCATGTGCGCGTCGCCGTCGCCGCGGACGCGGTTGTTCACGCCCTTGAGCGTGAGCAGCCTGTCCTTGAAAGGCTCGAAGGGCTTCATGATCGGCTTGAGCCTGAAGTTCGCGCCTTCCTCGTCGGGCCAGAAGGCCGGCGGGACGACGCCGTTGGGCGAGAAGACGAAGATGACGCGCTGGCGGCGGCCGGCGACGGGCTCGGCCGCGCCGAGCGTGGCGAGACCGCCGAGGAGCGGGAGCGCGGCGGCCGAAAGACCGAGGCGGCGGAGGAATTCGCGGCGATGTTGGAGCGTCATGGTCTTAGCGGGCGTGAGGGGCGGCGGCCGGGGAAGCGGGGGCGGGGGCGGGGGCGACGGTCGGACGTAAGGCGGCGACGACCGCGACCTCGACGGCGAGGTTGCGGACATGGAAATTGTCGGCGCGGAACTTGTCCGTCAGGCGGCCGACGAGCTCGGGCGCATAGGCGGCCGGTGGCTGCTTGACGAGCGAGTGGAAGAGATTGCGCACGAAGCCGGCCTGGCCGGCCTGGCTCTCCGCGGCGTGGACGCCGACATCGCGGGCGCCCTTGAGCGTGAGCACGCTACCGTCGGCGGCGACGTAATCGGAGACCGGGTCGACGGGCTTCTTGTTATCCGTGGCGCGCACGCGGCCGACGGCGTCGAAGCGCTCGAAGCTGAAGCCGAGCGGATTGATGGTGACGTGGCACGACATGCACGCGGGCTTGGAGGTGAGCTCGGTGACCTTCTCCCGCATGGTGAAGGAGGGGTCGAACTTATCGTCCATGAAGGCGATGGCCATGGGCGGCGGCTTGAGCATGCGGCCGAGGATGTTGCGCGTCACGAAGACGCCGCGATGGATCGGAGAGGTCGACTTGGTGTAGGAGAAGGTCGCGAGCAGGTAGGGGTGCGTGAGCACGCCCGCCCGCTGGTCGGCGTCCATCTTGACGGGCTGGAAGCCTGCGCCAGCCTCGACCTTCTGACCGTAGAACTTCGCGAGACGCTCGTTCATCAGGATGGTGTCACCGAGGAGGAGCTGGCGGTAGTCGGACTTTTCCGACCAGACGATATCCTCGGTGAAAAGGTCGAGCGAGGTGCGCAGGTCCATGACCACGCCTTGGTCGAAGCCGGGATATTCCTTCTGGTCCTTGGCGATCTCGGCGCCTTCCTCGACGTGCAGCCAATCGTGCAGGAAGTCGCGCAGCTTGGCCTTGGCGCGCGGGTCCTTCATCATGCGCTGGGCCTGCTGGCGCACCTGCGCTTCGGTCTTCAGCTGGCCGGAGGCGGCGGCCTTCAGGAGGGACGCATCCGGGACGGAATCCCAGAGCGCGAGGGCGAGGCGCGAGGCGACGGCGTAATCATCCTGCGGACCGGTGCCCGGATACAGGAACGCGGGATTGGAGAGCGTGAAGATGAAGGCGCGCTTGGTGGCGACCTCCGGGGCCACGCCGGCGGCGTAGATCTGCTCGAGGTCGGCCTGCTGCTCGGCGGTCAGCGGGCGGCGATAAGCCGACTGAGCGAAGCGTAACGAGAAGGCCTTGAGCTTCTCCGCGCGGTCGGGCGCGTCGGCCTTGGTGCCGGCGAGGGCGAAGAGGTGGGGTCCGATCTGGGCCGACACCTGCTGCGCGCCCTTGGCGACGGCCTCGGTCCATTCGCGTGAGACGGAGGAGCCACGCGCGTAGCCGATGCTGCCGTCGTCGGGCGGCAGCGGGACGGAGATGACGTTCACGTAGGCGGAAGGCTTCGGCGAGAGATGCGTGCGCGGAATCAAGGTCCAGTCGCCGCCGGGCGGACGCCACTCGAGCCTCAGGCCGGCGGTCTTGTCCTTGTATTTGAAGAACTCGATCTTGAGCGCGTAGCTACGACCCCCGAGCAGGAAGATGGGGGCGGAGGCCGAACGGGACATGCCCGAACTCACCCAGAGGTCGATGAGCGCGTTCTTCTCGCTGCCGCCTTCGGGCGGGTTGACGTAAAGGCGGACGCCATTGAGCGTCGTGATGCGGAATTCGTATTCGCCGGTGTCGGGCGCGAGGACCGAGCCGCTCCAGTTGATGCTGAACTGCTCGGCAAACGTGCCCTTCGCCGGCGGCTTGGCGCCGAAGTCGAAGTCGATGACCGGATCGACCTGCTGCTTGAAGGTGGCCTCCGGACGGTTACGGTCCGGCATCTTCGGGTCGCGCTCCGGGCGCTCACGATAGACGCCGGCGAGTCCGCCCGACTCGGTCGTCCCGAAGGCGCCGCGGAGCGAGCCGAGCAGGTCGGCGATGCTCTCGCGGTATTGGCGGACCGTCAGGTGCGCCAGCTCGATGCGGGGCGGATGATTACGGGCGCGGGCCTCGGCGGAGTAGAAGGCCTGGTGGATGTATTCGGCGGACGCCGTGGCATCGGCCAGCGACAGCGTGCCGGGATCGTTCTCGGGCATCTCCCGGGCTATATACTTGGCGAGGGAAGCGACCGACTTCTCGCCGACGAGGGGTTCGTCCGACTTACCGGCGACACCTTCGCCCACCGGACCGTGGCAACTCATGCAATCCTGACGGTAGACGGCTTCACCAGGCCGGGGCGCAGCCAGGTGCTTCTTGTAGTAGCGCTGGCCTTGACGACCGGCGAAGGCGAGGACGGCCACGCCGACGACGGCGAGCCCGACCTTGATGGTCCGGGAAATGGGCATGGGGTTGTGACCGACTAGGACAACCGGTAGTTCCCCTAAATCAAGCCCGCCTCGCCGAAACTGAACCACCCTTTGCCCGCCGGATCGGCCTCCGGGCGGCCCACGACCACGTGGTCCAGCAGTTCGACGCCCACCACCCTGCCCGCGTCGGCCAGTTGCCGCGTCACCGCCCGGTCCGCCGGACTGGGCGTGGGATCGCCGCTCGGATGGTTGTGGGCGACGATGGCCGCCGAGGCGGCGTGCTTAAGCGCGTGCCGGAAGACCTCACGCGGATGCAGCAACGCGCTGGTCGCGGTGCCGGAGCTGACCTCGTGCAGGGCGAGGAGGCGGTTGCGACGGTTGAGGCAGAGCACCCAGCATTTCTCCACGGCGAGCCCGGCCGCGAAAGGCTCGAGTCGCGCCCAGACCTTGGCCGGCGCGTCGAGCTTCTCGCCAGGATCCTGCGCCCGCTCGCGGATCCGCCGGGCGAGCTCCATCGCCGCCGCCAGCTCGGCGGCCTTGGCGGGACCGAGTCCGTGGACCCGTCCGAAGTCATGCGTGTCCCAAGTCGCGAGCGCGGCGAGCGTACCGGACTCGGCGAGCAAGGCCGACGCGACGACCGGCGCCGGCGCGCCCTTGGTGCCCGTGCCGATCAGTAGTTCGAGGAGCTCGGCGTCGAGGAGGGCGCGCGGCCCGAGGCGGACAAGGCGTTCGCGCGGGCGGTCTTCCGGAGGTTGCATCCTCCGATGACCGCCTCGTCCGCCCGCAGGCTCAACTCAGGTTATGCCTCAGCGAAACCCTTCAGCCGCAAGACGACGAAAGGGCGCACCCGGGAATTACCGGGGCCATGTCCGTCAGGCTTTGAGCGTGATCTCTTCCAGGTATGAGACCCGACCGGTCTTGATGTCATACATCGAGCCGAGGATGGCGATCTTGCCCGACGCCTCGAGTTCTCGCAGCGTACGGCTGGCGGAGCGGATGTAGGCGATCGTCGTGGCCACGTTGCGCTTGGCCACGTCGTCCACGTAGATCAGCTTCGTCTCTTTCGTCACCCAGTCTCCGTGCGGCTTGGTGCCCGGGACGATGGACTTCTGGATCTCGGTGATCAGCGAGTCGAGGTGCTCGCAGCCCGTGGCCTTCGAAGCCGTGGTGCCCGTCTCGAACAGCTCGACGGCCGCCTTGACCGCGCCGCAGCTGGTGTGGCCCATCACGAGCACCAGCCGCGCGCCGGCCACCGCGCAGGCGAATTCCATGCTGCCGAGGACTTTCTCCTTCGCGACGTTGCCCGCGATGCGGATGACGAACGCGTCGCCCACGCCCATGTCGAAGATCAGCTCGACGGGGCTGCGGGAGTCGATGCAGCTGAGGACCACCGCCATCGGATATTGCGCGGCGGACGTCGCGTCGACCTGCCGGGCGAGGTCGCGGGTGAGGCGTCGGCCGGTCACGAAGCGCTCGTTGCCTTCCTTGAGGAACTGCAGGACGCGCTCCGGGGTCAGCTGCGCCTGCACTTCGCGGGTGCTCACGTCGACATACTGGATCTCATCCGCCATCACATAGCGGTCCTTGAAGCCCATGAGGCTGACCTTCAGGTTGCGCGCCGGGGCGGTCTGCTTGCGGAAGTCTTCGATCAGGTCGAGGATGTCCGGGTCGATGTAATCCGTGTTCCGGGCGTCGAGCACCACGTGGCCGTTCGTCGGCACGGCGTCGAGCGCCTGCTCGAGCACGGCGCGGTTGAGGAAGCTCACCTGGTTGGAGAATTCGATCCGGAGCACGTCACCGCCCGCATGACGCTCCATGAAACGGAGCAAAGGCCGGCGGTAATTGCTGTGCAGGATGAAGGCCAGGCCGGTGCCGAGACCGATGAGGACGCCGATCAGGAGGTCCGTGAAGACGATGGCCAGGACCGTGACGATGAAGGGGACGAACTGGCTGCGGCCTTCCGCCCACATCTGGCGGAAGAGCGCCGGGCTGGTCAGCTTCAAGCCCGTGAAGATCAGCACCGCGGCCAAGGAGGCCAGAGGGATCTCGTTCAGCCAGCGCGGAGCGAAGAGCACCAAGAGGAAGAGCAGCGCCCCATGGAAGAAGGCCGACAGGCGCGTCGCGGCGCCCGCGTTGATGTTCACCGAGCTGCGCACGATGACCGAGGTGATCGGCAGGCCGCCGAGGAGACCGGACACCATGTTGCCGGCGCCCTGCGCCATGAGCTCGCGGTTCGGCGGACTGACCCGTTTGCGCGGGTCCAGCTTGTCCACGGCCTCGAGGTTCAGGAGCGTCTCCAGCGACGCGACGATGGCGATCGTGACGGCGGCCATGATGATGGCGGGGTTGCCGAAGGCCTTGAGGTCCGGACTGGGCAGGGCTCGCAGGAAATCCCCCATGCCGGCCACCGTCGGCAACTGGACCAGGTGGGAGGGCCCGATGGCCCATGCGCTGGCGGCCGACTTCAGCGCCATATTGGCCGCGACGCCGAGCACCACCACCACGAGCGGAGCCGGGATGAGCGACTGCTTGAACCGGCTCCGATCCCATGCCAGCAGGATGGCGAGGGACACTAGTCCGATCACCATCGCCCCGGGATCCAAGTCGAACAGGGAGGCGAAGAGCTCGGAGATCGTGTTCTTACCGTCGGCCTGCAAGAAGGCGATGTTGCCCTCCGGATCCGCGTCATGGCCGACCATGTGAGGGATCTGCTTGAGGATGAGGATCAGGCCGATGGCGGCGAGCAGGCCCTTGATGACGCTCGAAGGGAAGAAGGCCGCGATGAAGCCGGCGCGCAAGGCCCCGAGCAGGATCTGGATCGCTCCCGCCAGGATCACCGCCACAAGGAAGGCCTCGTAAGAACCGAGCACCGCCACCTGGCCCAGCACCACCGCCACCAGGCCCGCGGCCGGCCCGCTCACGCTGGTGTGCGAGCCGCTCAACCAAGAGACCAGCAGTCCGCCCACCACGCCGCTGACGATACCGGCCACCATCGGTGCGCCGGAAGCGAGGGCGATGCCCAGGCATAACGGCAACGCCACCAGGAACACGACCAAGCCCGCGGCGAGGTCCTTGGGCAGCGAGTTCCAGCCGGATACGGGAGCCGAAGATGTCGGGGAGGTGGCGTTAGTTTCAGACATAGAAGATAGTAAATATAGGTAATGGGCGATGAACGAGGTTCAAGCCTGACCTCACCTGACCCCAGAGGCGAGGATGCTAAAATCCTGCGACAAACCGGCGTCGCTTCAGCTTCACCCGCGGCCGGAGACTTTCCGGGTTCGACGGATAAGCAGGCTGGAGTGCGTCACCCCTGGCGACCTTGGGCCGTCCAAGTTGTTCTTTCGGGGGTGAAACATGGAATCGGCCCTATTTGTGGGCTTTTACTGCCTACCGGGGCGGTTTTCTTCATTTTCCGGCCTGACCGTGGTTGAAACTCCTCCCACCCCCCGGTGTAATATCCACATAATGAAGACGCCCCTGCTCGCCCTGCTCGCCGCCGCCTCCGTCGCGCTGGCCGCCACCACCTCGACGAACAACAAGAAGCCCAGCGGGCCGACCCCGCCCGGTGGCAACAAGACGGCGGCCACCGAGAAGAAGCCGAAGAAGGACGCGAAGGCCGACGCCCCAGTGGCCGCTCCTGAAGCTGCCGCCGACCCGGTCTCGCTCGTCGTGCAGACGGTGGACGCCACGACCCAGATGGCGCTGGATGCCGCGAAGGCCGCGCAAGCGGAAGCCGATAAGCTCGCCGCGATCGGCAGCGGCAAGGCCGCCGCCGGCCCCTCGAACGCGAAGCTCGCCGAAGCCGCCGTCGGCACCGGCGTCGTGATCGCCAAAGAACTCTCCAAGCCGAAGAAGGAAGCGGACTCCGAAGTGAAGCCTGAGCCGAAGAAACCCGAACCGAAGTCCGAGAAGAAGCCGACGGGCGAGAAGCCCAAGAAGGCCGCCGGCGCCTGAACGGCCCCGTGACCTCCTGAGGAAGCCCCGGCCGACGGGGCTTTTTCATGCCCCTCTCGGGAGGCTTGCAACTTCCCTCCGGCCGCGATGTTTAATCAGCAACCCCATGCGCTCGCTCGCCCTGCTCTGCTTCGCCGCTCTGGCCGTCGCCGCCGAACCTGCCAAGGAAGCCGCTCCGGCCACCCCGGCGCCGGCCGCGCCCGCGCCCAAGCCGTTCTTCGATCCGAACGCGCCCGCGCCCACCGTCGACCCGACCCAGCCCACGCCGGAACCCGCGATTCCCGAGCCGGAGAAAAAGAAGAAGCCGGTCACCCCCGAGCGTAAGAAGAAGAAGGAAAAGAAATAAGCAGCTACGGAGGCCGGGGGAGTCGAGGGCGCGCGGGAAAGCCACCTGCCTTGGGTAGGGATGCGATGACATCGCATCCGTCGGGGTTGAGGGCGGACGCGATAGTAATCACGTCCCTACCTCGATACAGAGGAACAGCCAAAGGGAGACCGGAAACGGGAATATATGCTGCGGGCTTGATGAATGACCCCAGCCAATCACCCGGTCTCCGGTTTCCCTTTGAGCGCCGGATTTAGGTAGGGTTGAGCGCCCTCGCTCAACCGCGGCTGACCAAGGGTGGTCAGCCCTACCTCGAGATGTGGGAGACATTCCCGGGTCCCAGGTCTCGGCCCTCGGGTCTCGGGTGCGGGTGATCAGGTACAGGTACGGGTACGGGGCGAAATTCAGGTCCTGAACCTGTACCTGAACACCTGAACCTGGGACCTGGCTGCCGAGACCCGTGACCTGAAAAGATTCCCCAGCCAATCACCCGGTCTCCGGTTTCCCTTTGATCGGATGACTAGGCGAGCACTCCCCCAATACTCCATACTCGATACTCCATACTCTGATCGGGTCCTCCCGCCCTCGAACCTCGCTTCCCGCTCAGTCCACCAAAATCTCGCGGGGGCTCGAGCCGTTCTCGGGGCCGACGTAACCCTTGTCATGGAGGATGTCCATGATGCGGGCGGCGCGATTGTAGCCGAGCTTGAGGCGACGCTGCAGCATCGAGACCGAAGCGCGGCGGGTCTCCTTGATGATCGCCCAGCTCTGGGCCACCAGCGGATCTTCGCCTTCCTCGCCCTCGCCGCCATCCTCGCCGCCTTCGGCGCCGTCCTTGATGGCCTTGATGACGTCCTGGGCGAACTCGGGCTTGCCGTTCTTCTCGGCCAGGAACTCGACGATGGCGGCGACTTCCTGCTCGCCGACGAACGCGCCCTGCACGCGGTTGAGCGTGGCGCTGCCCGGAGGCACGAAGAGCATGTCGCCGCGGCCGACGAGCGTCTCGGCGCCGCCGCGGTCGAGGATGGTGCGCGAGTCGATCTGCGACGACACCTTGAAGCCGATGCGCGTGGGCAGGTTGGCCTTGATGAGGCCGGTGATGACGTCCGTCGACGGACGCTGCGTGGCGAGCACGAGGTGGATGCCGGCGGCGCGGGCCAGCTGGGCGATGCGCGCGACGGAGGTCTCGATGTCCTGGGCGGCGACCATCATGAGGTCGGCCATCTCGTCTATGATGCAGACGATGTAGGGCAGCTTCTCGTTCGGGATGCGGATGCCGTCGTCGACGACCTCCTCGGCCGCGGCCGCGGCGGCCGCCAGTTCGTCAGGGCTGAGCGCGAGCTCCTCCTGCTTGGGCGCGCCGGCCTCCTTGGCGATCTTGGCGTTGAAGCCGGTGATGTTCTTCACGCCGCACTTGGCGAAGATCTTGTAGCGCTGGGACATCTCCGCGATGAGCCACTTGAGGGCGGCGGGCACGCGCTTCGGGTCGGTCTCGACCGGGATGAGCAGGTGCGGGAGGTTGTTGTAGATCTGCAGCTCGACGACCTTGGGGTCGACCATGATGAAGCGCAGGTCCTGCGGCGTGCAGCGGTAGAGGAGCGAGACGATGATCGCGTTGATGCAGACCGACTTGCCCTGGCCGGTGGCGCCGGCGATGAGCGCGTGCGGCATCTTGGCGAGGTCCTGGATGACGGGCTTGTTGGTCACGCTGTCCACGCCGAGCACGACGGGCAGCTCCATCGCGGCCTCGGCCCACGCCTTGGATTCGATGATCTCGCGGAGGAGGACGTCCTTGCGGCTCTTGTTCGGGATCTCGATGCCGACGGTGCCCTTGCCCGGCACGGGGGCCAGGATGCGCACGGCCTCGGCTTCGAGGTTCATCGCGATGTTGTTCGAGAGGTTGGAGATCTTCTCCACGCGCACGCCGGGGGCGGGCTTGATCTCATAGCGGGTGATCGACGGACCCTGCTGGATGCCGACGTCGACGCCGTTGGCGGGATCGACCGGCACGCAGTCGACCTTGAACTGCTTGAGGGTCTCGATGAGGTCGGCGGCACGCTTGCGGAAATCCTCAGGCGCGGCCTTGGAGCCGGCGGCCGGCTCGTTGAGCATCTTGATCTCGGGGAAGACGTAGTCGCCGCGCTTCTTGATGACCTGGCTGGCGCGGGCCTTCTCGATCTTGTCGGGCTGCACGACGAGCACCTTCCCGGCGTTGGGGCCGAGCGGTTCGGGCGCCTTGCGCGGCGGCTTGGCTTCGGGGACTGCTTCTTCGTCCTCGTCTTCGGCGGCGACGGGCGTCGGCTTGGCTTTCTCGACCTTGGGCGCGTCGGAGGAAATACTGACGTTGTCGGGCTGGACGAGATCCGGGCCGGCGGCTTCGTCGTCCTCCGGGCCTTCGTGCGGCGTATCGACCACGACCGGGACGGACTTCGAGACCGGCTTGGCGGTCTCCTTCGGCTGCGGGACGGACATCACGGCGCCCACGACTTCCTGCTGCTTGCGGCGGAGCTCGGCGGCGGCGACGTCACGGCGACGCTGTTCTTCGGCGGCCTTGAGGGCGGCGGCCTTTCGCTCGGCGTTCCAGGCGCCGAAGCCGTCGCGCATCTCGGCGATCCAGGAGGAAAGCGTGGCCTTGGGATCGTCGGCGAGGGCGCCGAGCAGGCAGAAGCCGTAAGGGAAGACGAGGATCCAGGTCCCGTAGTCGAGATACGGATGGAACACCGAGGTGAAGAGCATGTTGCCGAGCACGCCGCCGGGGCCCTTCGGATCGAACGCGGCCGTGGCGTCCGGCGAGGTGCCGAGCCAGAGCGTCAGGATCGGCGCGAACAGGATGACGCACAGGACCATCAGGGTGACCTTGAACGGCCAGAGCGTGTGCGCGCGCTGGTTGAGGGCGAACCAGGCCGCCGCCAGGACGAAGAACGGGATCAGGAAGCCGGCGTAGCCGAAGAGATTGAAGAGGGCGACGGCGATGCTGGCGCCGAGCTCGCCGCAGATGTTATCCGTCACGGGGACGGTCGTGTCCTGCGTTCCCAGCCAGCTCTTGTCGTTGCTCGAGTGCGTGATCATCGCGACGAGCATGAACAGCCCGACGAGCGCGAGCACGGCGGCGAAGATGGGTTTGCTCTCGCTGGCCGGGCGGGCGAGCGTGGCGGAACGTTTACGGGCGGGAGCGGGCATGATTATTCGCCGAAGAGGGTTCCTTGCGAAGCGGCGTCCGCGGCGCCGGGCGGCAGGGGATCGGCGTGGATGTGGCGGGGCGGACGGGTGACGCGCGCGGCGAGGGCGCGGGCGCGTTCCTGGGCGAGGCGCTCGACCATGCCGGCGAGGGCGTGGCGGATCCACTTCGGGGTGAAGGAGGCGGCGGAATAATCGCACGGGCCGTAGCCATGCACGCGGCCGGCCTGCAGGAGGGCGTCGTTCTGCGCGAACTCGGCCTCGCTTTCCGGCACGTAGACGGCGAAGGCCTTGCCGCCGTTCTTGCGCAGGAGGGAGAAGACCGGGACGTCGCTGGGGCCGTCGGCGACGTAGATCATGTTCTCGAAGGGCACGCGGCGGTCTTCGGGGCGGACGACGGCGTTGACGTCGATCTCGGCGTTCTTGTTCGAGCCCTTGTTGATCTCGAAGAGGAAGCGCGTCTTGATGGTGTTGTCGACCATCGCGGCGACCTGGGTGATCTCGGTCGGCAGGTCCAGCGAGAGCTCGTCCTGCTTGGTGAAGTGCGGGGGCAGCGGGTGCTCGAGGAACTCGCAGCCGTAGATGCCGTCGCAGTGCTCGGCGAGCGACGTGCCGCGGATCATCTCGGCGAGGCCGGTGCTGATGACGTAATGCTCGAGGACGACCTCGACGTTGTGCTTCCGGCCGAGCTCGCGGACGTGCTCCTTGAGGGCGGGGAAGAACTGCGGCAGGCCCGGGCAGAGCTCGATCTCGGCCCCGAGCTCGCGGAGGCGGCGGTTGGTCAGGCCCTTCATGAGGCCCGACTTCACGTAGCTGAGCAGGTGGTTGAGGTAGACGGAGTCCTTGGGCGTGCGGATACCCTTGCGCGCGTAGAGGGCCGGCAGCTGGTTGGTCTCCTTCCAGAACTGTTCCTCATCGACGCCGAAGGCCTTGAAAAGCGGGGTCTGCATGTACCCGGGACAGAGGGTCTTGTCGAAGTCCCACACGCAGGTGACGACGTGGGTGCCGCGGAGCGCGGGTTCCTTGGGCTGCATATCGGTCGGAAAAGGGA
>Ga0208723_1000052_pt1 | contig 46152 bp, 46 predicted proteins | sample LakMenEpi31Aug12_FD_150750 | JGI IMG/M metagenome (GOLD analysis project Ga0208723, IMG submission 150750) | Freshwater microbial communities from Lake Mendota, WI - 31AUG2012 deep hole epilimnion (SPAdes) | ecosystem: Environmental > Aquatic > Freshwater > Lake > Epilimnion/Euphotic zone ...
CGGGGGGGGGTTCAATGTGGCCACGGCAGCCCTGCTTGCGGGAGTCCTCGTCGTGGGCATCGGCATCGGCAGTGCGGTGACCAGCACCACCCAGGGCAATCAGGGAAATATCGCCAGCAGCCAGCAGTTGGACATGGCCGTGCCCGACCCGGAATTCTGCAAGCAGTGGGGAGCGAGTGCCTTTGTGATGGACATCGAGCTCTACACAACGATGAATCCCAGCAGCAGTTTTGTGACCCAGCCCACCCTGCAGCCTGGTTGCGTGATTCGCAGAGAAAACTGGACGGTGCTCCAGAAGCAGGGCGCCGTGACTGCCGAGCAAATGCGGGAATGCAAGCAACGCATGAACACGTTTGCCTACATCGGCTCCATCCGCGACAAACCGATCGTGCGTTGTGTCTACCAAACCGATATCACTGGCAACAAGTTCCAGATGCCTGGGGTGGCTGGAGCGGCTGATGACTCCGTCGGCGTGACTCCGGAAGGGGACCAGTTCTGAGCTTCCAGCTCAGGTGGGCACCACCGGGGTGGGAACCTCCGTGGCTTTGGTCTGAGCGGGTTGGCGCAAGGGACTTTCAGGGCTGGCGAAGACCGGCAGCACCTCCTTGCGGAAGGCTTCCGCGGCCCTGGAGCAATACCGGGCGGGGTGGCAGATCAACTTGAGCTGCCTGCGCACCTGCAGATCAGCCACTTGGGGCCTGTGCAGGCTGCCGGAAGCCAGTTCCCTCTCAATGGAAACCACGGGCAGAAAAGCTGCGCCAAGGCCGGATTGAACCGCATTCTTGATGGCTTCAAAGGAGTTCAACTCCATCTCGATCTTCATGCGTCCCACATCCAGTTTGGAGCGTGAGAGGAGTTGGTCCACCATTTTGCGGGTGGTGGACTGGGCATCCAGGCATACAAACCCCAGCCGGTAAAGATCCTCCTTCGTGAGTTCAGGCAAGCGGGCTAACGGATGTTTCGGAGGCAGCACCAGGGCGAGTTCATCGTTGGCATAGGGCACCACCTGGAGCAGATCGTTCAGATCCGGGGGCAACTCCCCCCCGATGATGGCCAGATCCACCTGGCCATTGGCCACACCCCAGGCCGTGCGCCGGGTGCTATGCACCTGGAGCTGCACAGACACCTCGGGATACTTCTGGCGAAAGAGACCAATCATCCTCGGCATCAAATAGGTGCCGGTGGTTTGGCTGGCGCCCACAATCAGGGATCCTCCTTTGAGATTGTGGAGATCGTCCAGTGCCCTACAGGCTTCCTGGCACTGGCTGAGGATTCGGTCGCAATAGCTGAGCAGCAGATGGCCCGCCTCCGTGAGCTGGGCTTTGCGGCCGCCCCGATCAAACAGGGCTACATCCAGCTGCTTCTCGAGGTTCTGAATCTGCAGGCTGACGGCCGGCTGGGTCACATAGAGACTGTCGGCAGCTTTCTTGAAGCTGCCCTCACTGGCAATCGCCCGAAGGATGCGGAGCTGATCAAGGGTGAAAGGCAGATCTGCCATGGGCTCTGGTGGTCCTCGGTGTGGTCCGCGGAAGGGTCCTCGGGTTGGCCGATGGCTGAACCGGCAAGTCTGAGCCAACTGTAAGGGGGTTGCCGGTTGGCAGACTGATCCCACCAGACTTGCGTTACGCGGCGAACGTTCATGGCCAGCTCCCCCCACCACAGCAGTTGGGTGATGGCCCTGCTCCTCCTTGGTTTCGCGCTGCTGCACAGCGGGGGGGCGGCGCTGCGGCCCTGGGGAGCGGCGCGGATCGGCGAGCGGGCCTGGCGCCTTCTTTTTGCGGCAATCAGCATTCCGGCCGCCGTCCTCGTCATCGCCTATTTCCTCGACCACCGCTACGACGGCATCCGACTCTGGAACCTGCAGGATCAACCCTGGATGGTGCCAGTGGTGTGGGCCGGAACGGCGCTGAGCTTCTTTTTCCTCTACCCCGCCACCTACAACCTGCTTGAGATTCCCGCCGTACTGAAGCCCCAGGTGCGTCTCTATTCCGAGGGGATCATGCGCATCAGCCGCCATCCCCAGGCCGTCGGACAGGTGCTCTGGTGCGCCACCCATCTGCTCTGGATCGGCACCAGCTTCATGGTGGTCACCTGTCTTGCCCTGATTGCCCACCACGTCTTTGCGGTGTGGCACGGCGATTACAGACTCCGCAAGCGCTTTGGCCCAGCCTTTGAGGAATGGCGGGCCAGCACCTCCATTCTTCCCTTCCAGGCGGTTTTGGATGGACGGCAGCAGCTTCAGCTGGGGGAATTCTTCAAGCCCTCCCAGGTGGGAATCGCCGTGGCGGTAGGGGTGCTGTGGTGGGCCCACCGCTGGATCGGATCGGCCGGCACGGCGTTTTCCCGCACGGCCTTGGCCCACTGGCTGGGCTGAAGTGACAGGGATTGCTGAATCCCGGTACAGCCTGACTACACTCGACTGACGCTTGATTGATGGGGATGCCTGCTGCTGACCTGGCCTGGTTGATACCCCTGTTGCCCCTGCTGGGTGCCTGCATCACGGGCCTCGGCCTCTTGAGTTTCAACCGCACCGTGAACCGGCTCCGCAAGCCGGTGGCCTGGTTTCTCATCACCTGTGTCGGGGCGGCCGCCGTGCTCAGTTTCGCCGTCCTGGCGGAGCAACTCGCCGGAGCGGCCCCAAGGGAAGTGCTCTTTGATTGGGCGAGTGCGGGCACCTTCAACCTGCAGATGGGCTACAGGGTCGACCCCCTCGGAGCCGTGATGCTCTGCCTGGTCACCACCATTGCACTGCTGGTGATGGTGTATTCCGACGGATACATGGCCCATGACAAGGGCTACGTCCGTTTTTTCACCTACTTGGCCCTGTTCAGCAGCTCAATGCTGGGTCTGGTGATCAGTCCGAATCTGCTCGAGATCTACGTCTTCTGGGAGCTGGTCGGAATGTGCTCCTATCTGCTGGTGGGCTTCTGGTACGACCGGGATGGTGCAGCCAATGCAGCCCAGAAGGCCTTTGTGGTCAACCGTGTTGGCGACTTCGGATTACTTCTGGGAATCCTGGGTCTGTTCTGGGCAACAGGCAGTTTCGGGTTTGAAACCATCGGCCTTCGTCTCCAGGAGGCGGTAGCAGATGGGCGGATTACGACGGCCGTCGCCGTGCTCCTCTGCCTGTTGGTGTTCATGGGGCCCATGGCGAAATCCGCCCAGTTTCCGCTCCATGTGTGGCTTCCGGATGCGATGGAGGGTCCCACACCCATCTCCGCCCTGATTCATGCGGCCACCATGGTGGCCGCAGGGGTGTTTTTGGTGGCCCGCCTCCAGCCGGTCTATGCCCCCTTCCCCATGGTTCAGCTGGTGATTGCCGTGATCGGCACCATCACGCTCTTTCTGGGGGCCTCCATTGCCCTCACCCAACAGGATCTCAAAAAGGGCTTGGCCTACAGCACCGTGTCCCAGCTGGGCTACATGATGCTGGCCATGGGCTGTGGGGCTCCTGTGGCAGGGATGTTCCACCTGGTCACCCACGCCTTCTTCAAGGCCATGCTGTTTCTCGGCTCCGGCTCCGTGATCCACGCCATGGAGGAGGTGGTGGGCCATGATCCGGTGTTGGCTCAGGACATGCGCCTGATGGGGGGCCTGAGAAAGTACATGCCCATCACGGCCATCACCTTTCTCATCGGCTGCATCGCCATTGCCGGGATCCCGCCTCTGGCGGGGTTCTGGAGCAAGGATGAAATCCTGGGCCAGGCCTTCCACACCTATCCCATTCTCTGGGCGGCGGGCTTCCTGACGGCTGGGATGACGGCCTTTTACATGTTTCGCCTCTACTTCCTCACCTTTGAAGGGAACTTCCGCGGCAACGACAAAGCGGTGCAAGCCCAGCTTCTGGTCGCAGCTGGACGAGGGGTCGACGGGGAGGAAGCCCACCACGGCCATGGCTCCAGCCATCCCCATGAATCGGGCTGGCAGATGGCCACTCCCCTTGTTGTTCTGGCCGTGCCTTCCATCCTGATCGGCCTGCTGGGCACCCCTTGGAACAGCCGTTTCGCAAGAGTGCTGGATCCTGAAGAGGCCGCGGAAATGGCCCACCACTTTTCCTGGAGCGAGTTTCTGCCCCTGGCCGGCTCGTCCGTGGCAATCTCCATCGCTGGAATCACCCTGGCCGTTCTGGCCTACTTCCTCCACCGCATTGACCTGGGCCAGGCTGTCGCCGCCCGTTTCCCCGCAGTCAACAACTTCTTTGCCAACAAGTGGTATCTGGATGAAATTAACGACAAGCTCTTTGTGCAAGGGAGCCGCACTTTGGCCAAACGGGTTCTGGATGTGGATTCCAAGGTGGTCGATGGGGTTGTGAACCTCACCGGCCTGCTCACCCTGGGGAGCGGGGAAGGCCTCAAATATTTTGAAACCGGACGGGCACAGTTTTATGCCCTGATCGTTTTTGGCGGGGTCGTCGCCATGGTGGTGCTGTTCAGTGCCTTCGGCTGATGTGTGACATCCCCCATCGGAGGGCGGCCTGACGGGAAGATATTTCTACACTTCCACTAGCGATTTTTGAGGCCGTGGCCTTCCCTTGGCTCAGTGCCGCAATCCTTTTACCGATCGCCGCCTCTCTGTTGATCCCTTTCGTTCCAGATGAGGGGGATGGCCGCAAAGTGCGCTGGTATGCCCTGGGAGTGGCCCTCACCACCTTTCTGCTGACCGTAGGGGGCTACCTCAATGGGTACGACCCTTCCATCGAGGGGCTGCAATTGGTGGAACGGGTGTCCTGGCTCCCGGATCTGGGGCTGGCCTGGTCCGTTGGGGCCGACGGCCTGTCGATGCCGTTGATCCTGCTCACCAGCTTCATCACCGCCTTGGCCTGCCTCGCAGCCTGGCCGGTGACGTTCAAGCCGAAGCTGTTCTACTTTCTCCTCCTCGCCATGGATGGCGGCCAGATCGCCGTCTTCGCCGTCCAGGACCTGTTGCTGTTTTTCCTGGCCTGGGAGCTGGAGCTGATCCCCGTGTACCTTTTGCTGGCTATCTGGGGGGGTAAGAAACGCCAGTACGCAGCGACAAAGTTCATCCTTTACACCGCTGGTAGTTCCCTTTTTATTCTGCTCGCCGGCCTGGCGATGGCTTTCTATGGAGGGGGCACACCCACCTTTGAATACACAGCCCTTGCCGCCAAAGGATTAAGCACTGGGTTCCAGGTCATCTGTTACGCCGCCTTCCTGATTGCCTTTGGGGTCAAACTCCCCATCGTTCCTCTGCACACCTGGCTCCCCGATGCCCACGGTGAAGCCACTGCCCCTGTCCACATGTTGCTTGCGGGAATTCTACTGAAGATGGGGGGCTATGCGTTGCTGCGTTTCAATGTGCAAATCCTTCCAGATGCCCACGTCAAATTTGCACCTTTCTTGGTTGTTTTAGGGGTCGTCAATATTATTTATGCCGCACTCACCTCCTTTGCCCAACGCAATCTGAAACGAAAGATTGCCTACAGCTCCATCAGCCACATGGGGTTTGTGCTGATCGGGATTGGCAGTCTCAGCCCCCTTGGCACGAGCGGTGCCATGCTGCAAATGGTTAGCCATGGCCTGATTGGAGCCAGTCTGTTTTTCCTTGTGGGTGCCACCTACGACCGCACCCACACCCTGCAGCTGGATGAGATGGGGGGGGTGGGCCAGAAGATGAGGAAGATGTTCGCACTCTGGACGGTTTGCTCCCTTGCCTCCCTCGCCCTTCCAGGCATGAGTGGTTTTGTTTCAGAGCTGATGGTGTTTGTTGGGTTTGCCACCAGTGAGGCTTACACCCTCGGCTTCCGCATTCTGATTTCCATCCTTGCAGCGATTGGAGTGATCCTCACTCCTGTTTACCTGCTATCGATGTTGAGGGAAATCTTTTTTGGCAAAGAGAATGCCGAACTGGTCTCTCATAGCAACCTTGTCGATGCGGAACCTCGCGAGATCTATGTGATCGCCTGTCTGTTGATTCCGATCATTGGTATTGGCCTCTACCCCAGGATCCTGACGGATAGCTATCGAGCCTCGATCGAATCCCTTGTTGAAAGGGAAAACCTGGCTTTCGCCAAGATGGGCCCCCTTCCCCTCAAAAACATTTTCCGCCCAACCTCGTCCCTGGCGGGGCTGCCAGCGGTGGCCCTGCAGGCGCCACCATTGACAACCTTCCATCCCACCCCCTAAGCCGGTATCAGTTTGCTGTCTCCCCGTGCGTCAGCTCAACTTCCTGCTGATCTTCAGCTTCGGCCTAGCCATGGTCATGTTCACCCTGGAGAACACCACACCCACCACAGTGCGCCTTCTTCCAGGACTGAGCTTCACCTTTCCCCTGGCTGCCCTGCTTCTTCTTGTGGGCGGTCTTGGGGCGACGGCAGCTTGGATCTATGCCGTATGGAGTGGGGTGGTGCGCAAGGTAGAGACGCTTCAAAACGACGGCGAGCAAGAGGCTCAACGGGTCCAGATTGAAGAGCTGAAAAACGATTTACAGCGCTATCGCGCCACCGTGGATGCCCAGCTGGGCCTGTTACCTGCGGCCGGAGAAAGCACGGCTCCCTCCGGCGATAGCTGAGATCGGATCCAGGTTGAAGAAGGGTCTGGATTGTGCTGGAAGGGGAAGGTACCTTGAGCGGAGCGTCAGGATCGGGGGGGCTGTGGCAGAAGCGGGCGCCCGCATGGCGATCCGAATGTTGCAAGACGCCGCGGAGCGGGGGGAGATTGATCCCTGGGATGTGGATGTGATTGCTGTCATTGATGGCTTTCTGGACAAACTCCACCAACGCATCTCCGCTCCGAGCCTGGCCCTTGCCCAGGGGACAAGGTTTGAGCAGGATCTGGCGGAAAGTAGCGAAGCCTTTCTGGCAGCTTCCGTCCTAGTGGGATTGAAAGCAGAACTGCTGGAAAGAACCAATTTCCCCCCGCCAGAGGCGGACGAATCCTTTTTTGCTGATCAGGTTGAGCTGGAATCCGACCATGATCTGCAGATCCTCCTACCCCTTCGTCCAGAGCGCCAGCTCCTCCGTCGCCCGGTTGCTCCTCCCCCCCTGCAACGACCCGTCAGTCTTGGTGAGTTGATCCGCCAGTTGGAAGAGATTGCCGAGCGGCTGGAGCAAGACGAGCGTCGACCGCGTCAGCGGGGAAACCGCCGCTTCAGTGAACGGATGGCCATTGCCCAGGTGGCCGCCTTGGCCCACCGGGAAAAATTGCCCGAAACCACGGCAGCGCTTAACGCCTTCATCCAGTCCGCCTGGCCGGGGGAGGGCCAGGCCTGGCTTGACTTTGATGCCCTGGTGGGGGCATGGGTAACCTGGACAGCCCATGCTCCAGAGGACGATCTGGATCGGGATCGGGTGGGGGTCTTCTGGGCCCTGTTGTTTCTGAGTTCCCAAGGGAAGGTGGAACTGCAGCAGCAGGGTGGCCTGTTCGGACCCCTGAGCTTGCGACGCCTCTGGGCCGTGGTTGGGGCCACGGAAGGCGAGGCCCCTGGAGAGGGGTCAGCTTCCCTGCCGGCTCCGGGAGTGTTGGCGGCCTAAGGAAGGCCGTAAAATAAGGAGATTCTTTTGAAAAACGCCTGCGAATGAAGGCGATGATTCTGGCGGCTGGAAAGGGAACCCGGGTTCGACCGATCACCCACACCACGCCCAAGCCCATGATTCCCATCCTGCAGAAGCCAGTGATGGAATTTCTATTGGAGCTTTTAAGGGAACATGGTTTTGACCAGATTATGGTCAACGTCTCGCATCTGGCAGAAGAGATTGAGAATTACTTCCGTGATGGGCAGAGATTTGGTGTGCATATTGCCTATAGCTTTGAAGGTCGTATTGAAGATGGTGAACTCATTGGCGATGCCATGGGCTCTGCAGGTGGCATCAAAAGAATTCAGGATTTCCAGCCCTTCTTTGACGATACTTTCATCGTTCTCTGCGGAGACGCTCTAATCGACCTTGACCTGACGGAAGCGGTCAAACGGCACAAGGCGAAAGGAGCCATGGCCAGCCTGATCACAAAGCGTGTTCCCATGGATCAGGTGAGCAGTTATGGCGTTGTGGTCACCGATGACGACGGCAGGGTGCTCTCTTTCCAGGAAAAGCCCTCTATCGATGAAGCTGCTAGTAACATGATCAATACCGGTATTTATATTTTTGAGCCACAAGTCCTCGATTTCATCCCCTCTGGAGAAGCCTTCGATATCGGTGCAGATCTCTTTCCAAGGCTCGTCGGGGCTGGTGCAGCGTTCTACGCCTTACCCATGGAATTCGAATGGGTGGATATCGGCAAAGTCCCCGATTATTGGCAAGCCATTCGCAGTGTGCTTCAGGGTGATGTGCGCCAAGTCCAGGTGCCCGGCATCGAGGTGAAACCGGGCATCTATGCGGGGCTCAATGTTGCCGCCAACTGGGACAAGATCAACGTAAAAGGTCCGATCTACGTTGGAGGCATGACCAAGATTGAAGATGGCGCCACCATCATTGGACCCGCCATGATTGGGCCAAGCTGTCACATCTGTGAGGGCGCAACCATTGATAATTCCATCATTTTTGATTACTCCCGCATCGGCCAAGGGGTCAATCTGGTTGAAAAGTTGGTCTACGGCCGCTATTGCGTGGATCGCAATGGCGATCATTTTGATCTTCAGGAAGCGGCCCTGGATTGGCTGATCACCGACTCACGCCGGCAAGACAAAATTTCTCCATCCCCTCAGCAAAAAGCCCTGGCTGAACTGCTGGGTACCAACTTCGCCCTCAAGGCGAGCTGAATCCCCAGCCCAGGACGACTGCATCAAACTCTGTCCACACCGGCGAGTTTGAGGATGTGGGGGATCCGTTCCTCCGCCTTCACGGCCATCAGATGAACGCCTTGGGCAATCGTGGCGTAGCTGCGGATTTGTTCAGCAGCAATAGCCATTCCTTCGGCTGCAGGATCTACGGCTGCCGCCAGGCGATCAATCAGATGCTCAGGAATGGCTGCGCCAGGCACAACCCTGTTGATGAACTGAGCATTGCGGGCGGATTTGAGCAGAAACACCCCCGCCAGAACTGGGATTCCCAAGGGTCCCGTGATCTCCTCCACAAAACGCTTCAGTGCATCGGGGTGCATCACCATCTGAGTTTGCATGAAGCGCGCCCCGGCCTCCGCTTTCCTGCGGACACGACTGGCCAGCCCACTCCAACTGGGTGAGTGGGGATCGGCTGCGGCGCCGCAAAACAGCTGGATTCCCCCATCTGGCAAGAGTCCCTTCACCGGATCGGCCCCCGCATTCAAGCTGGAAACCAGCCTCAACAACCGGACGGCCTCCAACTCGTTCACTGGCCTCGCCTCAGGCTGATCGCCAGCGCGCACAGGATCGCCCGTGAGACAAAGGACATTGGGAATCCCCAAGGCATGGGCCCCCAGGAGTTCGGCTTGGAGGGCGATGCGATTGCGATCCCGGCACGTGAGCTGCAACACAGGCTCAATGCCTTGCTCCAACAGCAGCCGGCACACGGCCAAACTGCTCATCCGCATCACAGCCCTGCTGCCATCCGTCACATTTACGGCATGGACCAGGCCCTTCAATCCAGCAGCAGCCTCCAGAGTGCGTGTCGCATCCCCTCCGCGGGGAGGAGTCACCTCAGCCGTGATGGTGAACTGGCCGGACTCCAGAGCTTGAGCAAGCTTCACAGAAAACAGCTTCGATCGGCAACATCATGAACCAGGATCCTCCCTAGGATGGCCAGACTGGAACGGTCTCCATGTCCGAGAGCAACCTCCGCGACCAGCCAACGTCCCAGGGCGTGGAGGTGACACGGGCGGATCTCTCGGAACGGGAGCTGGAAATTATTGAATTAGTGGCCACCGGCCTCACCAACCAGGAAATTGCAAGCCAACTGACCATCAGCAAACGAACGGTCGATAATCACGTCAGCAATATCTTTGCCAAAACGGGCGCGAAGAATCGGGTGGCCTTGATTAATTGGGCCATGGATAACGGAAAGATCTGCAGAGATGGCTTTAATTGCTGCACTCTCCCCACCAGTCCCGCGCAACGTTAATCGGATTGGAGCGACAGCCGTTTGGAAGCGTCCCAGCCTTGCCAGGGGTGGCGAGCCAGAGATGCATTACTGAGCTGATGCAACCCGGTGATCTCGTTGCCGCACCAGGCGGGGATCTCAACCTCCTGATCGGCATGGAGGAGCTCCACTTCCGCGATCACAAGGGGAGCATTGGCTCCACGGAAAACGTCAAGAACCCACTCCCCGCCGGGGAATCGCAATCCATGGCGTTGTTTTTCCAGACGCCAGGACGACAAGGCCAGCAAGGCCTCCGCGTCAGCCACGGGAATCGCGTACTCAAATTCCATACGCGTGGCCACGGAGGCACCATCAGGGACGGCCTTGATCGTGAGCCAGGCCTGCTCCCCCCCACTCCCTGCCTGCTGCAAGCGAATCCGTGTGGTGAGGCCGTCCTCCCTGCTCTGGAGATAGCCCTGACGAATCTCAGCCACCCAGCTCACATGGGCTTGCCATGCATCCCCTGTCACGAGAAAGCGACGCTCGATTTCCAAGGCCATCTGAGGTGCTGGGATAGGGGCTAATTCGGGGAAGGAAGGGCACTGGTGAGGCTCCCCGCCCAGTGCAGTTTCTGCGTCAGGGTGCTGTAGTACGAGGGGTTTTGATTGAGGACCACCATCAGGGCCACACAGTCACTGCGTTGCACCACGCAACGGTCGCCGGGTTCGAGCACGGTGGCGTGAACCCCATCTTTCCACAACCGCACCCGACGGGAGCTTTCCCCCAAAGGCCAGATGGTGAGCCTGGATCGGGGAGGAACCACAATGGCTCGACTGGAGAGGCTCATCGGGCAGATGGGGTTGATCACCATGGCCTCGATACCTGGATGGAGGATGGGCCCGCCCGCTGCCATGGAGTAACCGGTAGAGCCTGTGGGGGTGGCGATGATTAGGCCATCCCCCCTGTATTGATCCACCACCTCCCCGTCAATGTCCAACTCGAGCTGACACGTGGGCGAGAGTTCATCAAGGCAGGGCCTGAGATAGAAGTCATTGAGGGCCGTATGGGGGCCTTGCATCACCCCATCGCCCGAATCAATGGAAGCGGCGAGCATCATTCGACGCTCAAGCGCGAAATGATCCTCCCTCAGGCGCGTCCACAGGGTGTCTCGGAGCAGGCGACGGTCATGGGTGAGGAAGCCCAGATTGCCACCGACGTTGAAACACAGGATGGGCACATCCAGAGGGGCCAGGTGCCTTGCCGCCCCGAGGACGGTGCCATCCCCCCCCAGGACTAGGGCCAGGTCTGGCCGTTCCGTTTCCGTGGCCAGCAATCCGGGAAAGGGGTTGGTGGATAGACCACTTTCCGCCACGGTCACCTTGACGCCGATCTCCTGGAGTTCCTGAAGACAAAGATGGGCCTCCCTCCGGGCCACCTGGCTATCTTGCCGGATGATCAGCCAGACCCGTTCAAGGCGCATCGGCGAGGGTTACCAGCGGAGCAGGTTGAAGCGTTCCATATCCACTGTCTCCCTGTTGCGGTAGAGCGAAAGGAGGATGGCCAGGCCCACCGCTGCTTCAGCCGCCGCGACCGTAATCACAAAAATGGCAAACACTTGACCCCTCACCAGCTGGCCATCCACGTAATTGGAAAAGGCCATGAGGTTGATGTTGACCGCATTGAGCATCAACTCGATGCTCATCAACACTCTCACAGCATTGCGGCTGTTAATCAGCCCCCAAACCCCTATACAGAAAAGGAGGGCTGCAAGGGTGAGAAACGCTTGCAACGGGATGGGGGTGGTGAGTGGCATGGCGAGGAGGATGGTGCTGGGGATTTGGGGCGGGTCCGTCAAGCCTTCGAAGATGACTTGCTCCGATCCACAAGAAGAGGTGTGCGGGCTTTCTCAATCAGCCCTTGGTCTGCAGGCTCACCCGTGATCACATCACTGGCAAAGACATCTCTGCGGGCCAGGACGATAGCGCCAATCATGGACATCAATAGGAGAACGGAAGCGAGCTCGAAGGGAAGCAAGTAATCCGTAAAGAAGTGCTCTCCAATTCGGAAGGTGGCTTCCTCGCCGATGGAGGCTGGGCCAGGAAGGGGCCAGGCGGTGGTGAAGGCCACCCGGAGTAAAAGGATGAAAAGACCGATGCACACCCCGCCCGAGAGAAGGCGGCGGGAGAGAAGGCTGGGGATTGCTGTGAGTGTTTCCTTTTTGTTCACCAGCATGATGGCAAAAAGGATGAGCACATTCACCGCACCGACATAAACAAGAACCTGGGCTGCAGCCACAAAACTTGCATTCAACAGCAAATAAAGGCCTGCCACAGAAAGGAAAACACCCCCCAACAAAAAAGCTGAGTACACAATGTTTTCCAACAGAACAACACCCAGTGAGCCCATCACCAAAACGGCTGCGAGGACAAGGAAGCAAAATTGTTCCGTTGTTGATGCAATGGTCATGGAGTCTGCTCCTTGGAGCTGGGTTGGCTTGCCGAGCTGGGGGTTTCAGCCAGGATCTCAGCGGGTAGCTTGCCAGCGCGGGGGGATGTGGCAGGCACGCCGTGGGGCTCGATCACACCCTTGGGCAGATAGGCGAGCTCCCGTAAGGGGAACACGGAGGGGTCTGTCGTCACACTCGTGGGAAGCCTGCCGAGGGCAATGTTGTCATAGTTGAGACTATGGCGATCGTAGGCAGCGAGCTCATATTCCTCGGTCATCGATAGGCAGTTTGTAGGACAATACTCCACACAATTCCCACAAAAAATACACACTCCGAAATCAATCGAATAGTTTCGGAGCTCTTTCTTTTTCGTGCTCTTATTCATCACCCAATCCACAACGGGGAGGTTGATCGGGCAAACCCTGACGCAAACCTCACAGGCAATGCATTTATCAAACTCATAATGTATCCGACCTCGATACCGTTCCGAAGGGATCAGTTTCTCGTAGGGATACTGGATCGTGATCGGCCTGCGGCGGAGGTGGTCAAAGGTGACCCCCAGACCCTGGCTGATGTATTTGGCAGCACTCACGGCATCTTTGGTGTAATCACCAACCTTTTGGAGAAAGCCAAACATGGGTGTTAAGAGGGAAAAACTTCAGGTGGAACCATGATGCCTGACTTTGTGGGGAACTGACGATGCCAGGGCAATTGCTGGGGTCAACCTCCGAATGCAACAGGAAACGCCAACTTCAGAGCGGCTGTTACCAGCAGATTGACGAGGGCAATGGGCAGGAGGAACTTCCAACCAAGATCCAGCAACTGGTCGATCCGAACACGGGGCACGGTCCAACGCAGAAGGATGGCAAAAAACACGAGCAGGTAGGCCTTTAGCACCGTCATCACAATCCCTACACTGGCCGTGAGCACCTGGATCAGTGGGCTGTCAATGGATTGGCCGAACCACTGGGCAACCCATTCCACGGGCACGGGAAACCCCCAACCTCCGAGATAGAGCACGGAGACCAGCAGAGCAGAAAGAACAAGATTGATATAACTCCCAAGATAGAAGAGGGCGAATTTCATCCCGGCATATTCCGTTTGATACCCAGCCACAAGCTCTTCCTCCGCTTCAGGAAGGTCAAAAGGCAAGCGCTCACATTCCGCCAGGGCACAGATCCAGAAGATGAGGAAACCAACAGGCTGACGCCAGATGTTCCAACTCAGGATGCCAGCCCCCATCTGCTGATTGACGATATCGACCGTACTCAGAGAATTGCTCATCATGACAATCGCCAGTACGGAGAGAGCCAGAGGAATTTCATAACTAATGGATTGGGCCGCAGCCCGAAGCCCCCCAAGCAGGGAATATTTATTGTTGCTTGCATAACCACTCATCAGCAAGCCAATGGGCTGGATGCTGCTGAGGGAAATCCAAAGGAAAATTCCCACCCCTACGTTGCTGATGAGAAGGTTCTGGCCAAAAGGAACAACTAACCAGGAGAGGATCACGGGCACCAGGACCAACACAGGGCCCAGGGTGAACAGCAACCCGTCCGCCCTGGCCGGAATCACGTCCTCTTTCACCAACAGCTTCAAACCATCGGCCAGGGGCTGGAGGATGCCCAGGGCTCCCGCATACTCCGGACCGATGCGCTGCTGCACCGCTGCTGAAATCTTTCGCTCCAGCCACACATTCACCAACACGCCCACCACAGCCGCCACGAGAACCAGAAGCATGGGCAAGGGCAGCCAGATCACTCTGGCCAGCCCAGGGCTCACCCCCAGCCCTTCCAGCAGGGAACTGAAGCTGGCTTGAAGGTCCAATCCAGGGGTGACGAAGCCAGGAGTGACCGGCGGTGTCAACGGCATGAAGACGAGCTCCAATTGGCAGGCAACTTAATCGGAGAGCCACGCCATTGGCGGAACTCCCTTCCAGCGGACGCCTAAATGGGCATGGGTCGCTGCTCCAGGGGGAGCCAGAGACGCTCGGGTGACCCTGTGTAGATCTGGGTGGGCCGGTAGATGCGGTTAGCCCCCAGCTGCTCCCGCCAGTGGGCCAGCCAACCGGCCGTGCGGGCGATGGCAAAGATCGGCGTGAAGAGATCCCGGGGAATCCCGAGTTTGCGGTACACCAGGCCCGAGTAGAAATCCACATTGGGATAAATGCCCTTGGGGCCCAGGCGATCTGCCGCCGCTGCCTCCAGGGCACGAGCCAGGTCGTACATCGGGTCGGAGCCAAAACGGGTGAAGAGCTCCTCGGCCAGTCCCTGCAGGATCACGGCCCGCGGATCCTTCACCCGGTATTCCCGGTGGCCGAAGCCCATGATCTTCTGTTTGTCGGCGATGGCCCGATCGAGCCAGGGCTCCACCTGATCCACCGTGCCGATCTCCTCCAGCATCTCCAGCACATCCTCATTGGCCCCCCCGTGCAGGGGGCCGGCCAGGGTGCCCACGGCCGAGGCCACCACCGCGTAGGGGTCGGTGAGGGTGCTGGCGGTGACCCGGGCGCTGAAGGTGCTGGCATTGAGGCTGTGCTCAGCGTGGAGGATCAGGCAGGCATCGAAGATCCGGGCCGCCGTGAGATCGGGCTCCCGCTCGGTGAGCATGTAGAGAAAGTTGGCGGCATAGGGCAGATCGTCCCGGGGCTGGATGGGATCCTGCCCTTTGCGGATCAGCTGGAAGGCCGCCACCATGGTCGGGATCTTGGCGATCAGGCGCACCACCGCCGCCACCACGTAATGGGGGTCGTTGAGGGCCCTTCGGGAATAGAACAGACCCAAGGAGGCCGCACTGGCCTGCAGGGCATCCATCGGATGGCCGGACGCCGGGAAGCACTTCATCATGTCCCGGATGCGAAAACTCACCCGGCGGTGCATCTGCACCTCCTGCTCGAATTCCCGCAGCTGGAAGATCGTGGGCAGCTCCCCCCAGATCAGGAGATAGGCCGTTTCCAGAAAGCTGCTCTTGCGCGCCAGCTGATCCAAGGGGTACCCCCGATAGGTGAGCACGCCCCGAAGTCCGTCAATGTCACAGATCGCGGATTGGGTGGCTGGTACCCCCTCCAATCCCGGCCGGAAGGGGATAGTCACGGGACTTGTGGGGGGCGCGGCACCCCCTTGGGAGGGGGCGGCTTCAGCTGCGCTGATCGGAGATGGGGATGGGGTCGCCGCAAAGGTGTTTCCGGAGGGCTTGGCCGCCATGCCTGCTCTTGCGAATGCTTTGAACCTACGTGTCAGGGGAAGGCACGGGAGGTAGCCCTGGCTGCCACTTCGGCCAATGGTGCTAAGAAACCGTGAGGATTCTGGGGGTCAGCAGGAGCACCAACCGGGCCTGACCTGAGGGGATGGGGGCCGAGGGCGAAAGGATCTGGTCCCAGCGGAGCATGGCCAGCCCCGCCTTCTTAAGGGCCACCGCACCGGGAGGGGCGGCCAGAAGGCGGCAGGCCAGGACTCCCAGATCCGGTTCGTGACCCACCAACATCCACCGTCGGGGGGTCTCCCCCTGCCCCTGGCCGCTCAACTGCTGCAGAAGGGGCCACGGATCCGCCCCGGGAGAGAGGCCGTCGTGGCAGGTGAAGGAGGGGGCGAGCCCCGCCTCCACCGCCAGTTCAGCGGTCTGGGAGGCACGCAGGAGGGGACTGCTCACCAGCACGGGGGATTTCAGGCCCAGGGCGCCGGCCCGCCGGCAGATCAAGCGGGTGCGTTGGCGTCCTTCGGCGGTGAGGGCCCTGTTTCCATCCTCCAGGCCAAGCCCTCGCGGTTCGGCGATGCCATGACGCAGCAGGAGGAGCTCGACCTCAGCCATGGGGCGGCGCCGCAAAGGCGATCCGGGCCGTCCAGCGCACGGTGCTGTCAGCAGGTTCCAGGGCCAGGGACAGGCTCTCCAGCCCCTTGGCCAAGGGGCCGCCGGCGACGGTGGTCAGGCGCGTCCAGGGGCTCCAGTGCATGAGCAGCGGGGTCGCCGCCTCTTCCCCCAGCGCCCAGCGCAGGGGGGCCTCAGGCCGATCCAGATCCTCCAGCTGCTGCTGGCGCGCGAGCACGCTGCGACCCGCCGACTGATGGCGCAGCAGGGCCAGGTTGCCTCCCCACCAGGCCACCCCATCCAGGGGGCGCCACCACCCGGAGACAACGGCTTGCAGCTGATCCCCTGCCCCCTGTCGGGCCTCGAGGCGGGTCCACACCGTCACGGTTTCCCCGTCCACCTCCAGGGGGGCATCAATCAGCCCCTCAGCCGCCAGGGGGGCTTCCAGCGCCTCGGGGCGGGGCGTCTGCTGACTGGTGCCCAGCAACCATCCCTCCGGGGCCTGAGAAACCAGCAGCACCCCTGGATCGACCCCCGCCAGCTGAAGGGGCAAGGGACCGCTCCCGGGGGGACTGGTGATGGCCTGCACAAGGGGCTTCAGCCAGGGCTGGGCCAGCAGGGCAGCCGGGTTGCGCAGGAGGGCCAGGCTCTGGGATTCCCCGCCAAGCCCTTTGAGAAGAAGGGTTTCCGTGGCCAGCGCATCCCTGACCGGAGCCCCGGTCTCTGGGGAAGACGACATCGGGGCCTCGTCAACATGCAAGACACCCTGAAACTCCAGCTGGCGGCCATTGGGATGGAGCGTTCCCACCAAGAGGGGATCGACGCTGGCGTCAGGGCTTTGGATATTGGGGAGACCCAGCCAGGGAGAAAAGGCCTCGGAACGGGCCACCAACAGGGCCATCCCCTCACCGAGTTGCTCCACCCCCTCCTTCAGGGGCGCAAGGCCAGCCTCGTTAAGCGCATCGATCTGGGACACATCCAGGGCCCGCTCTAGGGTGGTTCGCCCAGAGGCGATCAGCACGAGATCGTCCTGCACAAGGGCCGTCGCCAGGGGGACCGGATCCCGTCCCACCAGGGCGCCCCTGCCGCTGATCAATCCCATGCCGCGATATTGGCTGATCTGCAGGCCACTGCCCGCCAGGCTGCGGGATTGCCAGAAGCGCTGGAGAAACCGGCGGGCCCCCTCCTCGTCCTTGCTGGAGAGCACGAGCAGCCAGCTACTGCCTGGCTCATGGCCAGGGGCATCGAAGAGGCTCAGGCTGATCTCGGGGGCTAACCAGCCGGCCAGCTCATCGTGATAGTTGAGTCCCGCGGCCGCAAAGGCCCCATCGCGGAGCCGCTCCACCGCCTTCGTGGCCCCCTCCCGTTGGCGGAGAGGGGCCACGGCCCTGGCGTAATCGACGGGTTGTTCCCCATCACTGAAGATGAAGAGGCTGAGGGGAGCCTGCCTTGGCACAAAACGGGCCGCCCGGGGAATGGTCAGAGTGTGATGCTGCAACTGCATGGGGCCCCGTTTCCACAGGAGCCACCAGCCTCCCCAACCCAAGCCGAGGGCCAGCAGGGCCACCATCAGGAGAACGGCAAGGAAGGGCCGACCCTTCATTCGGCTTCAGCGGGATGCCACCATCCTGCCCTCCCGCTTCGGATCTGCCATGTCGCTGCCACCGTCTCCGGCGCCCCTGTCCCTCACCCCTGAAGAGCTCGCCGATCGGCTGCAGGCTGGGGAATCCCTCCAACTGGTAGACGTGCGGGAAGACCAGGAGCTGGCCCTTGCCCAACTGCCCTATCCCGTGCAGCATCTTCCCTTGAGCCGCTCTGCGGACTGGATGGGGGAGGTGGAAACTCTCTTGAGGCGAGACCGACCCGTCGTGGTGCTGTGCCATGCGGGAGTGCGCAGCTGGCAATTCGCCTGCTGGCTAATGGAAGCCCAGAGCTACAGCGAGGTTTGGAACCTGCAGGGAGGGATCGATGCCTGGAGCGTGCGCGTGGATCCCTCTATTCCCCGCTACTGAGTGCCCGCACCCCTTACAACGACAATCTGCTTATCATCAATTTCTTCCCTCAGGGTCTGGTGCACTCCCTCTCCCGCCGCCAACAAGAGGTGCTCCAGGCCACCGTGCGCCACTACGTCGACACAGTGGAGCCCGTCGGCAGCCACACTCTCGTGCGCCGTTTCGGATTTCCTGCCAGCCCCGCCACCGTGCGCTCGGCCATGGGGGCCCTGGAACAGCGAGGCTTCCTCACCCAACCGCACACGTCCGCCGGCCGAATCCCGAGCCAACTGGGCTATCGGCTCTATGTGGATGAGCTGCTGCCCGCTCCGGGAGCAGCGGCCACCCAACTCGAGCGGGAGCTGGCCGGCCTGAGCCTCCAATGGGCCGCCCTGGACGACCTCCTGGTCTATGTGGCTCGGCGCCTTTCGGATCTGACGGGGCTGCTGAGCCTGATCACCCGCCCCCGCAGCCGGGCCCCCAAGCTTCAGGAAATCCGCCTGATGCCCAGTGGCGAGAGCCTGCTGGTGATTCTGGTTCAGGGGAGTGGGCTCAGCACCAGCCTGCACCTGCGCCTGCCCCCTGGCATCCAGGCGGAATTGCCGATCCTGGAACGGTGGACCAACCGCCAGTTACAGGAGCCCGGTGATGGGGCCATCTCCTGGGATCGTTTACCTGCAGAGTTGGCCTCGAGCGGGAGACTGTTGCGCCAGGCTCTGGACAGCCACACCCTGCTCACGGGGGGCGGGATGGGAACAGTGGTGGCCGCCGGACTGGGTGGATTGCTGGCCCAGCCTGAATTCACCCGCACCTCCTCTCTCTTACCCCTGGTCCAGCTGGTGGAAACCCATCCCGACCAGGTTCTGGGCCCCCAGGAGGCCACGGATCTGGAGAGCCTGGTGTGGATCGGAAGCGAGCATCCCCACAAGGCGCTCGGGCAATGCGCCGTTGTGCAATGCCCCTACCGAACAGGGGATGGGGGCCGAGGGGTGGTGGCCCTCGTGGGCCCAATGCGCATGGCCTACGCTACGGCGAGGGCAGGGGTGAGGTCTGTTGCGCACTTGCTGCAAAGACGTCTCAGCTGAGGAAATTCCTTTCTTGACGCCATGACCTATTGCCTGGCTTTTCTGCTGGATGCAGGCCTGGTTTTTGCATCCGATTCAAGAACTAATGCCGGAGTTGACTACATATCATCCTACAGTAAAATGCATGTTTTCAAGCCGGCACCGGATCGCATCTTTGTGATCATGGCGGCTGGCAATCTGGGCACAACGCAAGCCGTTCTCAATCGCATTCGTCGCGATATTGATGATCATCAAGCAGGCGCTGCCGACCGGGAAGCTGGATTGCCAGGAAGGCCTGCCGTTACAGAAAAGAATGGTCCCCCTGATCTTTTTGAGGCCCGTTATTTATTCGAAGCCGCCGATTACATTGGCAATCTCAGTGTTGCTGTGCAGCGTAATTATCACCATTCCCTCCGCGAGGCTGGTGCCACCGGCGAAGCTAGTTTCATCCTGGGCGGACAGATCATTGGCCAGCCCCATGGCCTTTATCTCATTTATCCCCAGGGGAATGCAATCATGGCCACGCAAGAAACTCCTTTTCTGCAGATTGGCGAAAGCAAATATGGCAAACCCCCGCTCGATTACATCGGACACCACGGCATGAGTCTGGAAGATGCGGCCCGTCTTTGTCTGGTGTCCCAGGTGGTGACTCGCCGATCCAATCTCACCGTGGGGCCTCCGTTCGAGGTGGCCATGGTTTCCAGGGATGGCTTGGAAGTGAATCGACGCCTGAAGCTGCAAAAAGATTCGGTGTTGATCACCCGCTCAATGGAAACCTGGGCCCGCAGCATGCAGGACACCCTGGCGAGGCTGCCCCGCTTCAGCTGGGAAGAGGATCCGCTTTAGCGGTTCAGTTCATCCAAACGCTCGGCCACCGTGTTCACGTCCTTGTCGCCGCGGCCCGAGAGGTTTACCACCACTTCCGTGCCGGGGGCCAAGGTGGGGCAGAGTTTCTCCAGCCAGGCGAAGGCATGGGCCGTCTCGAGGGCCGGGATGATTCCCTCCAGGCGGCAGAGGAGCTTCAGGGCATCGAGGGCCTCGGCATCGGTGACAGCGGCATACTCGGCCCGCCCGATGCCCTTGAGGTAGCTGTGCTCCGGGCCCACCCCGGGGTAATCCAGACCAGCGCTGATCGAGTGGGCCTCCTGCACCTGGCCCTCCTCATCTTGCAGCAGCAGGCTCATCGCTCCATGGAGCACGCCCACGCGCCCCTCGGTGATGGTGGCGGCGTGGCGGCCGGAGGCCACACCTTCCCCGGCAGCCTCCACGCCAATGAGGCGCACCGTGGCATCCTCCACGAAGGGATGGAAGAGCCCCATGGCATTGGAGCCTCCGCCTACACAGGCCACCAGCACATCGGGCAGCCGGCCGAAGGCCTCGGCGCACTGTTGTTTGGCCTCGATGCCGATCACGGCATGGAAGTCGCGCACCAGCATCGGGTAGGGGTGGGGGCCGGCCACCGAACCCAGGATGTAGTGGGTGGTCTCCACGTTGGTCACCCAATCGCGGATGGCTTCGCTGGTGGCGTCCTTGAGGGTGGCGGTGCCGGCGGTGACTGGCTTCACGGTGGCGCCCAGCAGGCGCATGCGGAACACGTTGAGGGCCTGACGGCGCATGTCCTCGGCGCCCATATAGATCACACACTCCAAGCCAAAGCGGGCGCACACGGTGGCGGTGGCTACGCCGTGCTGGCCGGCACCGGTTTCGGCGATCACGCGCTTCTTGCCCATGCGCAGGGCCAGCAGGGCCTGGCCGAGGGCATTGTTGATCTTGTGGGCCCCGGTGTGGTTGAGGTCTTCCCGTTTCAACCAGATGCGGGGGCCTCCCTCGGGACGGCGGTAGTGATCGCTGAGCCGCTCCGCTTCATAGAGAGGCGAAGGGCGTCCCACGTAGGTGCGGAGGAGGTGGTTGAGGCGCTCGGTAAAGGCAGGATCGGCCCAGGCCTTGGCTGCCGCGGCCTCCAGTCCCGCGAGGGCCGGCATGAGGGTTTCCGGCACGTACTGACCGCCGAAAGGTCCGAACCTGCCGAGGGCATCGGGTCGGGCCGTGGGAGCCAGAAGGGCAGGGTCGGGTTGACCGGCGGCGTTGGGGGAGGAAACAGTGCTGGTCACGTCGCGGCCAGAAAACAAGTGGTCTCACCCTAGGCAGCTGGAGAGGCGAAAGGCCCTCAGGGCGCCAGGCTGTCGCGGTGCAATACGGCGATCACATCGAGGATCTGAGCCGATCGCTGCGCGGGAAGGGTCATCAGGGAGGCCATTTCCTTCAACAATCCGTTTTCCTCGGCTGATAACGACTGATCCCCGTGGACAAGGTGGGCGGCCATCGCCAGGGCCGTTTCCTGCTGGGCCAACGACAGGGTAGGGATCGCCCTGGAGATCAGCGCCCGCCAGCCATCGGAATGGAGTTGATCGAGGAGCGCCTCAAAGAGCCGCCCCATGCTTTCCTCACTCCGTCCCTTGTAGGGCTGGCGTCCGTCCAATTGGACTCTCAGGAGGCGCGCTTCTAAGGGATCCACCACCCCGTCGCAAGCGACGGCCACCAGAGCGATGGCGGCAAAGGCCTCGGCGGAATTCATCGCTGGGGGGACACATTCAACACTCCATTGGAGCAGAACCTTGCCACCGGTGGGCAAACCGGTCAGGCTGGAGCTTGAGCACGCTGCTCTTCCTGGACGAAGTGGAGGGAGAAGAGACCGTTGCAAACCCGTCTTCTCTGCAGGATCGTGGCCCATCTGCTGGTGCTGATGGGCCCGATACACGGCCTTGGGGCCGAGATCTTGGCCGCACCACCCCGCTGCGTAGAGGCCGTTGCAGCAGCAGAGCAGCAGCAGCGCCAGCTCCTGGAGGCCTCCCAAAGCCTGGAAAGCGTTTTGCTCGGCGAGATCCACACCAGTGCCGCCGACCACGCCTGGCAGCTCCGCAGCCTGGAGACCCTGGCCCAGGGGGGCCGGCCCCTGGTGCTGGCCCTGGAGATGGTGCCGGCCCCCCGGCAGCCGATCCTCACCCGCTTCGCCACTGGCCAACTGGAGGAGAAGGCCTTTCTGAACGAGGTGGATTGGGCAGGCGTCTGGGGTCACGACCCCGCGTTGTATCTCCCCCTACTGCGCTGGGCCCGCCAGAAGGGGGTCCCCCTGCTCGCCCTCAACCTGGAACCGGAGGTGGTGCGACGGGTGCGGCGTGAGGGGTTGGCGGCGATCCCTTCCGCCGAGCGGGAAGGGATCGGCTTTCCCACACCGGCCAAGGAGGCCTACCGCCTGCGATTGCACAGCGCCTGGCAGGCCCATCGAGAGATGGGGGCCGGGCCGGGCGTGACGCTTCCCAAGGCCGAAGCGGAAGACCTGGAGCGTTTCATCGGCAGCCAGCTGCTGCGCGATCGGGCCATGGCGGAGCGGATCGCGGCAGCCCATCGCCGCGATCCGGGCCGGCTGGTGGTGGCCCTGATCGGCCTGGGACACCTGGAGGGGGGGGAAGGCGTCCCTGCCCAGCTGCGGCACCTGGGCCTGAATCGGCTTCTTACCCTGCAACGGCCTGAGCTGCCAGAGGGATGCGGGCCGCCCCCACCCGGCACCCGGCTCGGTGCCTATCTGGAGAGTGTCGATGGAGCCGTGTGGGTGCGCCAGGTGGCACCGGGATCGGCGGCCGAAGCCGCGGGCCTCAAGCCTGGCGATCGGGTGCGGGCCGTGAACGATGAGCCCGTGGAGCGGGCCGGCCAGGTGATCCGCCGGGTGAGGGAACAGCCCATGGGGGAACCCCTGCGACTCTTGATCGAGCGAGGACGCCGCCGCGTGCTGCTGGAACTGCGGCTCATGTCACCTCCGTCCAGGCCACCAGGGAGAATGGGCCCCATCCCTCCCCTGGCCGGCCTCCCCCTCCCATGACAGCCACCAATCCTGTGGCCACCAATATCGTGTGGCATCACTCCACGGTGACGCGGGCGGCCCGGGCCCACCAGCGCGGCCACCGCAGTGCCATTCTCTGGTTCACCGGGTTGAGCGGTGCCGGCAAGAGCACCCTTGCCAATGCGGTGAACTCCGCCCTGTTTGAGCAGGGGCTCGCCTGCTACGTGCTCGATGGCGACAACGTGCGCCATGGGCTCTGCAGCGACCTGGGCTTTTCCGATGGGGATCGGGAGGAAAACATCCGCCGCATCGGCGAAGTGGCCAAATTGTTTCTGGATGCGGGGGTGGTGGTGCTCACGGCCTTCGTATCTCCCTTCCGGGCCGATCGCCACCGGGCTCGGGCCCTCGTGGAGGAGGGAGATTTCATCGAGATTCATTGCGCCGCCGATCTAAATGTTTGCGAGGAGAGGGACACCAAAGGCCTCTACGCCAAGGCGCGCAGCGGGGAGATCAAGGAGTTCACGGGCATCTCCAGCCCCTATGAGGAGCCTGAACAACCTGAACTGCGCATCGACACGGGTCACCAGAGCCTTGACGACTGTGTGTCGCAGGTGTTGGCCCACCTGCAGCAGGTGGGGGTGATCCCTGCCCCGACGGAAGTCTGATGGCGAAACAAGGGGGCTGGCGGGAATTTCCCCGCCCCGAAAGCATGGCCCGCCCAGCCTCCCCGGCCTCCAGCAGCACCCCCAAGGCGCAGCAGCGGGTACGGGTGCAGCGCACCAAGGCCGGAAAGGGGGGAAAGACCGTCACCGTGATCACGGGCCTCGAGATCGCGGAAAGCGAAGCACTGGCCCTGTTGAAGACCCTTAAGGCCAGGGTGGGCACGGGGGGCGCCATGAAGGAGGGCCTGATTGAGCTCCAGGGCGACCAGGTGGCGGCTGTACTTGCGGAGCTGGAGAAAGCTGGGTTTCGTCCCAAGCAAGCGGGCGGATGAAGCTTTAGGGACTACCGAGAGAAAGGCGCTTCAATTTGCGAGCAACTTTATAAACGTTTTTCTGCAAAGGCTCAATCAATGGCATCCGGAAAAAAACATGATAATAGATGTCATCCAGGGAGGTGATCTCATCGCCGAACTCACGATGATGAAGAATGGCCGTTTGGCGGTTGATTTTCGTTCCATTGTAGTGAATATCACGCAGGAGATCTGAATAGGGAGTCATACCGAGGCGGTGGGCCACGATGCCTGCAGCAGGCTGGTCACAGCGATGCCCCCTTACGCGAGGATCCGAGGAAATCCGCTGATTTTTATTCCAGAAGATCGCCATGTAATCCTCCAAATTGTCCACTGGCTCACGGGTCCCCCTGGCCGTGACCCCATCGGACATAATTTGATTCCATCCATCAAGAAACTGATTCGCAAGGGGGGATCGCAGATCCAGGCCAAGAACGGAACAGGGAGTTTCTGGAATCAACATGGCCTCATCCCTGGTCAGACCATTGGCCACAAGGGCCTCATCGCTAGACCATTGTCCCATCATCTGGCCATAGTTATTGTTGAACATCACATATCCCTTGGCCTGGATCAGATCGAAGACCGGCGCTAGAGGACGGAGAGCAACACATACAGAATCCATCCAAAGAATCTCCTCGTAACCGAGATCCCTGGCAGCAAAGAAACAATAAACTTTAAATGCAAATGGAGCCTCAAAATGAGAGGGGGCTCCATCGGGAAACCGCTCATCCCAAAATAAAAAGTCACCGTCAAATCGAGTTCTTCGCAGGCTTTCTTGCAACCTGTTCAGGCAATCTCTATAGGTTTTTTTACCAATTCCTAGGCTAATCACGCAACGATTGGAACGAGCGATTCGTCCTGCACGGATGGGGATGAGGTTCACGGCATTGCTGATCCCGGCTGTGGGTTCCACGGCAGTGCTGATCCCATCCAAGTGAAAGCCAATTTAACGTACTCCACGCTTGCGATCGTCAACAGGCAGGTTGCACTTGAAGCCCCTTTCTGCCAGCAGCTTCACCCAGACGGCATGGAAGACCCGTCCTCCTTCTCCAGCGCCTCGGGCAGCCACATCCGCCAGGCAGCCCTGCCTCAGATTCCCAAGGACGCGGTAGACGCAGCGCAGCCGGGAAATGCAGGGTGCACCTCGCCCCAAACCCGCGGCTCCGCGCGCCGCCAATAGCGCGAAAAACGACGCAGATCAGGCGCTCCTGGGCCGTGCCAGGGGAGATCCACGAACGGTTCGGGTTCCAGGATTCGCAGCGGCAGCGCCGCTGCCAACCGCGCTGAGATCGTTGCAAAGCGCGGATCCACCGCCCGGCTGGTGATGATGCCGTCAGCGCCGGCGGCGGCGGCGGCAGACAGCAGCTCGGCCGCCACGTCTCCCTTGCGCACACTCACAGGCAATTCTGCCAGGCACTCACGCAGAAAGCGAAGACGGCCGGGGGCAAGCGGCACTGGGGCGACGCCGACACCATGGCCGCCGCTTGTGGCGGTGCGGCCCTCGATCAGCTCCGTGTCGAACACGAACACAGCGGAGGCTTCGGGATAGGCGCGCAGAGCCGGATTGCCAGGGCCCAAGGCCTCGCCGTGCACCCACACGAGTGGGGCAGACGGGGTTGGGGTTGAGGGTGAAGGGGTTGGGGACGACGAACCCTGGTGCGGGGAGACAACCGGGACTGCCTCCGCGCGGGGATCGATCGGCCGGAACAGCCTGGCCTGCAGCCCCTCATAACTCGCCTCAAAGGGACAGCCCCCCGGCGTCCCGGCCCCACCCCGGCCCGCCGCCGGGCAGCCAGCGCAATAGCGACCACTGCTGAAACGCTCCAGATTCGCCCGGTTGAAGAGGTAGGGCTTGTGGCTGAAGGCGCTGGCCACCCACTGCCAGCTGAGGTTATTGCTGGCTGGATCCCCATCCAGCAGGTGTTGCAGAAACCAGCGGGCTCCCGCCTGCCAGCGGACCCGCCGCCAATGCACCACGTAGGACGCCAGCCACATGCGGGCATGGTTGTGCAACCAGCCGGTGCCCATCAGCTCAGCCGCGAAGGCATCCATGCAGGCCAGACCAGTTGCAGCCGAAGTCAAGTCGGGGGGGAGATCGGGTGCGTAGGCCCGGGGGGGATGGCCGGTTTTGAGGGGTTCCCGGTCTTGCCAGATGCCATCGCCCCACTGGTGCCAAAGCCGCTGCCAGTAATCTCGCCAGCCCAGCTCGGCGATCAGTTTCTCGCCCGCCCGGCGCTGGGTCGGGCTCCACCCCTCCGTGCCTCCGGCGTGGGGCATGGAGAACAGCTCACCCTGCTGAACCGTGGACGCCGGCCCGCTCCCGGCCTCCCGCTCCCGAAGCCTCGCAAACAGGGCCTCCCGCACCTCCGCCAAAGTGAGCACCCCATGGCGGATGTAGGGCGACAGGCGGGTGACAGCACCATCAAGGTGGTTGCGGCTGGCGCCATAACCGGCCGGATCCATCAGGGCAAGGCGGGCTTCCGCCGCGCGGCGGCCCCCTGGAAAGGTGGGCGGGCGTTCCATCAGTCAGGGGGCTCCATCGAGCAGCGCTGGCTCCACGAGCTGGCGCCCTTGCGCCACCAGCTCCCGCACCCGCTCGGGATCGGCGGCGGGCCGCTCACCGGCCACCACAGCCCGGTAGAGATCGGCCACTCTCCAGGCCGCGCTGGCGGGATCGGAGGCCAAGCGGGGAATCAGGTGGAGGTGCAGATGGGGCGCCCCCTCCCCGAAGGCGATCGCATACACCCGATCGCAGCCGGTGAGCCGCTGCACCAGCTGGCTGGCATGGCGCACCGCCGAGCCCCAGCTGACGGCCTCCAGATCGTTGAAGGCAAAAGGCCCACCCAGATGACGGCGGGCATCCAGGAAAAGCCAGCCGGCCAGGGGCGACGGATCCGGATGGTGGCGCAACAGCCACAGGGCGCCCCGGCCAAGCTCGTAGGCCTCCTGGTGGGTGCGATCGCCATGGATCTGGCAGATAGCGCAGGAAGCAGTCATGCCTGAACGGGGAGCGCAAAGGAGGGTCCCCATCTTGATGGGGGATGGGCCCAGGCCGAGCAGGCGCTGCGGGAGAATCCCCCAATTCCCATCCCCTGTCCTGCCCCCATGCTCCTCGACCTGCGCGGCAAGAAGGCCCTCGTCACCGGCATCGCCAACAACAAGTCGATCGCCTGGGGCATCGCCCAACAACTTCATGCCGCCGGCTGCGAACTGGGCGTCACCTACCTGCCGGATGAGAAGGGCCGTTTCGAGAGCAAGGTGCGGGATCTCACCGCTCCCCTGGCTCCTACCCTGTTTGAGCCCCTCAACGTGCAAGAGCCCGTTCAGATCGAGGCGGTGTTTGCCAAGGTGGCGCAGCAGTGGGGGACGCTGGATGTGCTCGTGCACTGCCTGGCGTTTGCCGGCAAGGAGGAGCTCATCGGCGACTACAGCGCCATCAGCCCCGAGGGCTTTGCCCGGGCCCTGGAGGTGAGTGCCTACTCCCTGGCCCCCCTCTGCCGCTACGCGAAACCCCTATTCAACGAAGGGGCCAGCGTGATCACGCTGAGCTATCTGGGGGCGGAGCGAGCCATTCCGAACTACAACGTCATGGGGGTCGCCAAGGCCGCTCTGGAGGCCTCCGTGCGCTACCTGGCCGCCGAGCTGGGCCCCGAAAAACAAGTGCGGGTGAACGCCATCAGCGCCGGCCCCATTCGCACCCTGGCCAGCTCTGCCATTGGCGGCATCCTCGAGATGATCCACAACGTGGAGGCGAAAGCACCCCTGCGCCGCACGGTCACCCAGGAGGAAGTGGGCAGCACAGCTGCTTTCCTCGCCAGTTCGCTGGCCAGCGGCATCACCGGCCAGGTGATCTACGTGGACGGGGGCTATTGCATCACTGGGATGTAAGGGTTCAGGCCCAGAGGTTCTGCACCACAGCGGAGCCCACGTTGAGCCCCACGTCAAAGGAATCCAGGCAGGCCTCGCGGATGTGAACACCGCCATAGATGCGGCTGAGGGCATCCTCCAATCCAGCCTGGTAGAAGCTGTTGCGTTTCACTCCAGCCTGATCTTTGAAACTTGCAAAGCGGCGCTTCACGCCAGGCAGCTCTTCGGAGGTGGCGGCAAAGGTCAGGTCGTCGCCAAAGAAGTGGCTCATCACGCTGGCAAAGGTGCCCCCCATGGCCGAGTGGCCGGAAAGAAAATCCGGAAACGGTGGCGACTCGATGCCATTGATGGACGACAGCAAGGTCCTCCATTGCGGGTCACGCACGGTGAGGGGAGAACCATCTGTGTCGGAGAGGCTGCCAGTGATCAAATCCCAGGGGCGGGGTTGAACCTGGGTGTACTTTTCCTTCCAGGCGCAGATCACGGCATCGGCCATCGCCAGATTCAGGCTTGCCAACAGCCGGGCATTGGTGAACAGAGAGGTCTCCTCCTCAACGGCCACATCCATAGCGATGTCCACCAACTGGCCGTAGGGGCGGAAGGTGTCGGGTCGGTCGTAGGCCCAGAAGAGGGCAATTTCCGTTTGATCCGGTGTGCGGAGCAACGTGGTCTGGGCGGTGTTGGTGAGGCCGCCGTAGAGGCGCACCTCGTTGAGCTGTTCGGCGTAGAGCGCAAGGTTGACATCGGGCCTGGCTTGCAGCCCATCGGAGCTGAAGGCATCGGCGCTGCCGATCACCCATGGCGTCACCGATCCCCAATGGGGGCCCAAGGCCACATCGGCCATGGGCCCGGAGGAGGCAGGGGTCCAGACGTATCCCGGAAAGCCACCACTGGGGGGGATATAAGGGGCAGAGTTCTTCGAGCCGTCATTGGCGCGTAGGGCCAGGATCTGATCCGCCATGCTGGCGCCGAAGGCCAGGCCCCTCTCGAGGCTTGCCTTCGAGCCATCCAGAGCTCCAAGGCTGTGATTGAACTGATCCTGGAACAACCCCATCTCCCCTGGGAGTTCCAGGGAGAGAATTCGGTAGGCAGCGCCAATGAGGGCCGCATCTCGGTTGGCCCCCTCCGGAGCATTTTGGTCGAACTTGTAGGGAGTCACCTCATCCCCAAAGGCGGCCAGGGTGTCTAAAAGGGCCGTGGAGAGCATGGCCATCAGCCGGGTGCCCGTGGTGGGAGGGATTCCGGGCTTGCCGTAGCTGCCTGCAGATTTGATCGCGTTCAGGGCACAGCTGGTCCAAACAAGAATCGGATCAGCCCCCTTGGGGTTCACCAACTGGCGGTCTTGATTGTTCGCCAGATCGGAGCCGGCTTCCACCCCAGGCGCCCCTTCAACCCTGGCAATCAGATAGTAGGAACCGGAGGCCAGAGTTCCATTCTGGGTGTCAAATTCAATTTTGAAATCAGTCTTTTCTTTGGAGGAATTAGAACCAAAAGGAAGGGTGACGAAGCGCTGTTCAACAAGAAGATCATCTCCACCTAATTGGTGATCTGTTGACGCATAGATGGATAGCTTCACCGGTTGGAAGAGTTCGGTTGATGTATCTTCTGATGTATCTTCCCTTCGGCGAACAGGTTTCTGAGAAAGACCTTTTGCAACTGCTGCCAGCTCCACGCGTGCCAAGCCTTGGGAATCCGGCTCCACACCAGGGGCTTTCAGGAGGCTGAGCTGAATCGAGAAGTCGTGAAGAGGGGCTGAATTCGACATGTACATGGACATCGACATCGACATCGACCTGAGAGCGACCTTTCCTTTAAGAAGCGCAGATTATACCGCCTCATTCCCTACGAGTCCAAAAGGGGAGGGATCGGCAGGATCATCCAGCCAACAGAAAAAATGATTCGTTATTTTCAGATTATGGACAACCTTCCCTCTGGCCTAGATCAGCATGTCAGCGTTGGTTGAATAAACGGCGAAGTTTCCGATAAAGCCGCCTCCGCCGAGATAGGGGTTTGGGCAAGTCCGTGGCCAGAGTTGTCATCAGGGCTTCCATGACACGGGCCAGCTGCTCAGGGCTGCTTTCCTGAACCAGCTGGTGCGTGTAGGAGGCCAAAACCTCCTGGGCCGGTTTCGGCAACACGGAAGGGACATCGCCTAAAAGTTGATGCAAAAGGCTGGCAAGATCCGCCACGTTGTGAGATTCCCAATCCCGGCCAGATGTGAGGGCCTCCGCCCGCAGGGCATCGACCACCTGCCATTGAATGGACCCAGCGGCCGGCAAGAGCGCCAGCAGCTGTTGACACATCCAGCGTCCTTGGCGGCGACGCAAAATCACACGCACCTGGGTGCCTGGGCGGAGCTTGGCGAACCAGAGCACATACACAGAGCTGCCGTCCATAAAAATCAGATCCTTCGCCTGCGAGTAGACGCGGATCTGCTCCGCAATGGAGACAGCCTCCGGATGGAACACCTTGTAGCCGGCCTCCGCCAGCAAGGGATCCAGAACCGCATCCCCAATCAGGCGCCCCAGGCTGAAGGGCAGGCCGCTGCGGGTGACATAGACCTTGCCGGGTTGGTCCAACTCCTGGGGCTCCACCTGGGAGCTGGCCAGGAGATGGCGCATCAGGGCCCGGGTATCACAGCCCAGCCGCTGATCCAACACCTGCGGATTTGTTGCAAATCCCCAGACACAAGCGGGGATCCAAAGCTGGCGGAATCGCAGTGGGCGCTGGAGGATACGAATCCGGCTGGCTGGCAAACCCAGCAGGCACAAGATTTCCTCCATATAGGGGAGGAGATCCTTGCCATGATCCAGCCATTCGGGCATAAAGAACACCACATCTGCGTTTAATTGCTGCAATTGTTGGCTGGCCTCCTGGGCAGGCCTTTCCATTCCCTCACCAGGGGCCAGCCACCAGAGGCGACTAAGGCTTTCGTGGATGAAATGGCCGAAATGACGAATCAGAAAACCGCCATAAATGGCCGGCGCGTCGATGGTCTCCGCCTCCAGCCAAGACGGGCCCGCAATGGGGATGAGGTCCTTCTCCTCCAGTTGCAGAGCCTGGAGAGGAGGAAGGGTATGGAGATTGGGGAGAGCCTCTTCGATGACAATCTCCCGAGCGGGATCCCAGATCAGGCCTTCTGGCCTTCTGCCGTCAAGAAAAAATCGGACCTGAGGCAAGGCCAGAACATCCTCAAACGTTCTGAGCAGGGGTGAGGCCATATCTTCATTCCGCACCTTGATTGTCAATCGCCTGAGAGAATTGATTGTCTGAAATCACATGCTAGAGCCCGGGAGGAGAGAAATTTCCAGGCATTAAACCGCTCGCCCCTCCGTGGTCAGCACCACCTGGCCTTCTCATAGGTGCAGATGCCGCGGCATGATCAACCCTGTTGCTAGATCGCCACCCAGGCGCGGTTCATCCATGACGATCGGGAGTTCCGGCCGCAGCGGTTCCATCCATCGCGTCACCGGGGAAACCGATGTGCGTGTGAGCCTGAACCTGGATGGCTCCGGACGGTGCCAAGCCTGCACGGGCGTGGCCTTCCTCGACCACATGCTCCACCAGATCAGCAGCCACGGCCTGATCGACCTGGAGATTGCCGCCACCGGTGACACCCACATCGACGATCACCACACCAATGAAGATGTGGGCATCGCCTTCGGCCAGGCCCTTTCCCAGGCCCTTGGGGCACGGCGGGGACTCCATCGCTTCGGCCACTTCCTGGCTCCCCTGGATGAGGCTCTGGTGCAGGTGGCCCTCGACTGCTCAGGACGACCCCACCTCAGCTACGGCCTCCAGATCCCCGCCCAGAAGATCGGCACCTATGACACGGAGCTGGTAAAGGAATTTTTCGTGGCTGTGGCCAACAACGCTGGTCTCACGCTCCATCTCCGCCAACTGGAGGGGGTGAATTCCCACCACATCGTCGAGGCCGGCTTCAAGGCCTTTGCACGAGCCCTGAGGCAAGCGGTGGAGATCGACCCCAGGCGCGGTGGGGCCGTGCCCAGCAGCAAGGGGGTGCTGGAGCAGGCCGGTGGGTGAGCCCCGGGGCGGCAGACCACACATTTGACAAAGTGTTAAGCGATGATGGAGTTCTACGGCTCCCTCGCACCCCCAGTCCATGACGCTTGCCCCCGGTCGCCCCCCCTCCCCAGCAGCTCCAGAGGAGTCGGCCACGCCCAGGGCCTACGACCGCGCGGATTGGGCCAGTGCCTTCCGGAATGTGACCCTGGAGCTCACGGATGAGCCCCTCAAGGCCACGAAAGGTGCCATTCCGGCTGAGCTCCAAGGCACCCTCTATCGCAATGGGCCCGGCAGGCTCGAGCGCGGAGGTCATTGGGTGCACCATCCCTTCGATGGCGACGGCATGGTAACTGCGGTGCGCTTTGGCCCTGAAGGCGCCAGCTTGACCAATCGCTTTGTGCGCACCGAAGGCTGGCTCGCAGAAGAGAAGGCCGATCAGCCGCTCTACCGAGGAGTTTTCGGCACCCAGAAGCCCGGCGGCCCTCTGGCGAATGCCTTTGATCTGCGCCTTAAGAACATCGCCAACACACACGTGGTGCGCCTCGGAGACCAGCTCCTGGCCCTCTGGGAGGCCGCCGGCCCCCACGCCCTCGATCCCCACACCCTCGACACCCGCGGGCTCACCCTGCTCGATGGGGTGCTCAAGCCTGGCGAAGCCTTCAGCGCCCACCCCCGCTTCGATCCTGGCCACCACGGGAGCGAGCGCATGGTCACCTTCGGCCTCAAGACCGGTCCGCGCAGCACCATCCGACTGATGGAATTCGCCAGTGGCGAAGGCCCCGCTGGGGAGGCGGCGGGCACCTTGCTGAGCGAACGCAGCGACAGCTTCAACGGCTTCGCCTTCCTGCACGATTTCGCCATCACCCCCAACTGGGCGGTGTTTCTCCAGAACGCCATCGCCTTCAACCCCCTGCCCTTTGCTCTGGGTCTCAAGGGAGCGGCCCAATGCCTCACCTCCAAGCCCGGTGGGCAGGCCCAATTCTGGTTGATCCCAAGGGATTCAGGGGCCTATGCAGGGCAGGCCCCAAGGATCGTGCCCGCTCCGGAAGGCTTTGTGTTTCACCACCTCAACGCCTGGGAAAAGGGGGAGACGGTGGTGGTGGAGAGCATCTATTACGCCGATTTCCCCTCCATTGGCCCTGACACGGACTTCCGCACGGTGGATTTCGATCTCATCCCGGAAGGATTGCTGGAACGCTGCACCATTGACCTGACCAGCAAGACCGTGCGCACGGAGCGGCTGAGCGAGCGCTGCTGCGAATTCGCCATGGTGAATCCACGCCATCAGGGGCTCGAAAGCCAGCTGGCCTGGATGGCCGTAGCCGAGCGCGAGGTGGGCAACGACCCCCTGCAGGCCATCAAAAAGCTTGCTCTCACCAGCGGCGAGCGGAAGGTGTGGAGCGCCGGCCCCCGGGGCTTTGTGAGCGAGCCCCTGATGGTGCCACGCCCCGGCAGCAGCGCGGAAGACGACGGCTGGGTGCTCACCCTGGTGTGGAACGGTGCGCGCTGTGGCAGTGATCTGGTGATCCTGGATGCCGCCAGGATGGAGGAAGTGGCCGTGATCGCGCTGCCCCTGGCCCTACCCCACGGCTTGCACGGCAGCTGGGTGTCCGCCTAGGGAGCTGCACCCTTGCCCTGGTTCATCAAGCGCGAATCCTTTCTGTGGCCCCGGGAGCGTCTCAGGCCCCATCTTGAAGCCCATGGCCCCTGGGTGCGCTCCCTGCAACAGCAGGGCCATCGCATCAGCAGCGGCTATCTGGTAAATGGTCAAGGTCAGCCAGGCGGGGGCGGCCTGCTTCTGTTGGAGGCGGAGGATTACGGCAGCGCCCTGGCGGTGATCGAACAGGATCCGATGGTGCGCAGCGGGGGGGTGAGCTGGCAGCTGCACCAGTGGATGGCGGTGGTGGGCGATCTGGCCATGAAAGACGGGGACACGTGACCTCAACGGGCCCATAGATCCTGGAGTCGGGGCTTCAGGGCCTGAAAGGCCCTGCCCCTGTGGGAGAACCGGGCTTTCACCGCCGGATCCATCTGGGCAAAAGACTGCCCTGCTTCTTCCACCCAAAAGACCGGGTCGTAGCCGAAGCCCCCCTCCCCCAGGGGGGCGGGGAGGATGGTGCCCTCGCAGACCCCCTCCACCTCCACGACCACCTGGCCCCGTGGATCCGCCAGGGCAAGGGCCGCCACGAAGCGGGCCCGACGATCGCCCTCCCTCTGTTCCTTCCGAGCGTCCTGCTCGGCCCGGGCCAAGTCCTTCAGGAGGCGTTCGATGCGGGCCCTATCCGTGGCGGCGTAGCGGGCGGACTGCACCCCCGGCGCTCCTCCCAGGGCAGCCACCTCCAGGCCAGAATCATCAGCAAGGGCCCAACAGCCCGTGGCCTGGGCCACGGCGACAGCCTTCAGGCAGGCGTTCTCCGCGAAGGTGGCTCCTGTCTCCTCCACCTCCAGATCCTGCGGCATGGGGCTGATGTCCAGACCCATGCTGACCAGCAAGCGGGCAAACTCGCGCACCTTGCCGGCATTGCCACTCGCAATCACCAGCCGGGGGGGTGGGTTCAGGGGAAGCATCGCAGGCCCTCAGCTCCCCTCCGCCAGCTCCCGGGCCCAGGCCAGCACCGCGGCCACCCGCGCCGTTGTCGGGGCTTCGCAATAGAGACGCAGCAGAGGTTCGGTGCCGGAGAAACGAAGCATCAGCCAGTGGCTTGGCCCCAGCCTCAGTTTCACCCCATCGGTGCGGATCACCTCCAGCACGGGGAGGCCAGCCACCTCCGCAGGGGGAGAGGCGGCCAGGCGGGCCTCCAACCGGGCCCTGGCGGCCATATCGGCCAGACGCAAATCCAGCCGGTCGTAGGCCGCCGCCCCCCCGCAGCGCTCCTGCAGGGCATCGATCCGGGCGCCAAGGGGCACCCCACCTTCCACCAAAGCCTCAATCAGCAACAGGGCTGCAAAGGGGGCATCCCGCTCCGGCAGGTGCATGCCGAAGCCCACCCCACCGGATTCCTCTCCCCCCACCAACACCTCACCAGCGAGCATCTCAGCCGCGATGTATTTGAAGCCCACGGGCTTCTCCAGCACGGGGCGGCCCAGGTCCTCGGCCACCAAGGCCATGAGATCGGATCCGCTCACGGTTTTCACCACGCTGCCCGGCAGCGCCCGGGCCCGGGCCAGGTGATCAATGAAGAGAGGCATGAGCAGCTGGGTGCTGCAGAAGCGGCCGGTTTCATCCACCGCGGCAATCCGGTCGCCATCCCCATCAAAGACAATCCCCATGGCTGGTTTGCCCTCCGCTGTAGAACGGCGCACCGCGCTGATCAGCTCCTCCAGATAGGGGGCCAGGGGCTCCGGAGGATGCCCCCCGAAGAGGGGATCGCGCTGGGCACGGATTTCCCGAATCACCCCCCCGGCCACGGCCCCTTCCCCCAGGAGGGCAGGCAGCACTCCCGCCGCCGAGCCGTGCATCGGATCCACGATCACCCGCAAGCCCAGCCGCTCCAGGCCCGCCGCCAAGGAAGCGGTGTCCACCTTGGCCTGCAGGCCACTCACATAGGCGCCGAGGGCATCAAAGCGGTTCGTGAGCCCGGCAATCGGCACCGTGATCCCCCCGGCTGCGAGGCGGCGCTCCACCCGTTGGGTGAAGTCGCCCTCCACGGATCCGCCGAAGGGGCCCTTGATCTTCAACCCCAGCCACTCCGGAGGGTTGTGGCTGGCGGTGATCACCAGGGCACCCAGGGAACCCCGCTCCACGACGGCCCAACTGGAGGCTGGGGTGGGGGTAGGGGTGGCCGACAGCACCGGCTCCAACCCCGCCCCTCGGACCGCAGACGCAATCACCTCCGCCAGTTCCGGAGCTAGAAACCGCCTGTCGTAGCCCAACACCACCTCCCTGTTGCTCAGGCCTGCAGGCGCACTGCTCTCGAGTTCCCTCGCTGCGGCAGCTGCCACGGGCAGGAGGCGCTCCACCGTGATGTCCACCCCGAGGATGCCCCGCCAACCATCGGTGCCGAACACGATCGGGCTGGCCTCGAGGGGCAGGGGGGCAGAGACCATCGCAGGCAGGGAGCATCGTCGGGCTGGTCGTAGCAGCCTGCCATCTCCCCTGGGTTGGGCCTGGTGCCGGCCTGGCGGGAGGCCACTTCCCGGTAGTCTTGTGTGATGAGGCAGCCGCCAGACGACCGTTCCCTTCCGGCTGCTCTCACCGACAAACTCCTCCGCAGCTGGTTGCGCTGCCGGCGGAAGGCCTGGCTCGATCGGCACGGCCCCCGGGAGCTGCAGCGCTGGAATGCCCATCGCTCCCTGGCCCTGCAGGAGCAGCTGCTGCGCTTCCAGCAATTGCTTCCCCACAAACCCAGCCACGGTCCCCAGGCCTGTCAGGAGGGCGACCAGGCGGTGATGGGGGTGCGGCTGCGGGCACCTGGCCCCCAGGGACTGAAGGTGGAGGCCCATCCAACCCTCTTGGTGCGGGTGAACAGCCCCAGCCGCTGGGGAGGCTATAGCTACCGGCCGGTGCTCGCCCGTCAGGGACGACGCACCACCCGGGAACACCGCCTTCTCCTGGCGCTCTGGGGACGGCTGCTCTCCGAGCACCAGAAGGCACCCGTGCCCCATGGCCTGGTGCTGGCGGGCCAAGGGGGGCGCCTGGTTCAGGAGCGCCTCACCCTCACCCCGGCCCTGGATGGGCAAGTGGACGACAGCTTGGTGCGGTTAGCGGAGGATCTGCAGCGGACGACCCCACCCGCCCTGGTGAACGACCGCAAGAAATGCACCCTCTGCAGCTGGCGGCAACTTTGCGATCAAGAGGCCGCACGGGAGGGGCACCTCAGCGAAGTGAGTGGGGTGGGAAGCAAGCGACGGGACCTGCTGATGCAGGTGGGGATCCACACCCTCAGGGATCTGGCGGAGGCCGAACCCAACCACCTGGCCACAGCGCTCGAGCCCCATGGGGACCAGCACCGCGATATGGCTCTCCAGCTGGTGGCCCAAGCCCAGGTGCAGGCCACGGGGCAACCGGAACGCCTGCTGGCAGGGGATGGGTTGGGGGAACTCGAGCAGGCCCCGGGGGTGTTGATCTACGACATCGAATCCGATCCCGACACGGCTGAACACTTCCTCCACGGCTTTTGGATCCTCCCCAAGCCCTCCGATGGACGCTGGCCCGCCCCTGCCCCCTCCGGTAGCGCCCCCTCCCTTGGGCGCTACCGCCCACTCCTGGCCCTGGCGGAGCATGGCGAGGCGCGGCTCTGGCAGCGGCTTCAAGCCCTGTTCGCCCATTACCCCGAATGGCCCGTGCTGCACTACGGAGAAACGGAAAAGATCCAGCTCCTGCGGCTCGCAGAGCGCCAGGGTGTGAGTGAAGCCGATCGGGCGGCCCTGCAGGGGCGCCTGGTGGATGTGCATCTGCGGCTGCGCCAGCAGTGGTTGCTGCCCGTCAACAGCTACGGCCTGAAGGCCGTGGCCAGCTGGCTGGGCTTTCGCTGGAGCCAACCCGGGGCCGATGGAGCCCGCTGCCTTCTGCGCTGGCGACTGTGGCGCCAGTGGTATGCACCCGGTGCCGCCCCTCCCCCCGGTGGCCAGCGGAAAGGGCGCCGGGAACTGGAGCGCATTTTTCTTTACAACCGGGATGATGCCCTCGCCACCTGGGCGGTGGCCCACTGGCTCCTCCAGACCCCTGGGGCCAGCGGTTCTACGGGGGATCACTGAAGCCCGCAGGCCTGGACAGGCTCACCTGCACAGTGGAGTTGCCGACCATCGCCTCCAGGGTGGGGCTCTCCAGGGCCTGTCGGCGCACCATCGCCAGGCCCACCCAGGAGGCATCGGCCAGCTGCAGGCAGGAGGTGATCTGCCCGGCCCGGGTTCCGTCGGCGGTCTGAAGCAGCTGGCCAACGGCCATGGCCTGCGGCGCTTCCAGCGTGGGGGAGGCCTGCCAGCGACGCAGCTGTTGCTTGACGCCGTCCGTGCTAGCGAGTTTGGCCAGGGTTTCCTGGCCCACGTAGCAGCCCTTGTTGAGGCTCACCCGATGGGCCAGGCCCAGTTCAAAGGGATTGAAGGCATCGTTGATCTCCTCGGGCCAGGCGGGCTCCCCCTGCTGCAGGCACCAGAGGGCCGCTTCCTCCTCATCCAGGGGGGGCACGTCGGCGAGGGCGGACGGGAGGGGCGTGGCGGCCTCTACGAGCAGGTCGCCGCCGAGCCACCACCCCCCTCCGCCCTCCAGAGGTCTCCAGGCCCCTAGAGGGGAGGGCGCCGGACCCACCAGACGAATCCAGCGGCCCGCAAGCAAGGGGCCGAGCTCCACCTGGTCGGCCGGGAAAAGCACCCGATCAAAAGCGGTCCGTACGGCGGGGCCATCCCCAGCGGTGAGGGCCAACCAGGCTCCGTTCTCCTCCACCACCACCTCCGCCAGGCCCCGCAGGCGGGCGGTGGGGGTGAGACAGCAGGTGGAGCGCCAAGAGCCGGGGCGGGCATCCTGCAAAGCCTGGCTGGTCTGGCCGTGGAGCACCCGCAGGGCGTCGGGGCCGGAGAGGTGGAGGAGGGAAACGGGCCGATCCAACCGGCGGGGGCCAGGGGGCACCCAGGCCCAGGGGGAAGGGGTGGCAGCGGTCATGGGGCTGGGGTGGATGGGGTTTGGAGGGATGCCGAGAGGGCGGCCACCTGCTCCAGCAGGAACAGGCTGTGGAGCTCCAGCCCAGCCTCCGCCAGGGCCGATTCGCCCCCCTCCTGCCGATCCACGATGGCCACCACCCGCCGCACCGCATAGCCGGCCTGCCGCAACTGCTCCACGGCCTTAAGAGCCGAACCGCCGGAGGTCACCACATCCTCCAGCACGGTGATGGTCGCCCCCTCGGCGGGGAGGGGTCCTTCCAGCCAGGCGCCCGTGCCATGGCCCTTGGCTTCCTTACGCACGATCAAGGCATCGAGGGGCCGTCCCGCCAGGGCGGCCTGGAGGGCCACCGCGCTCACCAAGGGATCGGCGCCCAGGGTGAGGCCCGCCACCGCCACCGCCTCGGGCTCCACCAGGGGCAGGAGCAGCTGGCCGAGCAACGCCAGGCCCACGCCACTCAGGCTGACGGGCTTGCAATTCACGTAGTGGTCGCTGCTGCGCCCGGAGGCCAGGGTGAACTGACCGCTCCGGTAGGCCAGGCGGGCCAGGAGGGCAAGGAGCAGGGCGCGACACTCCTCAGGAGTCTCAGGCAGGGGGGAAGGGGAGGGGAGCGGCATGGACCCAGTCCAGACAAAGCTGGTGCAATGCTGCTGCACGGGGTAGGTTTTTCTCGGGATCCCTCCTCCGCTTCCGTCTCCATGGCTGTGCTCCCCGTTCCCTTCGTTCGCCGAGCGGGCGCCCAAACCAGCCCGGCCAGGGGCCGTTCCTGTTGGCGTTTAGGGACTGCCCTGGGGCTGGGGTCGATGATGTGTGGTGTTACGCCTCTGAAGGCCGGGCCGGTGCTCTGCACCACCACTCTGGAGGCCCCAGTGATCACCCCCGGGAAACCGTTGCCTGCCTTGAGCGGGCCGAGGGAAGTGACCCGCTGCGGGGTGGTAGGCACGGTGCCTGAATTGGTGGAACAGCGGTATTTCAGCTATCGAGCCCCCTTCGCCAGGGGGGTGGACCTCACCCACCAGATCACCGATCTCCTCGGGCTGGCCATGGGCGGAGGCGACGGCACCCGGCTGATGGGTCTGGGCTTCCCCGACCAGGCCATCATCTGGGATGGGAGCGCCATCGAGAACATCACCACCAACTTGATGGATCAGCAGGTCCATCTGGTGCCCCGTCGCACGGCCGACCTGCCTTCCCCCTACACCACCAGCATCCGGGAGGACAGCACCCCCGCAGCTCTGGCCTATCCTCCCTATGGATTTGGCCCACGCTGAGCGCTGGACGGGGGTCTAGCAATCTGGTGAATGCAGCGAACTCATAATTCGCCTTAGCCGAGTTCGATCCTCGGGACCCCCACCACCCCAGCCGGCCTGACCATCCGTGGCCAGGTCCCTTTCAAGAGATAATTTTTCGGTAACCCTCAGGCCTCAGACCGCGAAAGGGGATTCGGAACGGGGAGTGAGGCCCTTCCCCGGCCCGGCCCGCTGGCCTGTCCAAGGGAAGCAGGCGGTTCATGCCGAACCACAGGTCGGATCGCTGAAGCGACACCATGGGGGCGTTCGTCTGGTGCCTGTAGCTTTCCCATGGCCGCCCTGGGATCCCCCTCCTCCCCCCTGACCACAGGCCCCAGCGGCACAGGCGACCGCCTCCTGCCAGAACCGCTGCTGGCGGAGCTCAACCAGCGCCGGATCGGGCCCGCCTGGCGCCAGCTGCTGGGCCATGGCGTCCTCCTGGTTGCCGCAGGTGGGCTCTGGGGAACGCCGGCCTTGCCCTGGCCCCTGCGTCTTCTCGGGCTGCTGGTGTTGGGTTGGGGTCTGGCCTTCAGTTTCTGTGCCATGCACGAATGTGCGCACCGCACGGCTTTTGTGGATCGGGAGCGCAATGACACCCTGGCCTGGTGGTTTGGGGTGCTGAGCTTCTACAACGCCGATTTCTATCGCCGTTACCACCAGTGGCACCATCGCCACACCCACCAGCCGGGGCTGGATCCGGAATTGGAAGATGCCCCACCCACCACGCCGGCGAGCTACTGGCTTGAACTGAGTGGCCTTTCCTGGTGGGTCGGCAAACTCCGGGGCCACTGGCGGGGCCTGGGAGGAGACTTTCGCGCCAACCCCTACATCCCCGAAGAGGCCGCTGCACGGGTGCGGGAATCCCTGTGGCGCCAGTTTGCCGTCTACGGCGCCCTGCTGATCCTTTCCATCCCCGGGGGCAATGGCTTCCTCCTGCGCTTCTGGCTGCTGCCCCTGATCGTGGGCCAGCCCCTGCTGCGCTTTGTGCTGATGGCGGAACATGGCGGCTGCGCCTTCAACGCCAACGGCCTTGCCAACACCCGCACCACCCTGACGCTGGCCCTGTTGCGCTGGCTGATGTGGAACATGCCGTTCCATGCCGAACACCACCTCTACCCCTCCATTCCCTTCCATGCCCTCCCGCGGGCGCACGCGCTCATCGGGCCCCATCTGGCCCATTGCGACACGGGCTATCTCAGGCTGCATCTCCGTTTCATGAGGGCTCCCGCCCTGCTGGCTGAGCCCCAGGCCACCCCTTCATGAGGGGGAGCTCCCGCGACGCGATCTTTCCCCTGGGTCGTTTTTCCTTCGCCTGTGGCCAGACCTTGGAGAACGCCCACCTGGCCTATCGGGTGTTCGGCGAGCTGGCCGCAGATGGCACCAACCTGGTGCTCATGCCCACCTCCTACGGCGCCTGGCCGGAGGACATCGACTGGGTGGTGGGCCCCATCCTCGACCCGGAGCGCTGGTGCGTGGTAGTGGTGAGCCAATTCGGGAACGGCCGCTCGAGCAGCCCCAGCAACAGCCCGATGGGACTGGCCGAAGGAGGCTGGTGCGTCAGCCATGCCGACAATGTGCGCGCCCAGGGGCGTCTGCTGGAGGAAGTGTTCAAGGTGGAGTCGCCAGCCCTGGTCTATGGCTGGTCGATGGGCGCCCAGCAGGGCTTTCACTGGGCCGCGCTGGAGCCGGAGCGGTGCCAGCGGCTGCTGGCCCTCTGCGGCACGGGCCGCACCACCCCCCACACCCGGCTGTTCCTGCTGAGCCTGCGCCAGGCCCTCACCGCCGATCCCGCCTGGACAGGGAGCGGCTTTGACGGCGAACCGCTGCAGGGGCTGCGAACCTTCGCCCTGATCTACGCCAGCTGGGCCGCCAGCCAGCCCTACTACCGCTCCCTCTCCCTGGCCGCCCACAGCTACGGAAGCCTGGAGGACTATGTGGAGAAAGCCTGGCTCCCCCTCTACCGCCGGCACGACCCCCACAACCTGGTCGCCATGCTCGACACCTGGCTGGCCTGCGATGTGGCGGCCGCAGCGGGCTGCGGTGAGGATCTGGGCGCCGCCCTGGGTCGGATCCAGGCGCGGGTGAGCGTGGTGGCGGGCAAGCACGACCTCTACTTTCCCCCCGCCGACTGTGGGGCGGAGGCCGCCCTGATCCGGGGAGCGTCCTTTTTGGTGATCAACTCCCACCTGGGCCACCGGACCGGCAATCCCCGCGACGATCCCGCGGTGCAGGCCCGCCTGCGCCAAGCGGTGGAGGAGTTGCAGCAGCGCTAATCCAGGCCCCCTTCCACCCGCCTCACCAACCCGTCGCCCTCCCCAGAACCCATGAGTCCCCTCGCCGAAGCGGCCGCCGCCCAAGGATTCCAGTTTGTGCTCTTCTCCTTCACGGATCTGTTTGGAGTGCAGCGGGCCAAGCTGGTGCCCGCCCCAGCCCTGGAGGCCCTGGAACAGGGGGGCGCAGGGTTTGCGGGATTCGCGGCCTGGCTGGATCTCTCCCCGGCCCGGGGCGATCTTCTGGCCTTCCCCGATCCGGCGAGCCTGATGGCCATGCCAGGCCAACCGGAGGTGGGCTGGGTGGCCAGCGATCTGGTGCTGGATGGGGAACCCCTGCCCCACTGCCCGCGGGGCGTGCTCCGGCGCCAACTGCAGCGGGCCGAAGCGCAGGGCCTGCATTTCCACACGGGCGTGGAGGCGGAATTTTTCCTGCTCAACGATGAGGGCACGGCCCTGGCGGATGGCAGGGACAGCCGGCGCAAGCCCTGCTACGACCAGCTGGCCCTGATGCGCCACTACCCCCTGATCAGCGAGCTGCTCAGTGCCCTCCAGGAGCTGGGGTGGGGCCCTTACCAGGCCGACCACGAAGATGCCAACGGCCAGTTCGAGATCAACTGGACCTTCGCTGAAGCCCTGACCACCGCCGACCGCCATGCCTTCTTCCGCTTTCTGGTGCCCTGGAAGGCGGAAGCCCAAGGCCTGAGCGCCAGCTTCCGCCCCCGGCCCTTCGCCGATCTCACCGGCAACGGCTGCCACCTGCACCATTCCCTCTGGGATGGAAGTGGTCGCAACCTGTTCCACGATCCGGCCGGGGAACTAGAGCTCTCCGCCACAGCCCGCCACTTCCTGGGGGGCGTGCTGGCCCATGCCCCGGCCCTCTGCGCCTTCACCAACCCCACCCCCGCCAGCTATCGCAGACTGGCGGGCGCCCGTACGGCCTCGGGGGCCACCTGGAGCCCGGCCTGGATCAGCTGGGGCGCCAACAACCGCACCCATATGGTGCGCGTACCCGATGGCCAGCGGCTGGAGCTGCGCCTCGCCGACGGCGACAGCAACCCCTACCTCCTGCCTGCAGCGGTGCTCGCTGCCGGGCTGGATGGCCTGGAGCGTCAGCTGGATCCCGGGACCTGCAGCCTGGAGGATCTCCATGCGACACCGCCCACCAACGGGCGGCCCCTGCCCCGCTCCCAGAGAGAGGCCTTGGCCGCGCTAGAGGCTGATGGGGTGCTGCGGGAGGCCCTAGGCGAGGCGTTCTGCCAGGCCTACGAGCGGTTGCTGCCCCAACGCTCCGGCCCCCACCCCCTTCGCCTGCACGGGGAAACCACGGAAGACCTCAACGCACGGCCGTAGCCAGGGCGGGACGACCCTCCACCGGCGCCTGCAGGGCCTGCTGCAGGGGAGCCCTGCCGTAATCGCGCTCCAGCAGGGCCATCACCTGGCGACCGAAATCCTCAGGGGCCCGATCAAAGGCTTCCAGGCAGATCTGGCCGAACACCCGCCCCATGGGCTCCGGGTTCCAGAGGAGCTTGCGGGCCGTCCAAGGCATCATGCTCATCGGGTCGTAGCCCGGTTGCAGGCGGCCCGTCTCAAAAGCGTGCTGCTCCAGATGGGTGTGGGGCTGGAGGCCAATGAAAAAGATGGCGGGCTCCACCTTGTCGGCCCCGAAGATGGCTTCCAGCTCCCGGTGATAGGCCACGGTCTGACGGATCGTTTCAGGGCGCTCATCAATCACGTTGAAGGAGTAGTTCACCGAGATGTGCTCCTGGAAACCGGCACGGGCAAGCAGGCGGCAGTTGTCGAGCACGGTGCGGAGGTTGTAGCCCATGCGCATCTTGCGGACGAGCTCCTGGGAGCCGGAGGTGATGCCGATCTCGAAGTAGCTCATGCCGGTGGCCACCATGAGCTCGGCGAGTTCCGCGTCCAGGTTGTCGGCCCGGATGTAGGCAGCCCAGCGGATGTCCGTCATGCCGGCGGCCTGAATCGCCCGCAACAGCTCCTTGGCATCCTCGATGTAGCGGCGGGCCGGGATGAACTGGGCATCGGTAAACCAGAAGCCCCGCACCCCCCGCTCATACAGCTGGCGCATTTCCGCCACCACCTCTGCCGCGGGGTTCACCCGCACGGCCTTGCCCTCGATCACCGTGTAGACGCAATAGCAACAGTTGTGAGGGCAACCCCGCTTGGTCTGCACCCCCACGTAGAAATCTCCCCCCTGCAGATACCACTCCATCTGGGGCCAGATGGCATTGATGTAGTCGTAATCGCAGGCGGTTTTCTCCAACGGCAACGGCGGCTCGTGGATCAGGCCCGGCCGCGGGGGCTCGCCCACCACATAGCAGCGCTGGCGTTCGAGGGAGTCTCCTCGCACCATCGCCTCCAGGAGCAGCTCGCCCTCCCCCACCGACACCACCGTGCCCCGCGGAAGCCAGCGCCCCAGCTGCTCGTAGAACACGCTCACGGCCCCACCGCCCAGAACCGCTCGGGCCTGTGAGTGATGGCGCCTTGCCCAGCGGAGGCCCCGGCGGATCAGTCGCATGTTGCGGACCAACTCTCCGTAGTACGCCGCCATCAGCTGTATCCCCCCAAGGGCACCCCTCAGGCGGCGCAAGGGATGGCTGGCATAAAACACCTCAAAGGAGTTCTGAAGGGGATTACCGCCCCGTCCATCTACAGGGGCATAGATCTGGATATCGCGCCAGGAGAACACCAGCAGGGTGGGGCGAAAGGCCTCAATCGCCTCCCGCAGCACGACCTTCACATCCAGTACGGGCACGGCAGCCAGATCAATCAGCCGTTGCGGAAGCGTCGGAAACTGCTTGTGCAGATGGTCGGCCAGATAGATCGGCCCCACTGGAAAGATGGGGTTGCAGGGCAATCGCACGAACAACACCCGCTGCTCGCCGGCAGCCGGTTGGTCGTCACCGCTCGCTGCAGGGGAGAGGGGTTCGCGCAAGGGGGCAGGAGGGTCTGGGGAGGTGACGCTAACAACAGTGCAACTGCTGGCGCAGGGTTTCGGCATGACCCCGTAGGGACGGGGGAAGCCAGGCCAGCCATCCCTGGTGCACGCAGAGCCTGGGACGTAGCAGCCAACCTGCCCGCGCCAGGTGGTCGGCGAGACGCGTGGGGAGGGGTTGGCCGTAGGCCGGATTGATCACATCCACAACGTCGATTCCCCCCAGATCGTCGATGCCCGCCTCCAAGGCTTCCACCAATCGATCGAAGGGCCAGAGATTGGGGGGCAGCTGCAGGTGAACGTCCGGCGGAAGGATGGAGCGGGCCTCAGCAATCGTGTCCAGAAGCTCATCGCATTGCTGAGGGTCCAGGGGGCTGGCGGCCTCCCCAGTGGGGCGCCAGGGCTGGAGGATCACCTCTTGGAGATGGCCCCAGCGCCCCTGGATCGCGGCCAGAATCTCCAGGGCAGCCGTGCGATCCGCCTGGCTTTCCCCCACCCCGAGCAACAGGCCCGTGGTGAAGGGGATCCCCAAGCGTCCCGCCTGCTCCAATTGGGCCAAACGCACCGAGGTGGCCTTGCTGGGGGCCTGGCGGTGCAGGGCGTCGTAGGCCGGCCCCAGGCCCTCCAGCATCAACCCCATGGAGGGATTGAGCCGGCCCAGGGCCGCCATCTCATGAACAGAGAGAGGGCCCGCATTGGTGTGGGGCAGCCGGCCATGGCGCAGGGCCAGCCGGCTGAGCGCCAGCAGACGGGCAAACCAGCGCCGGCGGTGGGGAGAGGAGGGCGCCACCTCCCCACTGAGGAGCAACACCTCACTGGCACGGGGAGAAGCCAGCAGCTGGCGCTCCGCCTGCTGTTCCGTGAGGGCATCAGCCAAGGGATCACCGGCGGCCAGTGGTACCCGAAAACCGCAATAGCCGCAGGCGTTGAAGCAGCCACGGGTGGGCACCAGCGTGAGGCCCGGACTCCAGGTGACGACCGGCCTGACAAGCCCTTCCGACCCCGATTTCAACTTGTCTTCATGGAGCTTCTTCACAATTGCCGCAAC
>Ga0208723_1000055_pt1 | contig 43986 bp, 47 predicted proteins | sample LakMenEpi31Aug12_FD_150750 | JGI IMG/M metagenome (GOLD analysis project Ga0208723, IMG submission 150750) | Freshwater microbial communities from Lake Mendota, WI - 31AUG2012 deep hole epilimnion (SPAdes) | ecosystem: Environmental > Aquatic > Freshwater > Lake > Epilimnion/Euphotic zone ...
CATCCAGCTGTCCTCGCCCCTGCAACACATCCGCAATCTTCCCCATCGTCATCGCCTTCGCGCGCACATCCCCCAGACGCTCATACACAGGCAATTGCTCCTCCTGACGGATCCGCAGCGCTTCCTCCAGCTGTCCTCGAGCCTGCAACACATCCGCGATCTTCCCCATCGTCAACGCCTTCTCGCGCACATCCCCCAGACGCTCACACACCGGCAATTGCTCCTCCTGACGAATCCGCAGCGCTTCCTCCAGCTGTCCTCGCCCCTGCAACACATCCGCGATCTTCCCCATCGTGATGGCCCCAGCGCGGGCATCACCCCGACGGCGGTGGAAGGGGAGCTCCACGTCGCACCAGTGGGCCAGAGCCTCATCCTGATCACCCAGGCTGGCCAGCAACCGGCCCAGCTCATCGAGTGGCGCGAGCTTCAGCTCCTCATGGGCGTCAGGGTGCCCCTCCAGCCAGGTTCGGATCGCCACCACCCGCCGGCTCCGTTCCGCCATGGATCGGTTGTCCGCTTCCCACGCATCCCGAAAGGCCCCAGGCGACAAGCTGGCCTCCCCAACGGCCGGCGACGGGGTTGGCCCGGCCGCAGGCAGGAAGGCATACACGCCGCCCCGCCAGGCCCAGAGGTCGGGCGCGTGGCGGGGCGCGAGCGCGATGGCCTCCCCATCCAGCCAGAACACCAGCCGTGCACGGGCCTCGGCGGCCAGGCGCTCGCGGCGCAGGTTCAGGGCTTCCCAGCGCGCCCCATCCAGCCAACCCACTCGCCCGATCACATGCACCACCGGATCCCGGCGGGCATTGTTCACCAGCCGCTCCTCCAACATCGCCACATCCAGGATCTTGTCGCTCAACGGCAGGCGATTGGTCGCCAGTCCCGCGCGATGGAGCACCGTGTCAACGGCGGCCATCACCTGGCGCCGCACGCCCTCATCCGGCGCGTCCACCAGCAGCCACTGAAACGGGGGCCCATGGATCAGGCTGCGCGTCAGGCGCAGAAAGTCGTCGTGGCATGGCCCTGGCAGGTGGCGGGCCTCGGCCAGCCTGGCTTGCTCGATCGAAAAGGCGGAACCGGCCATGCAGGGAAGGATGCCGTTCAGGCCGATGGTGTCGCCATCTGGTAGCCCTCCAGCGTTCGCACCACAGGGTGGCTGCGGCGCCAGGTGCCGTCGTTGTATTGCAGCAGCGCCAGCCGATGCAGCAACCACTGCGCCTGCTCGTCATTGCCGCCGTGGGCGGGGTTGCTATCGATCGCCCTGAGCAAGGCGTAGTGAGCAGGCTTCAGGAAGTAGCGGTAGTCGGCAGCAAGTTTCTCGATCGCCGTTTTCACCACCCTGGCATCGATCTGATCGTCCGCCACTTCGCAGCACAATCGCAGCAGGCGCAACAGTTCACGGGGGTGGCCGCCGCTGAAAGCCACCAGCCGATCCACATCTCCGTCACTGGCAAACAGGCCATGGTCGGCCCGTAACAGCAGCAACTCCCGCATCGTCTGCACCCCTACCTCGAACGCCTGGCCATCCGGCTCCTGCAGCTTGATCATCGGCAACACCATGTCGGCATCGAGCTTGCCGCCGAGGCGTCCGTCGTATTTCAGATCCAGCGGCGCGGTGTAGATCACCAGGGCCTGGATGGCCAGCAATTGCTCCGCGTCCTGCACGAAGAATTTCAGCGTGTCTTCCCCGTTCATCTTGTCGGTGCCATCCACCAGAAACAGCAACCGCTCCGCCCGTCCCGCCCGGGCCAAGCTGGCCTCCGCCTCCTGGATCAGGGTGTTGAAGGCGGCCGCCAGGGAGGTGAAGGAATTGCGGATGTCCTGCCGCCATTCACTCTTCTGGCTCGCCCCGGTCTTGAACGCCGCCGTGAACGTGCCCAGCAGCTGGATCAGGCCAGGGAGGCCCCCTCCCCCTTTCGCCTCCGTGGTGAGGGCCGCACTCAGCTCGCTGCTGCTGGTGCGGGTGTGAACCACCCGCACAAACCACTGACGCAGGGGATCGAGGGCCTCCTCCGCCAGCCCATGGCCTTCGGCCTGCAGTCGCTCCAGCAAGGTCTCGGCCATGGCCATCAGCACTTCGGTGTACTGCAGGTTGTTGCGGTCCAGCTTGGCCAGCACATCCACCTCCACCACAAAAAAGTGCTTCGACCGATTCAGGTGGCCCGCATACCGCCGCAATTCGGTGGTTTTGCCACTGCCGATGTGGCCAAAGAACAGGATGTGCTTCTCCTGCGGCGCAAAGAAGGCGTTGCTCTCCGGATCCCAGCCAAACTTGCGGGCCAGGCGGGTGAAGGTTCTTTCGCTGCCCCGGGCTTTTCGGGTTTCCACAAAGCGCGGATCCCCATCCACCAGTCCCTCTTCATATTCGATCTTCTGCAACACCTCGAGAAGGTGGCGAGGGGGGTGGTAGGTCATGCCCCTCAGCCCTTCTCCTGCAACCCCTTCAGGGCCGCCAGCAGGCTGGCCGGGCTCTGGGGATCCACCATCAGCACGCTGCCCCCCTGGGAGCGGGCCATCTCCTGGCCCATGGCCATCCAGTCCTTGGCCAGCAGCAGCCGCAGGCCCTCCGCGGCCGCGGGATTGGCCTCAATGGCCGCGGCCAGCTCCGTGGCGGCCTCCGCCCGGGCCTTGGCCAACAAACGCTGCTGCTGGGCCTGGGCTTCGGCCTCCAGCAGCAGAGCCTCCTGCTTGGCCTTCGCATCCAGCACCAACGCTTCGGCCCGGCCCCGGGCCGCATTGAGTTGGGATTCCTTCTCCCCCTCTGAGCGCAGGATCGCCGCCCGCTTTTCCCGCTCCGCCGTCATCTGCTGCTCCATCGCCTGCTGCACCCCAGGGGTGGGCCGAATGTCGCGCAGCTCCACCCGGGTCACCTTCACCCCCCAGGGATCGGTGGCCTGATCCAGCTCCCGCATCAACACCTCATTCACCTCCGAACGGGTGGTGAAGGTCTGGTCGAGATCCAGCTTGCCCATCTCGGCCCGGATCTGGGTGAGCACCAGATTCACCATCGCCGCCTGCAGGTTGTCCACCGCGTAATAAGCGCGGGAGTGCTCCAGCAGCTGCCAATACACCACCGCATCCACCTCGATCGACACGTTGTCGCGGGTGATGCACTGCTGGGGAGGGATATCCAGCACCCGCTCCTTCAGCGATTCATGGCTCACCACCTTCTCCACCCCCGGCAACACGAACGACAACCCGGGCGAGAGCTGGCGGTTGTATTTGCCGAGGCGCTCCACCAACATCGAACGGCTGCTGCTCGTCACCTTCACGCTGCTCACACTCAGGGCACCCAACAACACCAAAACAAGGGGAATCAGGGGATCCATGACCATTGCCACCGTTTTCCCAGGCTAGGGAAGAGAATGGGTTCAGGCCCGCTTTCGGCCATGCCCCCGTCTCCCCTGTTCTGGCTGCTCGTTGCCACGGGCCTCTGGTTGCTCGTGTTGCTAGGGCTCGATGGCGACGGGCTGTTGCTTGTTGGCGGGTCGTCCGCCATGGCCCTCACCCTGCTGGGAGCCGCCATCGCCCTGCCGGCCTGGGCCCAGACCGTGCTGTTCTTCGGGCTCGCCGCTTTGGGCTACGCCCTGCTGCGACGCTGGTCGCTGCGATCCACCGATGGCGCCGCCCTGTTGCCGCCCAAAGCCGACCAGGCCCAGGTGATCAGTGCCTTCAACCCCGATGGCAGCGGGAGGGTGCAATGGCAGGGCCAGAGCTGGGCCGCCCTCAATGTGGATCCCCACACACCCCTCAACCCAGGGGAGCGGGTCACCGTGATGGGGCGGGATGGCAACTGCCTGCAGGTGATGGCTCGCAAGAGCCCCTAGGCACAGCACTCAATCAAAGAACAGCAGGCTCACCACCTTGCCCATGTCTTCCGCGGTGCGGCAGCTGGAGAGCAGGGTTTCGCTGTCGTGGAACGCGTAGCAGATGAGCTGGTCACAGCGGCTGATGATCTCCTGGTTGCAGAGGCTGCTGGCCATCGGCAGGGGCAAATCATCATGCTCGGGCTTCTCCACCAGGTGCAACACCTGCTCCAGCTGCTCCCGCGACTCGCTCGGCTGGCGCTCCAGGCTCTGGGGCAGCAACACAGTGAGCCGGCCCGGATCCACCGCCAGCACACTCCGGATCACCGCCGAATTCACCCCCTGGGCCCCGGAGGTGATCAGGTTGTGGCCCTCATGGGCCAGGGAGCGGGCCACCAGCTCCACAAGATGGATCGACACCACGGGCACGTGGCGGCTGCCGAGGATGGCAATGCGCCGTTTACCCGTGTCCTGGAGCATGGCCAACTCCTGAGCCAGGGTATCAATCCTGTCGAGAGCTGGAAGATCGAGAGACCGGGTCACCCGTCGTACGCCCACATGTCACTTCTGGAAGCTAGCAGCGCTGATGCGGTTCAGCCCAACTGGAGGCGTTCGAACAGCCGTTCAAAGTGACAATTCTCTTCGACCAAGCGCATCGCATAGGTGGCTTTCACCGCCTCATGCAGGCGCACATGGCCGATGGAAGCCTCCACCACCTCCACCGTGGTGAGGGTGTCGTGGTCGACCTTGAGCACGGGCACCTCCAGCTCCTCCGCCCGGTTGAGCAGCTGGGGCAGGGGCTCTCCCACCCCCGTGAGGATCAGGCACTGGGTGGAAGCCTCCAGAGCCGCCAGCTGGATGTCCGTGCGGTCGGCGCCGGTGACGACGGCCATGTTGCGGCGGCGGCGGAAGAATTCCATGGCGGAATTCACATTCATGGCCCCGATCGAGAGGGTTTCCACCAGCAGATCGAGCCGCTCCCGGGAGCAGAGCACCCGGGCCTGCAGCCGCCGGCTCAGCTCCTCCACCGTGACGCTCCGCAACAGGGGGCTCCGGGGCATCACCCCCAACACCGGCAGGCCAATGCGCTCCAGGGCCGGGGTGAGGTCTTGCTTCATTCTGGCCAGCGCTTCGGGGGGCACCCCGTTGATCACCACCCCGGCCAACAGGGGGCCCAGCTGGCTGTGGGCCTCCAGCAGGGGCTCCACATCCCGGCTGTCCTGCCAAGGGTGCACCAGCACCACCACGGCCTCCAGGACCCGGGCCAAGGGCACCAGTCCCAGGCCGAACAGCCAGCCCTCACTCAATCGGCCCGCCCCCTCCAGAATCACCAATCCTGTGCCTTCCTCAAGCGAGGCCTGCAGGGTCTGCACCCCGCCCACGAGCCCCACGTCCCCATTCAGAAGCCGCTGCTCGGCAGAGCCGGACTCCAGCACCGCCAGGGAAGGGATCAGCTGAGAGGCCTCCAGCCCGAGAGTCGCCCCGATGAAGCGCACATCCGCATCCAGCAGGGGGTCGCCAGGTTGATGGATCTCCTCCGAGTCGAGGCAGGTGGCCAGGGGCTTGCCGAAGGAAAACGCCACGCCCTTGCGGCGCAATTGCTGGGCCAACCCGAGCACAACAGCCGACTTGCCGCTGAAGGGTTCGCAGGAGCCAATCAGCAGCGGGCTGGGCATGGAGAAGCCTCAACAGAGCCAGGCTGTGGCAGATTCTTGCAGCTCGCATCCACTCCCTCCATCCTCCGGCAGCCAGGTTTCAAAACAACCGTGCAGAACCCCACGGTGGCGATCACAGGAGCTCGGGGCACCCTTGGCCAGGCCCTGATCCGGCGCTGGCACAGCCGCGGCGCCCAGCTGATCGCCCTCACCCACCGGTCCCCCACCAGGGGAATGGTCTCCCTTGAGGTGCGGGATGCGCAGGGGCAGCTGATCCCCCTGCGCCAGGTGGACTGGGAAACGGGTCAGGAAAGTGCCCTGGCTCCCCTCCTCGGGGAGGTGGATGTGCTGGTGCTTAACCACGGACTTAACCAGCAGGGCCGCCGCGACAGGGAGGCCCTCCACCTGGCCCTCGAGGTGAACGCCCTCAGCCATTGGCGCCTGCTGGAGCTCTTCGCCCAAGAGTGCTCCAGGCGCGGGGGAGGGGGCGAGGTGTGGCTCAACACTTCGGAAGCGGAAATCCAGCCGGCCCTGAGCCCGCTCTACGAGATCAGCAAGCGGCTCATCGGCCAGATCTTCAGCCTGCGGGCCCTCGACCTGGCCTCGGCCGACCTGCGGCTACGGCGGCTGGTGCTGGGGCCCTTCCGCTCCGAACTCAACCCCTATGGCGTGATGTCCGCCGACTGGGTCGCGGGGGAAATCCTGCGCCAGGCCGATTGGAACTGCAACCTGATCATCGTCACGATCAACCCCCTCACCTATGGGCTGATGCCCCTTCATGCCCTCAGCCGCTGGGCCTACAACCGCTGTTTCACCCGGGCGACTCCCGGGGCAGGCCATGGGGCCAGGGGCGCCTAGAAATTGCGATCGGTGAGGATCTCGCAGCCGTCGCTGGACACCACGATGGTGTGCTCCCACTGGGCCGAAAGGCTGCCATCCACGGTCACCACAGTCCAACGGTCCTTGAGGGTGCGGCAGCCCTTGCTGCCCGCATTCAGGATGGGCTCCACGGCCAGGGTCATGCCCGGGCGCAGGGTGATGTTGGGCAGCTCGCGGGTGCGGTAGTTGAACACGGAGGGCTCCTCATGGAGATTCCGGCCCACCCCGTGGCCGGTGAAATCCTCCACCACCGCATAGCCATGGGCCTCCACGTGGTCTTGCACGGCCCCGGCCAGTTCCAGCAGCGTGCTGCCCGCCCGCACGGTGGCCAGGCCGCGCATCAGCGACTCCTGGGCCACCCGGCTGAGCCGCTGGGCCTCCTCGCTCACCGTGCTACCCACGCCGATGGTGACGCAGCTGTCGCCGTGATACCCCTCAAAAAAGGCGCCCGTATCCACCTTCAGCAGATCCCCCTCCTTGATCACCCGCTTGCTGCTGGGGATGCCATGCACCACCTCATGGTTGATGCTCGCGCAGATGCTGGCGGGAAAGCCGTGGTAGCCCTTGAAACTCGGCACGGCGCCCATCTCCCGGATGCGCCTCTCCGCGTGCCGGTCCAGATCGCCGGTGGTCATGCCCGGCTGCACCAGGTCGGTGACCTCCCGCAAAACGGTGGCCACAATCCGGCTGGCGGTGCGCATGGTGGCGATCTCCTTGGCGGATTTCACCTCCACCCCCCGGCGGTTGTTGGGGATACGGGGGCCGCTGCGGGTGAGGAGCTGGGCGGCTTTGTCCTGGCCCGAAGGCCCGCCGGCGGAAGAAAGCAGATCGGCAAACAGCTTCATGGCAGCGGGGAAACGGCGTCTTGCAGACAGAACGGTGACTCCACGCTATCGGTGAACTGCTGCGAACCGCGCTGAGGCGATGGCCGTCGATCCCCCCACCCCCCGGGCCCAACCCCTGATCCTGCGGTGGAGACAGGCCCATGCCACCCTGGCGCCCTTCGTGCTGGCGCCCCTGCTGCTCACCGCCTGCACGGGGATGGCCTACCGGGTGCTGAAGGACTGGGGGGGCTGGGACAGGGATCGGGCCCATGCCCTGATGACCCTCCATGAGGGGGAGTGGCTGAAACCCCTGCTGGGCCCCCAGGCGGAAACCCTTTACGTGGTGTTGAACGGCCTGGGCCTGCTGTGGATGCTGACGACAGGGGCCCTGATGGTGGTGGAGCGCCTGCGGCGCTGGCTGGGCAGCAGGGAGAAGAAAGGAAGCTCTGGAGACCGGGTCGCCTGAGAAGGTAAGCTCTTCGTTTGGCTTGATCCTTAGGACGCTGGAATGGCTGCGGAACCTCCCGAGAGCACCACATTGCCCCCCACTGACCTGCCCCCGAGCGATGGGCCGCAGGCTGATGCGCCGCAGGTTGAGGCCCCATCAGCCGAACTGAGCGAAGCTCCTGAGGCTCCTGCCGAAGAGAGCACCCCAGTCGAGGCCGCCCCTGCCGCTCGCCAAGCCATCACCGGCAAGCTCTGTGCCCGAGATCTGATCGCCGCCTTCGAGGCCGAACAGCTCAAGAGCGACCTACCGGAGATCTACGTGGGCGACACCGTTCGCGTGGGCGTGCGGATTCGGGAAGGCAACAAGGAGCGGATCCAGCCCTATGAGGGCGTGGTGATCGCCATGCGCCATGGCGGGCTCAATGAAACCATCACGGTGCGACGGATTTTCCAGGGCATTGGGGTGGAGAGAGTCTTTTTACTGCACAGTCCCCAAGTCGCTTCCGTGAAGGTTGAGCGTCGCGGTAAGGTGCGGAGAGCGAAGCTCTTTTATTTGCGAGACCGGGTGGGTAAAGCCACTCGGGTCAAGCAGCGCTTCGATCGTTGAAGGGTTTTCCCTTCGCTGGTGCATCGCCTTGCGCCGTTAGTTCAGCTGGTAGAACGCAGGTCTCCAAAACCTGATGTCGGGGGTTCGAGTCCTCCACGGCGCGTCCGATGTCCCCCTTTTGTAGTTTCCTCGTTCCGAGCATGGAGTTGGATCTTCAACCCGGTGATGTGGTCAAAGTTCTGGAGTCCGCGGCTCTGGGTTGGGTCCGCGCCAGGGTCATCCGGGTCAAATCCGGTGGTCGAGTAGTGGTTCAAAGCGACCAAGGCCGTGAATTCACGGCCAGGGGCAACCAGGTGCGACTGATTGAACCCGCGGGCTTCCGCCCTTGACCCTCCATCGTTTTTTACGCCCCCATCCCTCCACCATTTCTGGAGTCAATCAATTGACGTAGGGAACCATGGCAGTCGATACTGACTTTGTCGACAAGCGCGTCGCCGGGCCAACTTGATCCTTGTGATCAAGTATGTCCTCTTTTGGGACTGTAGTTCAATCGGTTAGAGCACCGCCCTGTCACGGCGGAAGTTGCGGGTTCGAGCCCCGTCAGTCCCGTCCTCCTCCCGTTCCCCAAACGGAGATTGTTTTCAGAGCAGATGGCCGCGGCCCCTTTCCCTGTACGCGTCCGCCTTGCTCCGAGCCCCACCGGCACGCTCCACATCGGCACGGCCCGCACGGCAGTGTTCAACTGGCTCTTCGCCCGGCGCCAGGGTGGATCCTTCCTCCTCCGCATTGAAGACACCGACCGGGAACGCTCCAAACCGGAGTACACCGCCAACATCCTGGAGGGTCTGAGCTGGCTCGGGCTCCACTGGGATGGGGAGCCCGTGATCCAAAGCGCACGCATCGAAAGTCATCGGGAGTCGATCGCCCAGTTGCTGGCCAGCGGGGCGGCCTACCGCTGCTACACCACGGAGGAGGAGCTCACCGCACTGCGGGAGGGGCAGGTCTCACGAAAGGAGGCCCCCCGCTACGACAACCGTCACCGGCACCTGAGCCCCGAACAGGAACAGGCCTTCATGGCCGAAGGACGCCAGGCCGTGATCCGTTTCCGGATCGACGACGACCGTGCCATTGCCTGGCACGACCTGGTGCGGGGCGACATGCGCTGGAGTGGGGCCGACCTGGGGGGCGACATGGTGATTGCCCGCCGTGCACCAGCCGATGACATCGGCGATCCCCTCTACAACCTGGTGGTGGTGGTAGACGATGCCGCCATGGCCATCACCCATGTCATACGCGGGGAAGACCACATCGCCAACACGGCCAAGCAGATCCTTCTCTACGAAGCGCTTGGCCTGGCCATCCCCCAGTTCGCCCATACCCCCCTCATCCTCAACCAGGAGGGGCGCAAGCTCTCCAAGCGCGATGGGGTCACCTCCATCAGCGATTTCCGCGCCCTGGGCTACGCCCCTGAAGCCCTCACCAACTACATGACCCTGCTGGGCTGGTCGCCCCCCGAGGGCATGGGGGAGCGCTTCACCCTGGAGGAAGCGGCCCAGGTGTTTGATTTTGAGCGGGTCAACCGGGCCGGAGCCCGTTTCGACTGGGAAAAGCTCAACTGGCTCAATGCCCAGGTGCTCCACGGATTGCCTCCGGCGGAGCTGCTGGAGCGCCTCCAGCCCCTCTGGGCCGCCAAGGGATGGCTCGGGGGGGAGGTCCCTTCGGATGCCAGCCCCTTGTCCTCCTCCTGGCTGCACCAGCTCACGGCCCTGCTGGGTCCGTCCCTCACCCTCCTGAGCGATGGGGTCAGCCAGGCCGCCCCCTTCTTCGAGGTGCCCCAACCCGATGCCCAGGCCCAGGAGGTGCTGCAACACCCCCCCTCCCAGCAGGCTCTGTCGGCCCTTCAATCCCTCCTACTGGCCCAGCACCCCACCGGCTCCCCCCTCGACACCCAGGCCGCCCAACACCTTCTCGAAGCGGGTGCCGCCGCGGCTGGCGTCAAGAAGGGCGTGATGATGAAAAGCCTGCGGGCCGCCCTGCTCGGTTCCCTGCAGGGGCCCGATCTGCTCACCTCCTGGCAGCTGCTCCACCAGATCGGCGAAGACCAGAAGCGCTTGGCGGCCGCCCTCCCGGGCTAAACCTCCGGAGCCTCCAGCCCAGCCTTCAGCCCACAGCAACAGAGCCCTGAGGCCGTCAATTGTCGATGCTGCCGTAGAGAGGCTCCACCCGCAGGCCAATGATGTTTCCGGCCCGCACCAGCAGATACTCCCCGTCGAGTTCACTGATCGGCACGTTGATGAACGTGTCGGGGGATGCGCCCCCGTGAAGGGCGCTGGTGTACCACTGCTGAAAGGCCTCCAGGGTGGGGAACTGCACCACTTCCTCATGGCCGCTGCTCAGAAGCAGGTGGATGGCATAGCAACGGAGGATGCGAGACATGGGGGAGGGCCACAACAAAGGGCTGGGGCGGTTGGTCAGCCCGGCAATAGAGAGGGTGGCGGGGCTGGCCCTGGCGGGTCAACCCCACGCAAACCACTTCACCGCCCCAGCATCGCAGCAGATCCAACACCTGTTCCCCGCGGCCATGGAGCCCCCCCCGCTGGCCCCACCCCACCCAGATCCTTGGCGGGGGCCCGGAGGGATCAGGGGGCTGGGCCGCGAGCCAGTCCAGGCCAGTGGCCAGCCAGCCATCGCAGTGCTCCCCCACCGGCTCCAGGGCCCGGCGCAGCAGGGCCGGATCCGGACCCACCCGAGCAAAGAGATTCATCACCAGCAGGCGGCCATGGCCCCAGCGGCCCGCCAATGCCCGCAGGCGGCGAAGGGTGGGGTCATCTCGCTCCCCATCCGCCCTGGAGGGATTCAATCCCAGGAACAGCACGGCGCTGCCCGCCGGCTGGCACGGGCGCACCAGCCACCAGCGGTAACGGCCGCAGCCGCTGAAGGCAGCGGCCCCTGCGCTTCCATTCCAGGAGGCCGGCACTGGAAAAGGATCTGGCAGGCTGAGGCGACTCGGGGAGGAACAACGGTTGGCCATGGCAGATCCCAAACCTCTCCTGCTGCTGGTCGATGGCCATTCCCTGGCCTTCCGGAGCTTTTATGCCTTCGCCAAGGGGGGGGATGGGGGGCTGTCCACCAAGGAGGGGGTGCCCACCAGCGTCACCTTCGGCTTTCTGAAAAGCCTGCTCGACACCTGTACGGAATGGCGCCCCGAAGGGGTGGCCATTGCCTTCGACACCGCCGAACCCACGTTTCGTCACGAGGCGGATGAAACCTACAAGGCCAACCGGGACGTGGCGCCCGAACACTTCTTTTCCGATCTCCAGAACCTCCAGGAGATCCTCCAGGAGCAGCTAGATCTGCCCCTGGTGATGGCCCCGGGCTACGAAGCCGATGATGTGCTCGGCACCCTGGCCGAGAGGGGGGCCAAGGAGGGCTGGAGGGTGCGCATCCTCTCCGGCGACCGGGATCTGTTCCAACTGGTGGATGACGAACGGGATATTGCCGTGCTCTACCTGGGGGGTGGCCCCAACAACCGGGGCTCGGGCCCCCGGGAGATTCGCCGGGAGGAGGTGGTGGAGAAGCTGGGGGTGCCCCCGGAAGACGTGGTGGATCTCAAGGCCCTCACGGGGGACAGCTCCGACAACATCCCCGGGGTGCGGGGTGTCGGACCGAAAACGGCCATCACCCTGCTCCAGGCCCACGGCAGCCTGGATGGGATCTATGGGGCGCTCGATGCCCAGAAGGGCAGCCTGCGCACCAAGCTCCAGGACGGCCGGGAGAGCGCCTTTCGCTCCAGGCATCTGGCCGCCATCCACCGGGACGTGCCCCTTTCCGCTTCCCCCCGGTTGACCCTGGGCCAGGTGAAGCCAGAAGAGCTTGGGGAACGGCTCCAGGCCCTGGAATTGTTCAGCCTGCTCCGCCAGACGGCCCGTTTCACCAGCACCTTTTCCAGCGGACACCCCGAAGCCGCCGCCAGCAACGCCGAGCCCGACGCGCCGACCAAGCGGACCAAAAAAGCAGCGGGCAAGGCCGCCCAGGAGCACGCTTTCGATCCCCAGACCAACGGGGATCAGCCAGGGAATCTTCTCCCGGAAGGGGATCGGCCAGCGGCGGTCCGGCCCGAGCTCCACCCCGCCCTCATCCACAGCGAGGAGGCGCTCCAGCAACTGCTGCAACGGCTGATGGCCTGCGGGGAGGCCACGGCCCCCGTGGCGCTCGACACGGAAACCACCTCCCTCAATCCCTTCCGCGCCGAATTGGTGGGCGTGGGGCTGTGCTGGGGCGCGGGGCCCAACGACTTGGCCTACATCCCCCTGGGCCACCGGATGGAGAGCCCCCCTTCTCTGCTGCCCGAGGCCACCAGTGAGCCGCGCGAACCCCAGCTGAAGCTGGAGACGGTGCTCCAGGCCCTGGGCCCCTGGCTGGGGAGCGAGGCCCACCCCAAAACTCTGCAAAATGCCAAATACGACAGGTTGATCCTGATGCGCCATGGCCTGCCCCTGGCCGGGGTGGTGATGGACACCCTCCTGGCGGACTACCTGCGGGATCCCGCCGATAAACATTCCCTGGAGGCCATGGCCGAGCGGGAGTTCAACTTCACCCCCGACAGCTACACCAGCGTGGTGGGGAAGGGGAACAGTTTCGCCGATGTGCCCATCGTCGCTGCGGCCCAGTACTGCGGCATGGATGTGCACCTCACCTGGAAGCTCACCGGCCGGCTGGGGGACGAACTGGCGGCCCTGGGGCCTGCCCTTCCGGCCCTGCTCAAGGAGGTGGAGCTGCCCCTGGAGCCCGTGCTGGCCATCATGGAGGCCACGGGAATCCGCATCGACCAGGCCTACCTCAAGGAGTTGAGCCAGGAACTGGGGGCCCAGCTGGATCACCTGGAGGCCGAAGCCCAGGAGGTGGCCGGCCAGCCCTTCAACCTGGGGTCGCCAAAACAGCTGGAGGCCCTGCTGTTTGACACGCTGAAGCTTGACCGCAAGAAGTCGCGTAAAACCAAGACCGGTTGGAGCACGGACGCTGCCGTGCTGGAGCGCCTGGAGGACGACCATCCCGTCGTTCCCCTGGTGCTCAACCACCGCATCCTCAGCAAGTTGCGCAGCACCTACGTGGATGCCCTGCCCAGTCTGGTGGAGCCCGAAACGGGAAGGGTGCACACGGATTTCAACCAGGCAGTCACCGCCACGGGCCGCCTCTCCAGCAGCAATCCCAATCTTCAGAATATTCCCATTCGCACGGATTACAGCCGCCGAATCCGCAAGGCCTTTCTGCCAGAGGAAGGCTGGCAGATGATCAGCGCCGACTATTCCCAGATCGAACTCCGCATCCTCACCCACCTATCCGGAGAGGAGGTGCTCGTGGAGGCCTACAACAACGGCGACGATGTCCATGCCCTCACCGCCCGATTGCTGCTGGAGAAAGACTCCATCAGCGCAGAGGATAGGCGTCTCGGAAAGACCATCAATTTCGGGGTGATCTATGGCATGGGCGCACAGCGCCTCTCTCGGGAAACGGGCATCCCCCAGGCACGAGCCAAGGAGTTTCTGCAGCGCTTCCGGCAGCGCTATCCCAAGGTGTTCGCCTTCCTGGAGATGCAAGAGCGCCTGGCCCTCAGCAGGGGCTATGTGGAGACGATCCTCGGTCGCCGGCGCACCTTCCATTTCGACCCCGGCGGCCTGGGCCGGCATCGGGGCAAGGATCCCCTGGAGATCCCCATCGAAGGGGCCCGCCGGGGGGGGCTCGAAGCCCAGCAGCTGCGGGCGGCCGCCAACGCTCCGATCCAGGGATCCAGTGCGGACATCATCAAACTGGCCATGGTGCAGCTGTACCACGAACTGAACGCCCGAAACCTGCCGGCCCGGCTCCTGCTCCAGGTGCACGACGAGTTGGTGCTGGAAGCGGCCCCGGGAGCTCTTGCGGAGGTTCTCGCCCTTACGAAACGCACCATGGAGGGCGTGATCCAGCTGCGGGTGCCCCTCCTGGTGGAAACGGGGGTGGGAGCCAATTGGATGGAGACGAAGTAAGCCCTGATTTATGAGACACTTCAGCCGAGCTTGGGGATCGAGTGGGAACGGGCCAAACCAATCGAAAAGGCATCATCCTTGCCGGTGGAAGCGGAACCCGGCTAGCCCCCCTCACCTGCGCGGTGAGCAAGCAGCTGATGCCGGTTTACGACAAACCGATGATCTATTACCCGCTCACCACCTTGATGCTGGCGGGAATTCGGGAGGTGCTCATCATCACCACTCCCGCCGACCAACCTGCGTTCCAGCGGCTGTTGGGAGACGGCTCCAGCTGGGGAGTGAGCATCCAGTACGCCGCCCAACCCAGCCCGGACGGCCTGGCCCAGGCCTTCCTGATCGGCGCCGATTTCCTGGGGAACGCGCCCGCAGCCCTGGTGCTGGGCGACAACCTGTTCCATGGCCACGATCTCATCCCCCAGCTGCAGTCCAGCCAGGCCCTGGATGAGGGAGCCACGGTGTTTGCCTATCCCGTCAGGGATCCGGAGCGCTATGGGGTGGTGGAGTTCGATAGCAGGGGCCGGGTCATCAGCATCGAAGAAAAGCCCAAACAGCCCCGCTCGCGCTACGCCATCACCGGCCTGTATTTCTACGACGGCTCCGTGGTGGAGCGGGCTCGCCGGGTGACACCGTCAGCGCGGGGGGAATTGGAAATCACCGACCTCAACAAGCAATATCTCGACGCCGGGCTGCTGAGGGTGGAGCTGATGGGAAGAGGCATGGCCTGGCTGGATACGGGCACCCCCGACTCCCTGCATGAGGCATCCAGTTACATCCGCACCCTGGAGCATCGCCAGGGGCTGAAAGTGGGCTGCCCTGAGGAGGTGGCCTGGCGGATGGGCTGGATTGATGACAGCCAGCTGGGCCAGCTGGCCGAACCCCAGAGGAAGAGCGGCTACGGCACATACCTTCTTCAGTTGCTCGAGAGCCCCCATGCAGGTTGAGCCCCTTGCCATTGCCGGCCCCCTGTTGCTCACCCCCCAGGTGTTCGGCGATTCCCGCGGCTACTTTCTGGAAAGCTGGAACCAGAATCGCTTTGCCGAGGCCCTTGAGCTCCCAGTGGAGGAGGTGCCCACCTTTGTTCAAGACAACCAATCCCGCTCCTCCCATCTCGTTTTGCGGGGGCTCCACTACCAACTTCCGCCCCATGCCCAGGGAAAGCTCGTGCGTTGTGTGCAGGGTGAAATTTTTGATGTGGCCGTGGACATCCGGCGCCAGTCGTCCACCTTTGGCCAGTGGATCGGAGCCCGGCTCAGCTCCGAGAACCATGCCCAGCTCTGGTTGCCTGGGGGCTTCGCCCATGGCTTTCTGGTGCTGAGCGAGAGGGCGGAGGTGCTCTACAAAACCACCGACTTCTGGGACAAGGCCACCGAGCGATCCATCCGCTGGGATGACCCCGCCCTGGCCATTGCCTGGCCCCTTCCCGCAGACGGAACCGCCCCGAGCGTTTCGAAAAAAGACCTCCTGGCGCCCACCCTGGAGGAGGCTGCGGAAGCCGGGGATGTCTTCCCATGACGGCACCGATGAAGGTGCTGATCACTGGATGCAACGGGCAGCTGGGCCAGGCCCTACTGGCCGCGATCCCTGAGGGCATGGAGGTGATTTCGCTGAGGCGCGACGGCGTGGATCTGGCGAATGCCTCGGCGTGCCGGCAAGTGGTGCGGGAACACCAGCCCGACTGGCTCCTCAACGCCGCGGCCTACACCGCCGTGGATCGGGCGGAGAGCGAGCCGGATCTGGCCCTTCGGGTGAATGGGGAAGCCCCCGGGGCCTTCGCCGAGACGCTGGCAGAAACGGGCGGCCACCTCCTGCAGATCAGTACGGATTTCGTGTTCAACGGGCAGCAGGGCTCCCCCTATCGGCCCGACCAGTCAAGGGATCCCCTTGGGGTGTACGGGGCCAGCAAGGCCGAAGGGGAGCGGCGGGTGATGGAAGCCCTGCCCCCCGAGCGCTTTTGCCTGTTGCGCACCAGCTGGGTCTATGGCCCCGTGGGCCAGAACTTTTGTCTCACCATGCTCCGGTTGCACCGGCAAAAAGCGGCCGCCGGAGAATCCCTGGGCGTGATCGCCGATCAGGTGGGCTGCCCTACCGCTACCCACACCCTGGCTTCGGCCTGCTGGCGGGTGATCCAGCGCAACATCCACGGCATCCACCACTGGAGCGATGCGGGCGCGGCCAGCTGGTACGACTTTGCCGTGGCCATCGGGGAACTCGCCGTGGCCCAGGGGGTTCTGGCCACGGCCGCCCAGGTGCGTCCGATCGGTACGGAGAACTACCCCACGCCGGCCCGCCGACCCTCCTATTCCCTGCTGGACTGCCGGTCCACCCGCACGGTGCTGGAGTTGGCGCCCCTCCACTGGAGGGAGGCCCTGGCCCAGGTGTTGGCCCGCCTACCCGCCTCCGCCTGAATCCCCCCCGTTGCCCACCTGCAACCCAGCCCCCATCCCGCCACCCGAAACCCATGGTTGATCTCCCCACCCTCCTTGCCGGACGCCGCCGCCTCCTGGTCACCGGGGGGGCAGGTTTCATCGGTGGGGCCGTGGTGCGCCGACTGCTGCGGGAGAGCGACTGCACGGTCTTCAACCTCGACAAATTCGGCTACGCCAGCGATCTCACCAGCATCGAGGCCCAGCTGGCGGAGACCGGCGAACCCAGCAGCCGCCACCAGCTCCTCAAGGTGGATCTGGCCGACGGGGAGGCCACCCGGGCGGCGGTGGAGCAGGCCGATCCCGATCTGGTGATGCACCTGGCCGCCGAAAGTCATGTGGATCGCTCCATCGAGGGGCCGGAAGCCTTCATCACCAGCAATGTGCAGGGCACCTTTTCCCTGTTGCAGGCCGTGCGGGCCCACTGGCAGGGCCTGGATGGGGAGCGCAGGGAGCGCTTCCGTCTGCACCACATCAGCACCGATGAGGTGTTCGGTTCGCTCGGGGCGGAGGGGAGATTTTCCGAAACCACCCCCTACGACCCCCGCAGCCCCTACTCCGCCAGCAAGGCCGCCAGCGACCACCTGGTGAACGCCTGGCACCACACCTATGGCCTACCAGTGGTTCTCACCAACTGCAGCAACAACTTCGGCCCCTGGCAGTTTCCGGAGAAGCTGATTCCCGTGGTGATCCTCAAGGCCCTGGCCGGAGAGCCCATCCCGGTGTATGGCGATGGGCTGAATGTGCGCGACTGGCTCTATGTGGAAGATCATGTGGACGCTCTCCTATTGGCGGCCACCCGAGGGGAGAGCGGCCGAAGCTACTGCGTGGGCGGCCACGGGGAGCGCACCAACCGCCAGGTGGTGGACGCCATCTGCACCCTGATGGACCAACTCCATCCCCAGGGGGCTCCCCACAGCCAGCTGATCACCTCGGTCACCGACCGGCCAGGCCATGATCGCCGCTATGCCATTGATCCCAAACGGATCACCGAGGAACTGGGCTGGGTCCCCCGCCACAGCTTTGAAGAGGGACTGGCGGAAACCGTGGCCTGGTATCTGGCCCAGGAGCCCTGGTGTCGGGCCGTGCGCGAACGGGCCCAGTATCAGGGCGAGCGCATCGGTCTGGCGGGACGGGTCTGAAGGCAGGCGCCCGCCTACGGTGCCTGCTGGACGTCAGCTCCGGCCCTCGGCCGGATGTGCCCTTGCCGCTGAGGCTCACCAACACCCTCACCCGTCGCCTGGAGCCCTTCGAGCCCATCGAGCCCGGACGGGTTTCGATCTACTGCTGTGGCATCACGGTCTATGACCTGTGCCACCTGGGCCACGCCCGCAGCTACATCGTCTGGGATGTGCTTCGGCGTTACCTGATGTGGCAGGGCTATGCGGTCACCTACGTGCAGAACGTGACCGACATCGACGACAAGATTCTGCAGCGGGCCGCCCAGGAGGGCAGCTCCATGGAGGAGGTGAGCGAACGCAACCTGCAGCGGGCCCTGGAAGACCTGGGCCAGCTGAACATCCTGCCGCCGGATCGCATGCCTCGGGCCACCCGCAGCCTGGAGGGCATTCGCGAGTTGATCGGCGAACTGCAGCACAAAGGCATGGCCTACTGCGCCGATGGCGATGTGTATTTCTCGGTGATGGGCTATCCCGAGTACGGAAAACTCAGTGGGCGGGATCTGCAGCAACAGGAGGAGGGGGCCAGTGGCCGGGTGCGGGCGGAGGAGGAAGCCCGCAAACACCACCCCTTCGACTTCGCTCTCTGGAAGGGCGCCAAACCCCAGGAGCCCAGCTTCCCGTCTCCCTGGGGTCCGGGCCGGCCGGGGTGGCACATCGAATGCTCGGCCATGGTGCGAGAGGAGCTGGGCGACACCATCGATCTGCACCTCGGTGGAGCCGACCTGATCTTTCCCCATCACGAGAATGAAATCGCCCAATCGGAAGCGGCGAGCGGCAAACCGCTGGCCCACTACTGGCTGCACAACGGCATGGTGAATGTGGGCGGTGAAAAGATGTCCAAATCCCTGGGCAACTTCACCACCATCCGTGCCCTGCTCGAGAGCGGCGTCAGCCCAATGACCCTGCGCTTCTTCGTGTTGCAGGCCCATTACCGCAAACCGCTGGATTTTGTGGCGGCAGCCCTGGAGGCTGCCGCCACCGGCTGGAAGGGCCTCAATGCCGCCCTCTCCCTCCGGAAGCGCCATGGGGACGTGCTGAGCTGGGCTGGCGCCGAGGGCATGGAGTCTGAAGCCCTGGGCCCTGAGCTGGCCGGCAGCCGGCAGCGCTTCATCGCCGCCATGGACGATGACCTCAACACCTCCGCCGCCCTCGGGGAATTGTTTGAGCTGGCCCGCCCCCTGCGGGCCCTGGCCAACCAGCTTCAGATCAACGAGGCCCCCACCCCGGCCCAGCGGCAGCTGCACCCCCGCTGGCAGGTGCTGGTGGAGCTGGCGGGCGTGCTGGGGTTGGAACCGGAGGACGAAAGCCCGACGGCGACAGGGGAGGGGTTGGCCCCAGAAGCCATTGAGGCCCTGGTGGAGCAGCGCAGGGAGGCCAAGGCGGCCCGCAACTTCGCAGAAGCGGATCGCATCCGGGCCGAACTGCGCGATCAGGGAGTGGAGCTGGTGGACAAGCCCGGCGGGGTGACGGTCTGGATCCGGGAGTGAATCCCCTGCCGCTGGCGGCCTTCGGCCTGGCCAGCCTGGCGGTGATGGGCAATGACGCCCTCCAGACCCTGGGACCCTTTCTCTCAGCCCAGCGCTGGCGCACCAGCCGGCTGGGCCAGGGGCTGTTCCTCGCCGGGCTGCTCTGTGCCGTGCTCCTGCTGAGCTGGTGGGCCGGCGCCGGGGATCCGGCCTGGGGCCGGCTGGAGCGCTTTCCCCTCCCGGAGCGCTGGCGCTGGATCGACCTGCTGCCCCTGCTGACCCTGCTGGCCCTTACCCGCTTTGGCCTGCCCGTGAGCACCTCCTTCCTGGTGCTCACGGCCGTGGCCCCCCTCGAGCTGGAAGGGATGCTCAGAAAATCCCTGGCTGGCTATGGCCTCGCCTTCCTGGTGGCGGCGCTGGTTTACGGACTCTTCTCTCCTTGGCTCGAAGGGATACGGGGGGGGCCTGGGTTGCCCTCCACGGAGCCCGAGTCGCCATCTAGGGGCCCCAACCCTTGGACCGCTTTGCAATGGCTAGCTACGGGGGCGCTCTGGAGCCAGTGGCTCATCCAGGATCTGGCCAACATCTATGTCTACCTGCCCCGCCGGCTCAACCTGGCGGAGCTGCTGGTGAGCCTGGTGGTGCTCTGCGGCGCCGTTGGGCTGATGGTCGCCCTGGGGGGCGGCCCGATCCAGGGGAGGCTGCGAAGCAAGTGCCGCCTGCAGGATCCCCGCTCCACCAGCCTGATCAGCCTGCTTTACAGCCTGGTGCTGCTGGCCTTCCTGGGGGGCAACCGGCTGCCGATGAGCACCTCCTGGCTTTTTCTGGGCCTGCTGGCGGGCCGGGAGCTGGGCCTGGCCTGCCGGGGCCTGGGGCGTCCAGCCCGGGCGATCCTGGCCGATCTCAGTCTTGATCTCCTGCGGGCGGGGGCGGGACTGGCGACGAGCCTGGCGGTGGCCCTGCTGGTGGCCGCTGATCCCGCATGAGGGCCTCAATCTTGCGGATCCGCACCAGGGTGCTGCGCCACACCTCCAGGCGAAACCGCTGGCTGTCCTCTCCTCCCTCCGCTTCCTGGGCCGCCTGGGCCACCAGCGCCTCCGGATCCTCACCCCGCTCGAAGGCGTCCCAGAGCTCCCGCTCCAGCCTGGCCCGGGCGATGAAGTTCCACCGATCCAGCCAGGCCATGGGATGCACTCCGCTGGGCCCAGTCAACCGCGTCACCCCGCCGGGGACGGTGGGAGACTGGGCACCTTCGCCGGCGGAGAAGGTGAGATGAAGGCCATCAGCGTGCTGGGCTCCACGGGCTCCATCGGCACCCAAACCCTGGAGATCGTGGAGGAGTTTCCCGATCGCTTCCAGGTGGTGGCCCTCACCGCCAACCGCAATCTTGATCTGCTGATCGAGCAGATCCTGCGGCACCAGCCTGAGGTGGTGGCGCTGGCGGATGGGGAAGAAGTGGCGACTCTGAGGGAGCGGCTGGCCTCCTTGGAGCCCGAGCGGCGTCCGCCCCGGCTGCCCCAGATTTTGGGGGGGAATGAGGGGCTGGAGGCCGCCGCCGCCTGGCCCACCGCCGATCTGGTGGTGACGGGCATCGTGGGCTGCGCGGGCCTGCTGCCCACCCTGGCCGCCATCCGGGCCGGGAAAGACCTGGCCCTGGCCAACAAGGAAACCCTCATCGCCGCGGGGCCGGTGGTGCTGCCGGAGCTGGAGAAGAGCGGCAGCCGGCTGCTGCCGGCAGATTCGGAGCACTCGGCCATCTTCCAGTGCCTGCAGGGCACCCCCTGGCCCGACACCGCCCGCCTCTGCATCGGCCGCCCCACGCCGGGCCTGCGCCGCATCCAGCTCACCGCCAGCGGCGGCGCCTTCCGCGACTGGGATCCGGCCGATCTGACCAAGGCCACGGTGGCCGATGCCACCAGCCATCCCAACTGGACGATGGGGCGCAAGATCACGGTGGATTCCGCGAGCCTGATGAACAAGGGCCTGGAGGTGATTGAGGCCCACTATCTGTTTGGGCTCGACTACGACCACATCGAGATCGTGATCCACCCCCAATCCATCATCCATTCGATGGTGGAGCTGGCCGATTCCTCCGTGCTGGCCCAGCTGGGCTGGCCCGACATGAAACTGCCGATCTTGTGTTGCCTGAGCTGGCCCGAACGGATCGCCACGCCCTGGCGGCGCCTGGATCTCACCGAGGTGGGGGCCCTCACCTTCCGGCAACCCGACCCGGCCCGCTACCCCTGCATGGAGCTGGCCTACGCCGTAGGCCGGGCGGGGGGCACCATGCCGGCGGTGATGAACGCCGCCAACGAGCAGGCCGTGGCCCTTTTTCTGGAGGAGCGGGTGCATTTCCTGGATATCCCGCGGTTGATCGAGCGGGTGTGCGAGCGCCACAAGGCCGATCTCATGGCCCATCCCTCCCTGTCCGACGTGTTGGCGGTGGACGTCTGGGCCCGGGAGGCGGTGCGGGAGTCTGCAGCCCGGCTGAACGCCAAGGCCCCGGCGGCGCTGCCGGCGTGATTCCCGTTTCCCACCACCTGCTGCTCTGCGCCACGCCGAGCAAGGCGCTCTGCTGCCCCGATCCCGCCGTGGGCGCCGCCAGCTGGGACACCCTCAAGCGCCTTGTGCGAGAGCTGGAGCTGGACCATCCCGAGCGACCCGGCGGCATCGTGCTGCGCAGCAAGGCCGACTGCCTGCGCATCTGCGGCGAGGGGCCCGTGCTGCTGATCTGGCCCGAAGGCATCGTCTACGGCGGCGTAACGCCCGAGCGGATCGAAGCTATCCTGCGCACCCACGTGATCGGTGGCACCCCCATCGAGGAATGGATCCTGAGGCGGTATGGGCTGGTGGACCGGCCGTCCGCTCCTTGATGTCCCCCCATCTGCGGCGCCAGCCCCGGGATGTCAAGGCCGGTTGGAAGGGATCTTCCCCCCTGCCATCACAAGCCTGCGGCCCATAGGTTGGAACCCATTCCTGCTTCATGCCCCATGGCTTCCGCTCCCCTCCTCCCCGCCCTCGTGCAAGAGCGCACCGCGCTCGAGCCGATCGCCACGGTGTCCGTGCTTCTAGCCCTCCGCCCCGTGGTGAGCCAACTGCGCCAGGCCATAGAGGACCTTGCCAGCCACGAGGCCGAAAGGCTGGATTCCCTGCTCCAACGCACGGGAAGTGCCATCGTGTTCAGCGGCCACCCCAGCGCCGCCCGCCAGATGGCGAATCGGCTACGCCAGGCTGGCCTCACCACCTCCACCAACCTCCTCGCCCACCCGGTGAGCGTTTAAAGGCGCACCCTCCCCAGGGGTCAGCGGGTTGGGCCCACCACCCCGCTGAGCCCCCCCCCGTAGCCGCTCCAGCGGCCCAGCTCATCCAGGGTTTGCACCCCCTCCAGCCGCTGGCCACCCATTACCCAGGTGGGGTATGCGGCGATGCCGACTTTTCCGCACCGTGCCCGCTGCTCCTCCGTTTTTTCACATTCGACGTAGGGGAGCTGATTACCCGCCTCCTGGCCAAAGAGGTTTTTCTGTTTGAAGCACGCCGGGCACCACCAGGCGCCATAAAAGAGCACGCCCTTGCGACGCAGGTGCTCAACCAAGGCCAATTGATCAGCCGTGGAAGGCTGCAGGGCCGGCCCCAGAGTGGGAGAGGTGCTGACGCCAGCGCCTGGGGGCGCCCCCAGGGCCGGCACCATCGCGGCTCCGAATCCCCAGACCAGGGGCCCCAGAAGCGCGCTGACCAAGGTGGAAGCACGCCAGAGAGACGTTGGCACCAGCATCGGCAGAGGTAAAAAAACGAGATGACACCCTAGGGGGAATGGGTGCCCCGTTCGGCCTTCCCCCCATCCACATCAGCGCCAACGCAGGGCCAGGCTGAGAGAATGGCCCGAGGAAAGGTTCACCATGGCTGCTAACGGCTATCGCGACTACTTCAAGGTGCTGGAGGTGGAGCGAGGGGCCGATGCAGAAACGATCAAGCGATCGTTTCGCAAGCTCGCTCGCCAGTATCACCCGGATGTGAACCCTGGCGACAAGACCGCCGAGGCTCGCTTCAAGGAGATCAGCGAGGCCTATGAGGTGCTCTCCGATCCCGACAAGCGACGCCGCTACGAGCAGTTCGGCCAGTACTGGAGCCAGATGGGCGGCCCGGGAGGTGGGGGCGATGTGGATTTCGGCCGCTACGGAAACTTCGACGAGTTCATCAACGACCTGCTGGGCCGTTTTGGCGGCCCGGGCCCGGGCGGAGGGGGCTTCGGGGGCGGCTTCCCGGGGGGCTTCAGCGGTGGCTTCCCCGGCGGCTTTGGCAGTGGGTTCCCCGGTGGAGGGGGGCGCTCCGCCCCGGTGAACCTCGATGCGGAAGCCACTCTCACCCTCACCTACGGCGATGCCTTCCGCGGCTGCGAGCGTGCCCTGGCGGTGAACGATGAACGGGTGGAAGTGCGCATTCCGGCGGGGGTGAAACCCGGGGGCCGCCTGCGCTTGAAAGGCAAGGGCAATCTGCAGCCCGGCACGGGCCGCCGGGGTGATCTGTATCTGCAGATCGAGCTCCAACCCCATCCCATCTGGCGCCTCGACGGCGACCAGCTGCGGGCCGAGCTGCCCCTCAGCCTGGATGAGCTGGCCCTCGGGGGCGATGTTGTGGTGGCCACGCCGGATGGGGAGGCCACCGTGCAGGTGCCGCCGGGCATGAGCCTGGGCCGCAGCCTGCGGCTCAAGGGCAAGGGCTGGCCCCTGCGCAATGGTCGGGGCGACCTGCTGCTCACCCCCATCCTGAAGCTGCCCGAGGCCCTCAGTGAGCGCGAACGCCAGTTGCTCCAGGAGCTCCGCCAGGCCCGAAGCGCCGATCCCCGCCAGGGTTGGGTGGCCTCGGCCCGTTTGTGAGCCCATACCCCCGTCCCCTCAAGCGACTGGGGCTGGCCCTGGCTCTCGCCCTGCTGACCATCCTTCTGGCAGTGGCCTTCCTCACCCGCCCCACCTTCCAGAGCCCAACGGGGCCAAGGCAGGGGGGCACCACTACCGCACGTCCCGCAAATGCGGTGACCTATCCATCCAACACCCTGCCCCTGCAGGTGGGGATTCACGTCAAGAACATCTACAACCTGGAGCTGGAACGCCAGACGTTTTCGGCCGATGGCTGGTATTGGCTGCTGTGGGACCAACGGTTGCAGGAGGTGATCGAGCGGGAGAACATCGCCATCGACAAGTTGGTGGAATTCACCAACCAGGTGGAGACCTGGGATTCCAGGATCGAGCCAGAATCTGGCCAGCCCGAGCGAACTCCCGACGGGTCCTACAGCCAGATTTTTCGATTTTCAGCCCGCTTCTACATCGAATCCTTCGATCTCCACGATTCTCCCTTCGAGGTCATCCAACTGCCGCTGGTGATCGAAACGCGCCCGGAGGTTTTCAGCCTGGCTCGCCAAGGGGTGCGGTTGGAGCCCGCTCCCAATCTGCTCAAGCTCATTGGCGACTATGCGGATCTGGCGGGTTACAGCCTGAAGACAGGCAATCTGCAGCAACGGGTCAACTTCTACGACGCCTACGGCACCCACACCAATCGGGCCTTCAGCCAACTGGTGCTGAGGGTGGTTTACGGAAGCAACGTGCTGGCCGCCTTCACCAAATGGGTGCTGCCCCTGATGATCGTGATGATCATCGTGCTGCTAGCCCCAAGCCTGGAAGGTTCCCTCGGCGAAATCCGGCTGGCCATCCCTTCCACCGCCATCCTCTCCCTGGTGTTTCTGCAGCAGACCTACCGATCCGAACTCCCGGCCACGCCCTATCCCACCTTCCTCGACCAGCTCTATGCCTACAGCTATGTCGTGGCCGTGGGGCTGTTCGTGCTGTTTGTCTGGAGCTCCAACCTCTTCGAGGCCACACCAGCAGACCAGCAGGAGCGCGTACGGCAGCGCATTAACCGCATCGATGCCCTCTGCCAGAGGGGTGCCTGCGTGGGGCTGGGGATCTGGGCCGTGCTGGCCTGGTTGTTGTAAGGCGTCCAATCCGTAGGATCCAGCCAGACCGTTCTCCCCTATGGAGCTCACCTACCGGCCGCGCCGCCTGCGGCGCACCCCAGCCCTGCGGGCCCTGGTGCGCGAGCACCACCTCGCCCCCACAGATTTCATCTATCCCCTGTTTGTGCACGAAGGGGCCGGCAATGAGCCCATCGGGGCCATGCCGGGGGCCCACCGCTGGAGCCTGGATGGACTGGTGGAGGAGGTTGGGCGGGCTTGGGATCTAGGCATCCGCTGCGTGGTGCTTTTCCCGAAGGTGGCCGATGGCCTCAAAACCGAGGACGGAGCGGAGTGCTTCAACGAGCACGGCCTGATTCCCCGGGCCATCCGCCGGCTGAAGCAGGTGCATCCCGGCATGGCGATCATGACCGATGTGGCCCTCGATCCCTACTCTTGCGACGGCCATGACGGCATCGTGTCGAGCGACGGAGTGGTGCTCAACGACGACACCGTGGAAATCCTCTGCCGCCAGGCGGTGGCGCAAGCCCGGGCCGGCGCCGACCTGATCGGCCCGAGCGACATGATGGACGGTCGGGTAGGCGCCATCCGGGAGGCGTTGGATGTGGAGGGCTTCAGCGATGTGGGCATCATCAGCTACACCGCCAAATATGCCTCCGCGTACTACGGCCCCTTCCGCGAAGCCCTCGATTCCGCACCCCGCCCCTCCAGCGGCAAGCCGATCCCGAAGGACAAGTGCACCTATCAGATGGATCCGGGCAACGGTCGGGAAGCCCTGGTGGAAGCGGAGCTGGATGAGGGTGAAGGGGCCGACATCCTGATGGTGAAGCCTGGGCTGGCCTACCTGGATGTGATCTATCGCCTGCGGCAGGAGAGCGATCAGCCCATCGCGGCTTACAACGTGAGCGGCGAATACGCCATGGTGAAGGCGGCGGCCGAACGGGGCTGGATCGATGAGCGGGCGGTGGTGCTGGAAACCCTGCTCTGCTTCAAGCGGGCCGGAGCCGATCTGATCCTGAGCTACCACGCCACCGAAGCCGCTGGCTGGTTAAGGGAGGGGTGACCATCAGCCCCCTTGAATGCGGCGCTCCAGCTCCTCCCGCAGCTGGCAAATCTGGGAGAGCAAGCGCTCCCGGGGAGCCGGCAGAGGCGTGTCTTCCGGGGAGTTGCGGGCCTTGACCGCAAATGGCGCCAGCTCGAGCAGATCATCCGACAGGGACACACCGGCAAGCTGTTGAAGGCGCCCCAGGTCATGGCTGAGAGGCGGTTGGCCATCGGCCAGCACGATGAAGCCCTTGAGCAGACTCTCCACGCTTTGCTGGGCCAGAAAGCCCCAATTCTCCTGGGCGAAGGCTGGATCAAGGCTGGCGGCGAGGGACGTTTCGTGACGCAGGGCCAACCGCAGGATGGCGCGAGCATCCTCCTCAGGGGGCATGGATGGGCCTCCCTTCGCGGTGAATATGGCCGAGCACATGCCAGCGGGATCCGGCCCAGTGGGAGGCTGTGGGGGCATCGGTGATCAGCAGGTCGAGATCAACGGGCAGCAGAGGCAGGAGCAGGGCCCGAGCGCGGGAGCGCAGCGCCCGTTCCCGCTCCTGGGTGAGAGAGCCAGCAACGATCAGCAGCAGGCCGAGATCGGAGCCGGGGCGCGCCTCTCCGCGGGCGCGGGAGCCGAAGAGCACCAAGCCGGGTGCTTCCGGATCGCCTGCCAGCTGGGCCAGAGCGGCAGTGAAGTTCCCATGGACTGAAGCCTACATAGGCCCTCGCATAGTTCAGCTATGCAGAAGGAGCTTTTCAAGTGCTGTTGCAGCGTCTAAATCCAGCGCGCCGATCGCTCAGCACAGGCCACGGTCAAACAAGAAAAAACCCGCCGAAGCGGGTGCTGGAGTCAGGATTGAGATGCAGAGCCAATTCGCTTCCGCAGACGGCGACTGAAGGAGTAGCTCGCCGCAGCGCCAAGAATGGGAAGCGGACCGGGAACAGGACTCAGGGAGGAGGCAGTGATTTGTGATGGAGCACCATAATTAGAGGAACGCGAATCCGCCGAGGCAAACCCCGCGAAAGATGGCCATGGCCGGCTCCGCACTGCCCACTGCGTGGAGCTTCTTCTTCAGGCGCGACATCCGCATCTCCAGGGTGTGCTTGCCTTTGTCGTCCAGTTCGAGCTCCAAGATCTCCATGGGGTTACCCCGATTCAGTGGACAGGTGCCAGGTCATCTCTAGTTTAAGTTTACGCCGATCGATGTACTGTTGCTCGTAGTCAATCGGGCTGAGGTAAGCAATCGTTGAGTGACGCCGCTCTCGGTTGTAGTAGCCATCGATCCAGAACGCCAATTCTCTGATCAGTTGTTGGGGGCTGAGCAGGGTTTTGGCGTCATCATCGAGCCCCAGTTCATGTTTGATGGTGGAGAAAAAGCTCTCCACCACTGCGTTGTCCCAACAGCAGCCCTTGGCTGACATGCTGCAACTGATCTGGTGGTCCTCCAGCTGTTGCCGGTAGGCCGTCGCCCGGTATTGGCTCCCCTGATCGGTGTGGATCAGGAGCTGGTCGGGTTCGATCTGGCGTTGCCCCAGGGCCCGGTTCAGGGCCTCCAGCACCAACGTCGTTTCCATGGTGGCGCCCATGGCCCAGCCGACCACACGGCGGCTGTACAGATCGATCCAGACCGCCAGATACCGCCAACCCGCTGTTGTCCGGAGATAGGTGATGTCACCAGCCCAGCAGCGGTTGGGTGCAAGGGGCGAAAAGTCTTGTTGCCGGTGGTTCTCGGCGACGCCTGCGGCCCTGCCGCTGCTGTTGCGGCAGGGCCTGAACCCTCGCCTGGTTTGGGCCTTGAGCACGGCCCTGCGCATCAACCGGGCAACCCGATGCCGGCCCACCTTGAGGCCAGCGGCCCTGAGCTCTTGATGGACCCGCGGTGCACCGTAGAAGCCGCGGTGCCGATGGAACACCGTTTGGATCTGAGCCGTGATGGCCGCGTTCTCCTGAGCCCGTGGACCCGGGTTGTGCTGCCGCTGCCGCCAGTCGTAGAAGCCGCTGCGGGCTACCCCCAGTTGCCTGCAGAGCCAGGCCGTGGAGAAGCGATCCGACAGGCGGCTGATCAGCCGAAACCTCTCGGCGGCAGCTGCTCCTTGCATCTACAAGGCGAAGCCGAGTGGGCCGGAGGCCGTAGTGTGCTGCCGCCAGCCTGAAAAAATCTTTCTCCCTCCGCAGCTCTCGATTTTCCTTTCGCAGCCTGGCCAGCTCGGCTCTCTCCTCGCTGGTGAGCTGTCCCTGATCAGGGGGACCAAAATCACCCCGGTCGATTCGAGCCTGCCGAACCCACTTGGCCAGGCTGCTGGTGGATAGGCCAAGTCGCTGGGCCACAGCGTTGCAACTCAGGCCTTCTCTCAGGCAGAGCTCAATGGCTTCCTGCTTCTGCTGCGCCGTGAACCGGCGCCTTGCCTTGGTTGGATTGGTCATCAGTAGACAGTCTGAGGGTCATGGCGTGTCTCCTATTGACCTGTCCGTGATTTTGGGGGAACCCCACCCCGGGCCGAGATCCTGGTGGGCATAGCGGCGTCCGGCGGGCGACGCCTCCAGGGTGGCAGGAAGTGGGTATCCTATGGAATGAAGACGGATGGGAGAACTGGTCCAGGTCCCCAACACGCCGGAGCATCACCGACCTGGTTCAGAATCCGCCGTGAAGCCACAAAAAAGCCCCGGTAAAACCAAGGGCTATCGGCGAGAAGCGCAGAGGCTCAGCCCTTGGCGGGAGTCTTGCTGAGCTGGATGCGCTGGCGCAGGCGGCGGCTGAATCCGAAGGCTGCAGCAGCGCCGAAGAGGGGCAGGGGGCCAGGCGTCTCATTCACTGGTCCGCGAACGTTCAGGTTGATCGTTTCGCCGTTCAGTAGGGTCCACGTGCCGAGAGATCCGGTCGCGGGGGTAAGCCCGATCTCTGCCAGGGATGTGTTTTCGAAGATCGCCGTACTAAGGAAGGGCGAAGCCGAGACATAATTCTGATCGATACCAAGCTTGAGAGGCGTTGCAAATATTGCCGTAGCCAAACCTTCAACAGATGAGGCGGGAGCCAGGAAAGCTGCCCCCGCCTTAAAAATATTAGGACCTGAAAGATCATACATATACATGGGATCTTTTGGCCCGGTGCAGACGCAATAGGCATCAGGCTTCACAATGACAAGCCCATCAAAAAAGCATTGGTCTGAACCAATCGATGCAGGCAGAGTCAGAGACCCGCTCGTTTCAACAATAAGACTATCACCAGATTCAAAAATATCAAAACTTAGGCTAGCGTTTGCCGGTTCCAAAAGAAATTGGAATGGAGTGAATAGTGCTCCCAAAACAAGAAGAGAAGGAAATGTACGGAACATAAGATTCATTTTTTTACATTTCAAATCAAATTTAATCTCAGTGCCAGTGCCAGTGTTGTAATATTTCGTTATTCAGCCTATCTTCCGCCCAGTCTTTTCGGGCCAGCGTCTCTACTCCGGCACCACCTGCAGCAGACAGCGTTCAATTCCTGTGTGGAGGCTCTACAGGCGCAGCGCCGCCGGATCCACCCGCTCCCCATCCGCCTCTTCCCGTTGCCAGCGCTCGCGCAGCTGAACAGGATCCTTGCTCCATCGACAGCCCGACCAAGGTTTCAGTTGCTACCCCAGTCCTCCATCTCCCTGAGCCAGAGCGATCAAGTCCTGCAGCCAACAATCAAAAGCCTCCAGCTCGCTCAGCCAGCGGGGCCAGAGCTTCAGGGCTCCCTCCAGGCGTTGCCACACCAGATCGGGATCCAGGTCGTCGGCATAGCGATGGCGCACCAGATGGCGAAAGGCCAACAGCTCCCCGAGAGCACGGGCTGTGGCCTCAGACAGCAACGCTGGTCGGCGATCCGTCGCCAGGGTGAGGCGATCCAGAAGACGCCGATGCCAATCCGTACCCTCGGGTGTGCCCCCGTTCAACACCCGCACCACCTGCAGCAGGCAGCGTTCGATTCCTGTATAGAGGCTCTGTAGGCGCAGCGCCGCCGCATCCACCCGCTCCCCATCCGCCCCTTCCCGTTGCCAGCGCTCGCGCAGCTGAACCAGGCTCTCCACCTGGGTGTGCAGCCGACGCCGTTCCACGGCCAGGTCGGTGGAGAGGTCTTGCAGGCGTTGGGCTGGGAGGGGATCGGTAGCCATGGCCTTCAGGGAAGCGCCTGCCCTCGCTGGCGGATGCGCTCCTGCCAGGGCACGGGCAACGCCTCCAAACGCACCAGATCCACCGCCACAGGGGAGCCGCCGAGGGTCAGCAGCTGGGCATCGGCACAGCGTTCCGCCAGGGCCAGAGCTTCCAGGAGGGCCTCGCGGGGCAGCCCTTCCACAGCTAGGTCCAGATCGGAGCCGTCGCGAAAGCCGGGCCCGAGCACCGAACCAAACAGCCTTACACCCACTTCGGGCCAGAGCCCTTGCAACTCCTTTGCCACGGCTTTGGCCACCACCAGCAGCTGATGACGGCGCTCCTCAAGAGCGTCGGATTCCCTGGCCCAGAGCTGGCGCCAGTGCTGTCGTTGGGCCGCTGTCAAGGTCATGCCCACAACCTAGCGGCGCTCTTGTCCCAAGCCTGCAGCGCCCCTGCCCGCGGCCGCCGACCCCTTGCGGGAGAATGGACCCAGTGATGGTCTTCCCCATGGCGCCGGCCGCTGCCGTTCATCGCCTCGGCCACGTGGCCCTGCGGGTGCAGGACATGGCGCGGGCCAAGCGCTTCTATGAAACCCTCGGCCTTCGCCTCACCTGGGAGGCCGACGACTGGTGCTATCTGCAATGGCCCCAGACCGGTGAGGGCATCGCCCTCTTAAGTCCTGGCTACACAGCGGCTGGTCCCCACTTCGCCTTCCACTTCCAGCGCCGCGCGGAGGTGGATGCGGTGCGCAACCAGCTGGTGGCCGAGGGGCACACCTGCGGCCCCGTGCACGACCACCGAGACGGCACGGCCTCTTTCTATATGCAGGATCCGGAAGGAAACTGGCTGGAGATGCTCTACGAACCCTCCCCAGGCCTGCCCTCCAATGTCGGTGCGGAGCCCATCCCCCTCACCTATCCCACCAGCCCAGCGTGACCGCAGGGATTGGGGCCGAAGCCCTGGAACTGCTGGAGTGGTCCCGCCTCTGCGGCCAGGTGGCCAGCTTCGCTGTCACCACCAGCGGCAAGCGGTTCTGCCAGGCCCTGCCCCTCGCCGCCACCCCGGCCGAAAGCCAGGAGCTGCTGGGGGAAACCACCGAACTCCTGGCCCTCGATGGTCTCACCGAGGGGGGCCTGAGTTTTCAGGGGGTGTCCGACCTGAGCAGCACCGTGGCCCTTTGCGCCAAAGGGGGCACCGCCGCTGGAGAGGCCCTCCTGGAGGTGGCCACCACCCTGGCCGCCGCCCGGCGCCTGCGGCGCCAGATCGATGAGCCCACCCTGCGGCCCATCACCACCACCCTGATCGACAGTCTGCGCACTTTCCCGGAGCTGGAGCAGCGGCTGCAGTTCTGCCTGGAGGAGGGCGGCCGGGTGGCGGATCGGGCCAGCCCCGCCCTGCAGGGCCTGCGGCGCCAGCTGGCAGGCGTGCGTGCCGAACGGCGGGAGCGGCTCCAGGACCTGCTGCGCCGCTGGGCCCCCTCCCTGCAGGACACGGTGATCGCCGAGCGCAATGGTCGGCCCGTCCTGGCGGTGAAGGCCGGGGCGGCCGCCCAGCTGCCGGGGCTGGTGCACGACAGCTCCTCCTCCGGCAGCACGGTGTTTCTCGAACCCCAGGCCGTGATCCCCCTGGGCAACCGCATCCGCGAACTAGAGGGAGAGGAGCGGGAGCTGGAGGAAGCGGTGCTACGGGAGTTGAGTGGCCTGGTGGGCGAACAGAGCAAGGCCCTGCAGCATCTGCAGGGCGTGCTGCTGCGGTTGGAGGCTGCCCTGGCCCGAGCCCGCTACGGAGCCTGGCTGGGGGCCCTGCGGCCGGAGATCTCCCCGGATCACCTAGCCCCCTGGGCCCTGGAGGGCCTGCGCCATCCCCTGCTGCTCTGGCAGGAGCGCAAGGAGACCGGCCGGCAGGTGGTGCCGGTGAGCGTGCGGGTGGCCGAGCCCGTGAGGGTGGTGGCCATCACGGGCCCGAACACCGGTGGCAAGACCGTCACCCTCAAGGCTGTCGGGCTGGCGGCCCTGATGGCCCGCGCCGGCCTGTTTCTGCCTAGCAGCTCTACCCCAAGGCTGCCCTGGTGCGCCCAGGTGCTGGCGGACATCGGCGATGAGCAGTCGCTGCAGCAGAACCTCTCCACCTTCAGCGGCCACATCCGCCGCATCGCCCGCATCATGGAGGCCCTTCCCGCCGCTGGCGACGGGGGACCTGCAAGCGCCTCCCTGGTGCTCCTCGATGAGGTGGGCGCCGGCACCGATCCCACCGAGGGCAGCGCCCTGGCCATCGCCCTGCTGCGGCAGCTGGCGGAGCGGGCCACGCTCACCATCGCCACCACCCACTTCGGCGAACTCAAGGCCCTCAAATACAGCGATCCCCGCTTCGAGAACGCCTCGGTGGCCTTTGATGTGGATACCCTCTCCCCCACCTACCACCTGCAGTGGGGAATCCCGGGCCGCAGCAACGCCCTCGCCATCGCCACCCGGCTGGGGCTGGAATCCGCCGTGATCGAGGAGGCCCGGGCCCTGCTGGGGCCCAGCGGGGAGGGGGATGCCAATGCGGTGATCGCCGGGCTGGAAGATCAGCGCCAGCGCCAGCAGGAGGCCGCCGAAGAGGCCGCGGCCCTGCTGGCCCGCACTGAACTCCTCCATGAAGAACTGCTGGAGCGTTGGCAGCAACAGAAGGAACAGAGCGTCGAGCTGCAGGAGCAGAGGCGCCAGGAGCTGGAGCGCTCCATCCGGGCCGGCCAGGGGGAGGTGCGGAGGCTGATCCGGCGCTTGCGCCAGGCGGGACGGGCCCAACCCGCAGAAGCGGGAGAGGCGGCCCGGCAGGTGGGCCAGCGGCTCCGCAAGCTGGAGGAAGCCCATCGGCCTACGCCGGAACGACGGGAGCACCAGGGCTGGCTGCCCAAGGTGGGCGATCGGGTGCGGGTGCTCTCCCTCGGCAAAGCAGGGGAGGTGCTCGCCCTGTCCGACGACGGTCGGGAGCTCACTGTGCGTTGCGGCGTGATGCGGCTCACCCTCACGCTCACCGCCATCGAGGGCTTGCATGGCGAAAAGGCCACCCCACCGGAGCCCCGCCAACCGGTGGTGGCCATCCGCAGCCGCCGCAACCCCGCCAGCCGGGGGCCCGAGGTGCGCACCGAGCGCAACACCGTGGATGTGCGCGGCCTGCGCGTGCATGAAGCGGAGGCGGCAGTGGAGGAGCGGCTGCGGGGCGCCAATGGCCCTGTCTGGGTGATCCACGGCATCGGCACCGGCAAGCTCAAGCGGGGCCTGCGGGCCTGGCTTGAATCCGTGCCCTACGTGGAGCGGGTGAGCGACGCGGAGCAGGGCGATGGAGGGCCGGGCTGCAGCGTGGTGTGGGTGAAGTGAGGCGACTGGAGGCGCTGACCAATGCGGTGGCCACCGACCACGCCTTCAGCGCGCCGCCGGCGAGCCCGAATAGCAACTACCTGGATCTGCCCGTGCCCGGCCCCGAGGTGCAAAAGCCAGAGCAACGCCCCTGGGCGCAACCCCGATCAGCCCAGCCGGGGCAGCAGGGGCTCCCGTCGGTTGGCTTCGGGCTCCGGCGGAGGGGGGGGCTGAAGGGCCTCCCCCGCCCTATCAAACAGGCGCCAGCCGGTGGGCTCCACCTCCAGATGCACCGCCTCTCCAACCCGCGCCTCCTGATCCGGCCCGCTGCGCACGTGCACCAGGTGGTGCCCCTCTAGAAGCCGGCAGGTGAGCAACTGCTCGTTACCAAGGGCCTCCACATGACTCACCTCGGCGGCCAGGTTGCGGTTGGCGGAGGGTGCCAGCCGCAGGTGCTCCGGCCGCAACCCGCCCGTGAGCCGCTCCCCCTGGCGGCTTACCACCAGGGGTTCAAGGGCAGAGGGCACGGGAAACTTCTTGCCCGCTGCCAGCAGCAGGCCACCCGCCAGCACATCAACCGGCAGCAGGTTCATGGGGGGGCTGCCGATGAATTGGGCCACAAAGAGATTGGCCGGCTTGCGGTAGAGCTCCAGGGGGGTGCCCAGCTGCTGCAAGCGGCCTTGGTAGAGCACGGCGATGCGATGGCCCATGGTCATCGCCTCCACCTGGTCGTGGGTCACGTACACCGTGGTGGTGCCCAGCTGACGCTGGAGCTCCACGATCTGGGTGCGGGTGCCCGTGCGCAGCTTGGCGTCCAGGTTGCTGAGGGGTTCATCCATCAAGAACACATCGGGCTGGCGGGCAATCGCCCGGCCCAGGGCCACGCGCTGCTTTTGCCCCCCGGAGAGTTCCTTGGGCAACCGCTCCAGCAAGGGCTCCAGCTCCAGCATCCGCGCCACCTCGGCGATGCGCCCATCGATCCGCGACTCCCGCGCCGAGGCCACCCGCAGGGGGGCAGGCCAGGGGCGGCTGAGGCGATGGAGGCCGTCCTGAAGCTGCTGGGCCAGGGAGCGATGCTGGCGGCGGCGCAGCCCGAAACCCAGGTTGTCGGCCACCGACAGGTGGGGGTAGAGCGCATAGCTCTGAAACACCATCGCCACATTCCGCTGGGAGGGCCGGAGCCCGCTCACGGGCCGGTCCGCCACATAGATCTCTCCACTAGTGGGGCGATCGAGACCTGCCAACAGCCGCAGCAAGGTGCTCTTGCCACAACCCGAGGGGCCCACCAGCACCAAAAATTCCCCGTCGGCGATGGCCAGATCCAGCTCATGCAGCACGGTCACGGGCTCCCCGCCCCGCCGGGGGGGATAGGTCTTGCTCACCTGTGCAAACCGAACCTCGGCCAAACCTGTGCTCCGACGGGCGGATCCTAAGGTTGCTTCAATGCACTTCATTGACCAGGCCCGCATCACGGTGCGCGGCGGCCGCGGCGGCGACGGAATCACCGCCTTTCGGCGTGAGAAATATGTACCCGCAGGGGGCCCCTCCGGGGGGGATGGGGGGAAAGGCGGCGATGTGGTGCTGCGCGCCGACAACAACCTCCAGACCCTGCTGGACTTTCAATACAAGCGGCTGTTTGCTGCGGGCGACGGCACCCGCGGTGGCCCCAACCGGTGCACCGGCGCCAGCAGCCCCACCCTGTTGATCCCCGTGCCCTGCGGCACGGAGGTACGGGATGCCCGCACGGGAATTCTGCTGGGGGATCTCACCGAATCGGGCGAAGAACTGGCGGTGGCCATGGGTGGGCGCGGGGGGCTGGGCAACGCCCACTTCCTGAGCAACCGAAACCGGGCCCCGGAGCGCCACACCGAGGGGAAGGATGGGGAGGAATGGGTGCTCCAGCTCGAGCTCAAGCTCCTGGCAGAGGTGGGCATCATTGGCCTGCCTAACGCGGGCAAGAGCACCCTGATCTCCGTGCTTTCAGCGGCTCGGCCCAAGATTGCCGACTATCCCTTCACCACCTTGGTGCCCAATCTGGGCGTGGTGCGCAAACCCAGTGGGGATGGCACCGTGTTCGCCGACATTCCCGGTCTGATTGAGGGAGCGGCCGCTGGGGCCGGTCTAGGCCACGATTTCCTACGTCACATCGAGCGCACCAAACTGCTTGTGCATCTTCTCGATGCCAATTCAGAGGATGTGGTGGCCGATCTGGCCGTGGTGGAAAGGGAACTGAAGAGCTATGGCCATGGCCTGGCCGACAAACCCCGTCTGGTGGTGCTCAACAAAGGGGATGTACTGGATGAAGCCACCCAGGATGAAAAAGTGGCTGCAGTGGAAGCGTGGGGAGGGGGAGCTGCCTGGATTCTGAGGCGGCCCCTCCTGATCTCTGCTGCCACCTCCCAAGGTTTGGATCCCCTCAAGGAGGCTGTATGGCAGCAACTGGATGCCAATCAGTCGTCGTAAACCCGACACTCAGGGGCTTCCGGATTCAGGTCGCAGAACACTTCCAGAGGGGTGGGGTCGTGGCTGTCCTCGGGATGGTGCGACTTGAACTCCTCCAGGCTCTTGAGCTCCTCCTCGAGATGCCGCACTTTGCCGAGGTCTCCGACGGCACGGGCTTGTTCAATGTCTTTTTTGTCTTTTTGAATGTGCTCGTCGATGCTTTTCATGACAGACGGCCGCGGTTGCCGGCGGAAGTTCACGGGGCCCACCTTACGGGGCCTGCCGGCCAAGCGTCTGCCCCTTGTGCGCTGGTGCTGATGAACGCGCTCTCCTCGTTCACTGAGGCCTCTACCAGAAAGGGATCAGGCCAACCCGCTCAGACCACCCGTTCGCTGAGAGAGAGCCAGCGCTCCTCCCCCGCTTCAATCCGTTCCACAAGCTCGGCCAATCGCTCGCTGAGCTGCTCGAGTTCGTAGAACGCCACCGCTGATCCCACCAAGGCCATCTTCTCCTCCAGAGATCGCCTCTCCTCCTCCCAATGGGGAAGATCCCGTTCCAACGCTTCCAGTTCCCGGCTTTCCTTATTGCTGAGCCGCTGCCCAGACCCCGATCCCCCACGGGCTCGCGATGGAGCCGGGGGAGAAGGTGGGGCCGCTTTGGGGGCCACGGCAGTGGTGACGGCCTTCTGGGCCTCGAGATAGGCGCTGTAGTTCCCCTCAAACCGCCGCACCTGGCCGTTGGCTGCCAGCACGAACAAACGGTCCACGGTGCGGTCCAGAAACCACCGGTCGTGGGAGACCACCACCACGCAGCCGCGGAAATCTTCCAGGAAGTCTTCCAACACTGCCAGGGTGGCCACATCCAGATCGTTGGTGGGTTCATCCAACAGGAGCACGTTGGGGGCTTCCATCAACAGCCGGCACAGGTGCAGCCGGCGGCGCTCCCCTCCGGAGAGCTTGGCCACGGGCTGATGCTGCTGGGCTGGCGGGAAGAGAAAGCGCTCCAGCAGCTGGGACGCACTGAGTTCCTTGCCGTCCACCTGCACCCGAGTGGCCGCCTCATTCACCACATCGATCACCTTGCGCGTCTGGGGCCCTTCCAGCACGGCACTGTGCTGATCAAAGACGGCCATGCGCACCGTTTCCCCTCGCTCCAGGAGGCCGCCACTGGGCGGACGGCGGCCCGCCAACACCTCTAGAAGAGTGGATTTGCCAACCCCATTGGGCCCGATGATCCCCACCCGGTCTTCTGGGCTGAAGTCGTAGGTGAAATTCGCCAGCAAGGGGCGGTCCGCCACGGCGACGGCCAGCTGCTCGGCCCGGATCACCCTTTTCCCCAGCCGCTGGCCCGCCGCGGCCATCTCCAGCCGGGCCCGACCCTTGCTGGGTCCGGCCTCCTGCAGGGCCTCGATGCGTTGCAGCCGGGCCTTCTGCTTGGTGCTACGCGCCTTGGGGCCCTGCCGGAGCCAGGCCAGCTCTCGCCGGAGGGTGGAGCGATAGGTGGCAGCCGCCGCGGCCGCCACCACCTCCTCTTGGGCCCGCTGCTCCAGATAGGTGCCGTAATGGCCGGCATACTCGCGGGCTCCCCCCCCCTCAACCGCCACAATCCGGCGGGTCACCCGATCCAGCAGGTAGCGGTCGTGCGTCACCAGCACCACGGCGCCGGCGTAGCGATCCAGCCAGCTCTGGAGCCATTCCACCCCCTCCGCATCCAGATGGTTGGTGGGTTCATCGAGCAGCAGCACATCGGGCTGGGCCACCAGGGCCTGTGCCAGGGCTACCCTCCGCCGGTTGCCCCCCGAGAGGGAGCCCATGGTGCGTCCGAGCACCTCGGGACCGGATCCGATTCCCAGCCGATCCAGCACCGTGTGGCAGTCCCGTTCCAGATCCCAGGCCTGCCGGGCGTCCATCTGGAGCTGCACCTCCGCCAGCCGGGCGAGCAATAGAGGAGATTCCGGAGCAGAGGCGTCTGGATCAGCACTGAGGGCCAGGGAGAGGCGCTCGTACTCCCGCAGCAGCTCCATGCGCTCGCCACCCCCCTGAAACACCTGCTCCAGCACGGTGGCGGCCGGATCAAAGGCCGGCTCCTGATCCAGGAGCACCACCTCCAGGCGTCCCAGGCACTGGCGCCGTCCCTGCTGCAGAGACTCCACCCCCGCCAACACCTTCAGGAGGGTGGATTTGCCCGCCCCATTCGGGCCGATCAGTCCCAGCCGATCCCCTGCCGACACGGTCAGATCCAAATCGCGGAAAAGAGTCCGCAGGCCGAAATCCTTGCTGGCGCTCTCCAGGCGAATCAGATTCACAGGGTCGCTTGCTCCAGATGGGCGAACACACTCTTGTCGCCCACATCGGCGGCAGCGGGCATGGGGAATTTGCGCAGGCAGAGCACCAGCAGCAGGCCCGCCTGAAGAATCAGCAGCCCCAGGGTGACAGACACCGGCAGCAGGCCGGTAAGGCGGCCCAGAAGGGCCAGGGGAAGCAGCAAGGTCACCCCGATGGCCTCAGGGCGCCGGAAACAGAAAAATTCCTTGAAGCCAATCCCGGTGAGGGACGCAAAGAAGGGCCCCACCGCGAGGATCGCCAGAGGGCGGCTCCAGGCTTCGCTCACCATCTCCCCCGGCGTCAACCAGAGCGCCAGGGCCGCAAAGCCCCCGCACCCCACCAGCCAGAAGAGTTGCAGCGCCCGGTGAAGGGGCCGCAGATAGATATGAATCCAACGCAAGGCCAGCCCCAGCCCTACCGCCATCACCACCAGCCAGGGCCAGAGCCACCTGCTGCCCCATTGGTGCCACTGGATGGCCAGGGCCAACTGGGCCACGGCCACGCTGGTGAGGGCCAGGCGATAGCCCCGCACCTCCAGCCGATCTTCAGCTGTGATCGTGTAGGGCCCATAGACCCCCTCGAACACGGGGTCGGCGGCAGTAGGGGAAGAGGGGGCCTGGCCGCTCATGGAAGGGTGGGGGGAGTGCTTCCCACCAGTGTGGCCAGATCCGGCCCCGCCGGGATGAGGCCCGAGGGATGGAGGGGAAAAAGGGCACCGAAATAATCCTGCCGCCACTGGTCGGCAAAACAGGTGGCCGCCACATCCGGCAGGGCAAAGAACCGGGCCCGCCAGCGCCAGAGGGCCGGCAGCTGCCAGAGGGGCCGCTGGCTGCAGCCAAACAGGGGGGCGTACACCATCTCCCAACGAATCAGGGTGGGAAAGAGCACCACATCCGCCAGAGTGGGCGCGTCGGCGCTGCAGAGCCAGCGATGGCCGGCCTTCTCCTGCTGCTGCAGGGCCTGATCCGCCTCCTCCAACGCCGCAAACAGGGCGGCCTGATCCACGTCATAGGCCTGCTGCGTGCGGGCGAAGCCGCACCGATACACCCCATCGTTCACCGCCTCCTGAAAGAGGTCGCGCCAGTGTCCGATGGCCTCCAGCGCAGCGGCAGGCTCCAGATCCGGAGCAGAGGCCTGGGCCGGCCAGCGGTTGAGCAGCTCGATCACCCGGGCGCTCTCATTCACCAGAATCCGTCCCGTCGCCTGCTCCACAACCAGGGGCACGGTGGCTCGAGCCTTGTGGTTTCCCCCACTGCGGCGGTAGAGATCCGCCAGGGTGCTGCAGCCCAGGAAAGGCTCGGGAAAGCGCCAGCGCCCCGCATCCGGGTCGGGCTCCACCCTCTGCAAGGGAAGGGTGTCCCCGAGGCCACGCAGAGTCCACACGAGCCAGGCCCGATGGGCCCAGGGGCAGCTGCGGCCCACGATCAGCCCATAGGCCCCCTGTTCCTGGGCATCCGACGGCATCGGGGGCAGGGCGGTGTAGGCCCCATCCGGCCGGCGGTAGTGTCCCGCCGCGTCAGCCGGAGCAAGCCCCCCCATCAACTGCAGCCATTGCCATTGCCAGAAGGCCCGCACGCTGCGCACAAGGGCCGGAGGGGGCGACATGGGCCACAGACGACTGCCCCAACTCTGCGTCAGGCTGGGGCCAAAGCTTAGGGCTGGTGATGGCGGAAGGGAGCTCGGGCAAGGTCGGCAGGGTGCTTGTGGTGGCAGGCACCCACGGCAACGAACGAAACGGGGTGCACCTACTGGAGCACTGGCGCCAGGGGCGAGAGAACCTGGCCACCGCCGGCCTTTCCGTGGCGTTCAGCCTGGGTAACCCCGGGGCCATCGCGGCGTGCCGGCGCTATCTGGAACGGGATCTGAACCGGAGCTTCACCCCGGAGCTCCTGGAAGGAGCCCTCCACCAGGAGGAGGAAGTGCGCCGGGCCCGGGAGTTGTTGGCCGCCTGGGGGCCGGAAGGCGTCACGCCCTGCAGGGTGGCGCTGGATCTGCACAGCACCACGGCCGCCATGGGCAGTTGCCTGGTGGTGTATGGCCGGCGGCCAGCGGATCTGGCCCTGGCGGCTGGGGTGCAGGGTCGGCTGGGGCTGCCGATCTACCTGCATGAAGGGGATGCCTCCCAGTGTGGATATCTGGCGGAGCGATGGCCCTGTGGTCTGGCGATCGAGGTGGGCCCAGTTCCCCAGGGTGTGGTGAACGCCACCATCTGCCGGCAGACCCAACTGGCGCTGGAAACCGCTCTGGCCGTGTTGGCGGAGGCCCGCCAGGGGGCATGCCCCCTCCCCCGAAACCTGGTGATCCATCACCATCTGCGGAGCCTCGACCTCCCCAGGAATGACGAGGGAATCCCAATCGCAAGGGTGCATCCCCTCCGCCAGGATCGCGATTGGCAGCCCATGACCCCCGGGGATCCCCTCTTTGAAACCACGGGTGGAACCACCCTCCATTGGAAGCCGGCACAAGGAGATCCAGCGATGGTTTGGCCGGTGTTCATCAACGAGGCGGCTTATGAGGAAAAGGGAATCGCCCTGAGCCTCACGGAACGAAAAACCTGGCCTGCGGATGCCGGGTGGGGAAGCGCCTTGGTCGCCTTGATGCAAGGCACAGCGCCACGAACACAATGAAGAGACAAACCCAACATCACCGACTGCAGTGAATTTTTCACGCGTTGTTGATGGTGCCCGGAATGTCTTGCCAAAAGTTGTCGCGGCTGTGAATGAGCCATCCCTGATCCGCTACGACAAAAATATTTACACCAAGCAATCCAACTGAAGACAGACAAAAGGCCGCCCGAAGGCGGCCCTGATGTTCATGACGAGGAAGGTGCTGCTACCTCGTAGAAGCGAAATCCGGGTAGGCCTCCATCCCGTGCTCACCGATGTCGAGGCCTTCAACCTCTTCGGGTTCCGTTACACGGATGCCATTGTAAAAGGCACCGATGATTGACCAGAGAATCCAGGAAGCCAGGATGGAAAACAGGGCGAAGGCAAGAACGCCCACGATCTGAATGCCCAGCTGGTTGAAGCCATGGCCCGTCAGAAGGCCCTTGTCCTTGTTGAAAAGGCCCACTGCCAACGTGGCCCAGATGCCGCAAGTGCCATGAACGGAGAAGGCACCGACCGGATCGTCAATCTTGAGGGAATCAATAAACATCACCGAGAACACAACAAGCACGCCGGCAATGAAGCCCACGATCCAGGCAGAAGGCATGGAATAGGCATCACATCCAGCGGTGATCCCCACCAGACCGGCCAGGATGCCATTGATGGTCATGGTGAGATCGGGCTTGCCGCCCATGAGCTGACTGGTGAGGGTGCCCGCGATTCCGCCTGCCGCTCCCCCGAGGGTGGTGGTGACGGCGATGTAAGGCACCTCAGGCGCCATGGAGAGCCAGGAGCCGGGGTTGAAGCCATACCAGCCAATCCAGAGGATCAGGCAACCAAGCGTTGCGATAGCCAAGTTGTGGCCAGGGATGGCCTGTGGCTTGTCGTTCATGAATTTGCCGATTCGGGGGCCAAGAATCAGGGCACCCACCAGACCCGACCAAGCACCAAAGGAATGGACCACCGATGATCCGGCAAAATCGATAAAGCCGAGCTTGTTGAGCCAGCCCTCACCCACATTCCACTGCCAAGAACCCGAAATGGGATAAAGAACCCCAACAAGAATCAAAGAGAAAATCACGAAAGGAGCGAATTTGATCCGTTCCGCCACCAGACCGGAAACAATCGTGGCTGCAGTGCCTGCGAAAGCAGCCTGGAAGAGAAAATCCAAGCTCGGGACCAACTTCGCCTCTTTGATCATCTCCGGAGTGACGGAGGGATCAAAGAATAAACCGCCAAATTTAAGCCAGCCGGGGATGACCCAGTCAGCGTTGTACATGATTTTGTAGCCGATAAACCAATACGCGGTAACGGCAAGAGCAAAGACGATGAGATTTTTCGCCAAAATGTTAACGGCATTCTTTTGGCGGCAAAGCCCTGCCTCCACCATGGCAAAGCCCGCATTCATGAAGATCACCAACACTGCGCAGATCAGCAGGAAGAGATTGTTGGCGAGAAAGGCCGGCGTGAGCTCGGGAAGCTCAGCAGCCTTGGCAGAGAGGTTGAACAAACCCAGCCCCAACAGGGCAACGGGAACGCAGGCAAGCCAGGTGAGCACGCGGGGGGATTGAATTCCCCTCAGGCCCAGAAAAAGCTGGAGAGGAGCGTTTTGCAGACTTTCTGAATGGGGGGGAGGGGCGGATGGTCTCCGCCCGGAAGAAAAGGATCGGGTCATAGAGGTAGGTAAGATCTCCTGAATTCAGTGACAGGGTTTTAGATCAAAAGATCAAGAAGTCACATCACAGGGCTTAGACAGACGCATTATTCAGGCCCCTACCTATGGCATTTGTATCTGAATTAACAATTGACCCATGACGAAACGACCCAGTCCGGGGGCGGATCATAAAGATTGTTTACGTGTTGCCCAAACCGTTCTTGATGGACAGAACTCAGTCGATAGACATGAATGAAGCAATGTCTTGGATCCATGAGCACCCCACTGCGCTACCGGGGCCTTCCCTACGAGAAGGGCTCCCATCAACAGCCCTCCAGCCGTCCGGTGGAGCACACCTATCGCGGTCGTCACTATGTGGCGCCTCTCATGCATGAGGTTGCCACGGCCGACACGACGGCAGATCTTTGCTATCGCGGCCACCACTACGTCAGCCACCGCGACCATGTGAGCAACCAAAACTGAGTTCGCAGGCCAAAGGCCATCTCAGGGGGCCGCAAGACTCCGTCGCCGCCCTAGCCACATACAAACGTGCTCTGCTCCTTGGTGCAGGGCAAATCGGTTTTACTGCCGTCTGCCCAGTAGATGCGCAGGCGGTCGTCTTCGCTTCCCATGCGCAGGGTGAGTGATTTGATCACGCCTGCCGGCGGCTTGCCGGATTGATCAGCCCCATCCTCTGCGCGCACGGAGAGCTTGTTCAGGCGCTGCTCCAGCTGCTGGATCTTGAGGTCCACGCGATCCAGCCGTTGAGCTTCTGCGCTGGGTCCCCGCTGACACCCGCTTCCCAGCCCAGCCACCAGTAGAAGGGAAGCAGCCAAGACCACCCTTCGAACTGAGCGCACCCCTGCCACGGCGTTGAGGAACCGCCTGGGCATCGCCGTGGATGGAGGGGCTTTCACACGGACAGGCAAGGGACGCATGGCAGGGAAGGAGGGGTGATTCTCTCCTAGCGGTAATCCAGCGGAAGGTCCACCAAACCCGGACTCCAGGTGACGACCGGCCTGACAAGCCCTTCCGACCCCGATTTCAACTTGTCTTCATGGAGCTTCTTCACAATTGCCGCAACAGTCCGTTACACTGCACATGACGGAGGCCTGACGGTTTTCCGTCCTTCCATCCGTCCCGCATCTTCCCGCAAGGGTTTTTGCACTCGACACCCCTTCCGTTCTCATGACAGCCACTCTCCAACAGCGCTCCGGCGCCTCGGCTTGGAACCAGTTCTGTGATTGGATCACCTCC